>SL_3KL_010_SEDDRAFT_10001401_pt1 | contig 21862 bp, 28 predicted proteins | sample SodLakKL_010_SED_2_FD_10381 | JGI IMG/M metagenome (IMG submission 10381) | reverse complement strand
GCACTCAGCAATACAGCACCCATTGAAGCAGCCATACCGGTGCAGATCGTAGCAACATCCGGTGCAATGTACTGCATGGTGTCGTAAATTCCCAGACCGGCATAGACTGATCCACCCGGGGTATTCAGGTAAATCTGAATGTCTTTCTTTGGGTCTACGGACTCCATATAAAGCAGCTGTGCCTGAATGATGTTGGCTACATAATCGTTGATTGGAACACCGAGAAAAATAATTCGATCCATCATCAAACGGCTGAACACATCCATTGTTGCCACATTCAGTTGCCGCTCCTCAATGATGGTCGGACTGATATAGTTGCCATACACTGAAGTATATTCATGCATGGTCATACTGCTGATGCCCCTGTGGCGGGTTGCATATTTGTGAAAATCTTCTGCTCTGCTCATGGTTTATTCTTTTGTGGTTTCTTTTTCAGACTCTGAATCGCTTTCTGTTTGGCCGGGGTTGTATTTGTCATTGACCATTTTTACATAATCATCCAACTCCATCTGAATTTCATTCAGCGTCAATTTCTCTTTGAAAAGCTCCATCAATTTTTTATCAAACAGGTGGTCATAAACCTTTTTAACCTCTTCCTGCTTGCTGCCAAGCTCTTTTACGTACTTGTCCAGAATTTCCTGAGGCAAGTCTGTTTGGCCATATTGTGCAAGCTGCGCTTTAATGAAATACTCCAGTTCGCTGTTTACTTCTTCAGGTTTTACTTCAATCTCATATTTTTTTATGAGATGGTTTTCCAAAAGTTGCCATCTAAAGGTATCAGCAGCCTTTTCAAATTCTTCGTTAACTTTCTCTTCAGTTAGTTCTTCCTTATTATTCTCAACAAGCCATTTTTTAAGAAAAGACTCGGGTAGCGGTAGTTTGGTGAGTTCATTCAGCTTCTCTGACACAACATTGCGGAAATGTTTATCCACATCTGACTGATACTGCTGTTCAATTTGTTCTCTAACAAAATTCCGAAGATCTTCCTCCGTTTTAATATCCTTATCAGGAGCTATTTTCTTATAGAGATCTTCATTCAATTCAGCGGGCTCAACCCTTGAAATGCTTTCGACAATAAACCGAAAAACAGGACTGTGATCCTGAAGCTCCTCTTTTTTCAGACCAACCATGGAAGCTGCTTCCGTTTCCGACTCAACCGCTTTCATAATATCCATATCAATAACTGAACCGGGTTTTGCACCTATCAGCTGGTTTTTGATCGCTTCATCCTTAATGAAACGGATAAAGACATTGGTTTTGTTTGTCAGGCCATCTTCTTTTGGTTCACCCTTGTCATCCAGCTCAGCAAACTCTCCGTACAATACATCCTCCGCTTCTGCAGTTCCTGGATTAACCATGTTGCCGTGACGTTTACGGGCCTCTTCAACGTATTTGTCTATCGAATCCTCAGCAACCTTGATTTTGTGGTAATCCACTTCAATCTCATCAGTAAGTTCCAGGTCAATCTCCGGAGCCAGTCCGATGTGATACTGGAATTCGAACTCCTTTTGTGTTTCCCAGTCTATATCTGCTGCTGCACCTTCATCCGGCAGCGGGTTTCCCAACACATTGATTTTTTCTTCCTTGATATAATTATATAGAGCGTCTGCCAGAATTTTATTGACCTCTTCAACCAGAACGCTCTTTCCGTACATTTTGTTTACCAGTCCCATAGGCACTTTCCCTGGCCTGAAGCCGGGCATTTGCATCTTCTTCTGGGCATTCTTCAGTTCTTTTGACACCTGCTCACGATAATCATCTTCTGTAAGTTTGATTTTTAATGTTGCTTCCAATGGGCTGGTGTTCTCTTTAACGATATCCATATTGTTTTAAATTTGTGGTGATAATCTCAATAAGATTCTTAAAAAAAAACAAACTTGGTGTAAATTCGCCAAATTTGCTTTATAGTTTTGATTTACACAGTTTTGCTTGTTGCCAATAATCCGATCTGTGCGGATGAAGGGACTCGAACCCCCACGCCTCTCGGCACCAGATCCTAAGTCTGGCGCGGCTACCAATTACGCCACATCCGCAATGTTTTTGTAAACGGAGTGCAAATATACGATTTTTTTCAACGCGGTTTTATGTGGTTTTCTTTGGTATTGAAAAAGTGAAAACGGAACCTTTCCCTACTTCACTTTTAATAAAAAAGTTACCTCCCAGGCGGCGAATGAATTCACGACAAATCAACAAGCCGAGACCACTGCCCTTCTCATCACGAGTGCCGTAAGTAGAATGAAGTGTATCAGAACGTAACAGTTTCTTTTGGGCATTTTCTGAAATACCGACTCCGGTATCTGAAACTGAAATCTCAATAAATTTATTATGTTCACGGGCAGATACGGTAACTCGCCCTTTGGTGTGAGTGTATTTTAACGCATTGGAAATCAAATTTCTTAAGATTGTATCTATCATATTTACATCCCCGTAAGCAATCACCTCCTGATCTGTTGCATCCACAAGCTCAATTTCTTTTTCACGTGCATTGGACGCAAATAAATTGACATTTTCAGCAATAATCTCCTTAATGGCAATTGCCTCAGGACGAAAACTGATCTTGCCAGTTTGCGCGCGCGACCATTGCAGAAGATTATCCAGTAAGTTGCTGATTTTAATAACCGATGTGTCCAGGTCCGCAACCAGCTCTTTGAGTTCCTCCTTTGTGAGCATATCAATATCACGGTTTAATATGCGGGAAAAGCTTACAATGGATGCGAAAGGATTGCGTAAGTCATGCGAAATGATTGAAAACAACTTATCCTTCGTATCATTAATGTTGATCAGGTTTTTTTCAGAATCCTGAAGCTTCATATTAAGTTTCTCTACCTTTTCCTTATGCTCAAACAAACTGATGTTTAACTCTTTTAACTTTCTGTTATTATCTGCTATTTCCTCCTTTTGCTTCTTCAGCAGGACATTTGTCTTTTTATATTCCAGAAAACGAAAATAAATAACAAAGAGCGTAACCAGGATCAGTGAAATAAAAAGAAGCAAAAAGTTCCGGAACAACCTTTGCTTGTCATAATTTAACTCAATGATTTGATGTGATTTACGAAGCAGCTGGATCTCACTTTCCCGCTTTTCCCGCTCATGCACAAAACGCAATTCTAAAGCACGTCTTGAAACCTCTGCATCATATATGCTATCCTGAAGAATAAGATATTTTTTTTGATAATCATAAGCCAAATGATAATCTCCGTAATTTGCATAGAGTTCACTCAATGATTTATAGTTATCCGATACCAAAGAAGCCAGACCAAGTTGTTCGGAGCTAATCAGACTTAATTCAAAGTAATAGCGGCTTTTGTTGAAATCGCCCAGGGCTCCATAGACCATACCCATTATATGTTCAGCATCAGCCATTCCTGCGCGATGATCCACTTCTTCATACAAGACAAAACATTCCTCCAACAGCTCAATAGCTTTATTAAAATCCTGTTTCAGAAAATACAGATAGCCAAGGTTGCGTTTTGTGTTCACAACCTCGAGTCTCCCTCCAGTTTCTTTTCTTATATTCAAGCTTTCCTCATAATAAGTCAGTGCCTCATCGTAGCGCCCTGTCTGTTTCATGATGGTCCCAAGGTTATTCAGAGAAAAAGCCTTTCCTGCCAGATCACCATAAGCTTCTTTAATCTCCAGGGATTTCCGGTGGTATTCTTCAGCAAGCTCATAATCACCTTGCTCCAGATAAACCATACCAATATTGTTGAGCGCGGTTGCAGAGAGTAAAACAGAATCCATATCTTCATAAAACTGCAATGCCTGAATAAAGTATGTCAACGCTCTATCCTGGTGCCCTTGTCTGGAAAAAATTGAACCTATGCTATTCAGCACGCGGGCATATCCTGAACGATCTCCCTCTCTCTCGAATACATCACCTGCTTCCAGAAAAAAATCCAGTGCAAGATTGAAATTGCTCAACCGCCAGTACAATAGCCCAATGTCGGTTAAAGCATAACCAATCAGGTTACTGAAATGATTGTCCTCGGCAATATCGAGGCCTTTTTTTGTGTATTCCAGCCCCTTTGACGCCTCACTCAACCTATAAATCCTGCCTAACCTGAAATAAGCATCCATAACCAGAGAGTCATCACGGGTCGGGTCCTGAGTGATTTTGGTTAAACTGTCTATCTCACTTACATAATTCTTACCAAATGCAAATCCTTTCAAAGGACAAATCATCCAAAAAAAAATGACAGTTAATCCCGATATGTAGATTCTTCTGATCATATAAAAAAATACCTTTTTATAATCATTATGCAACGATTGTTATCGATATAGCCAACAAATATACATATTTATTAGATAAATATCAAATATAAATCAATATGTTGTTGTTTTATTTATACAGAAGTACAGATAAATACACAATGAACGCATTTAGCTTGCCCTCAATCATCTTGACAATTTTATTAAATCGCTATTTGTCAATTTGTTAATAACAACCATAGTTTTTATTTAATCTATATAATAATTGCACCAAAACTCACAATAAAACCGGATAATAGGAATTTATTGTTTATATTTCGGTACGGTTTTTCTTTAAAAGGAAAATATTTTTACTATGAAATTTGCAAAAAAGGCATTGCGTCTGATCATTCCTCCTCCTGGGTGGCGTTTCGCAGTAATTATTCTGATGGGAATCATGGCGGGTATCCTTTTACTCGCGGTACATATCTCCAATGCCGCTTCCTATCTGTCGGAAGAACCTTCCTATCTGTCGGAAGAACCCGAAACCTGCATCAATTGCCACGTAATGTATCCCTATTTCGCGTCCTGGTCTAAAGACAGCCACGCGCGTGACGCCACTTGTGTCGACTGCCACGTTCCTCAGGACAACATGATCGGGAAATATTATGTAAAAGGCACAGACGGGCTGGCACATGCTACCTACTTTACTATGCGGTGGGAACCCCAGGTTATTCAAATAAAAAGTCGCGGCACACGCGTCGTTCAGGAAAACTGCATCCGTTGCCATCTGGATCTGGTCGACATGGTGCAGTTGGTGGAAGTAACAGCAAGACAAGCAGCTAAGGATGAGGGCAAGCTTTGCTGGGACTGCCATCGCGAAACACCCCACGGCACGGTTAAAAGCTTGTCAGCCTCCCCCCATGCACTCGTTGAGCGCCTGCCTTCCGTGTTACCTTCCTGGCTGGGGACAAACCGGAAAACACAAGAGAACGTATTGACATATGATTAATTTTTAAAAAAATATTTTATGGAAACCAATCAAAAAACATCTGAAAGGAAACCCTGGATCAACTGGTTGCTATTTTTTGTCACCATTATCATTGTATTTGTGATTGGCCTTTTTGCTGCAAGCATTATAGAAAGACGCAGTGAAGCACAGCTCTATTTCCAGATGGTCAGCCCAATCCCCGATTTTGAACCTGATAATGCGGTATGGGGGGAAAACTTTCCCAGACAATATGAAAGCTATTTAATGACTCTTGACACGACTTTTGAAAGCAAGTATTATGGCTCTGTAATGATCGATTATCTGGAAAAGTACCCTGAACTTGTTGTGATGTGGGCAGGTTACGCCTTTTCCCGTGATTACAATCAAGGCCGGGGTCATTACTATTCCGTTACGGATGTTCACAATACATTACGTACGGCTGTGCCCCAACCTGCAACCTGCTGGACTTGTAAAAGCACGGATGTTCCCAGGATGATGAACGAACTGGGCGTTAGCAACTTTTACGCGCAAACCTGGGCTGAGATGGGATCCAACATTCAACATCCCATAGGTTGCCAGGATTGCCACGATCCCAAAACGATGAACCTGCGCATTACCCGACCTGCTCTGGCTGAAGCATTTGAACGGCAGGGAAGAGACATCAACAATGCAACCCGTCAGGAGATGCGCTCTCTGGTTTGTGCACAGTGCCACGTAGAATATTATTTTGGTCCCGACAATTACCTCACCTTCCCCTGGGATGAGGGCTTCAGTGCCGAAGACATGGAGTACTACAAAGACAATATTGACCACGCAGACTGGATTCACGCACTTAGCCGGGCCCCTATGCTCAAAGCACAACACCCCGACTACGAATTATATAAAACCGGAATACACGCGCAAAGAGGGGTGTCCTGCGCTGATTGCCACATGCCTTACAAAAGAGAGGGAGGTATTAAGTTCACGGACCACCATTTGGTAAGTCCGCTGGCAAAAATTGACAAATCCTGCCAGGTATGTCACAGACAAAGCGAAGAAACCCTGATCGCCAATGTTTACGACCATCAGAAAAGGGTTTCGGAGCTGCGGCGCATTGCAGAAAAGAATCTGGCCCGCGTACACATAGAAGCCAAGTATGCCTGGGACGCCGGTGCAACGGAAGAGGAGATGGCTCCCGTACTGCAATTGATCCGCCATTCACAATGGCGCTGGGACTGGGTTGCAGCAGCAAATGGAATGGGAATCCATTCACCTGCTGAAGCACTCAGGGTTTTGGGAACTTCCATCCAGAAAGCGCAGGAGGCAAGTCTGAAACTCACTTCAGTTTTTAATAAATATGGTGTGGATTATCCGGTTGAGATGCCGGACCTGTCAACAAAAGAAGCAGCCCAGGAGTTCATCGGCCTGGATATGGATAAAATCCGACAGGAAAAAGACAACTGGAAAAAAGAAGTGTTACCGGGATGGCTTGTCAGTAAGTAATCACCGTTATTCAATATTAATACCGGCAATCGCCTCATTAATATTGAGGATGCTGTCACCAATCTTCTCACAGGATGAGATCAGTTTATTGAAATAAAACCCACTTTTTGCGTGTGTGGGATGCTTTTCAATATCAGTAATAACTGCATCACTGATCTGATCCCTGTAAGCATTGATCTGCTTTTCAAGACTGTTTGCCTCAGGCAAACGCCTTCTTGCTTCCAGGGTACTCGACTGAAGGTTGGAAAGCATCAGATCAAAACCAGTGTTTACCAACTTAAACATCTCAAAAAGATCGCTACGCTGAGACGGAGTGAAATAGATTTTCTCCTTTTTCTTTTCCGATAAAAGCGTGGCCATTTTAAAACAAACATCCCCGATTTTCTCTACTTCACTGCTGATGAGGCGCATCCGACGCAATTCTTCTGCTGCCTGACTGCTCAACTGCTTTTGCGAGATCTTGATGAGAAAAGTGGTGATCTCCACCTCTACCCTATCCGTAATTTCCTCATATTTACTGACCTTTTCAAGAAGATTTTGATATTCTTTCTTATCTGTTTCAATAATGAGTGCAGGAATGAAGTTAAACATACGATGTGCGAGTTCACTATATTTACGGACTTCCTTTTTCGCCTGAAATACGGAAAGCTCCGCCATATGCAGAAAACCGCTACTGAAATACTCAAGATGTGGTCGTTCAAACTTCTTACCACGCGATGGCAGGATATATTCTACAATATTGACAAGATACCGTGCAAATCCAACAAGCAGCAAAGTATTTGTAACATTGAACACCGTATGAAATATGGAAAGGCCAATTGGTATCATCGTCGGTAGTTCCTTGGGCGACCCAAGGCCGAAATGCACCATAAAATGATCAATCTGACCCAGAAAAAAACGGAAAAACAACAACATCCAGATGATCCCGATAATATTAAAGATACTATGTGCCAAAGCCGTCCGTTTGGCATACACATTACCGACAAGGGCAGCAAGATTTGCTGTAATGGTTGTACCGATATTCTCTCCAAGAACAATTGCTGCGCCGTGTTCAAAACCAATCCAGCCGTAGTTACACATAACGAGTGTCAGTGCCATTGTAGCACTCGACGATTGCAAAACAATGGTCAGCAGCGTTCCCAGTCCCAGGAATAAAAAAGTGCTGTATACACCATAACCCGTCAGATCCTGCAAGAATTTAAACATTTGCGGATTTGTTTCAAGGTCGGGCACAGAGCCACGCAGAAAATCCAACCCCATAAAAAGCAATGCAAATCCCAGGAGGATCTGACCCAAAGAATTAAAACGCTCACGCTTATTCAGCAGAAGTGGAAAGCTGATTCCTATCAAGGGGATCGACAGAGCCGAGATGTTAAGCTTGAAACCAAGCAAAGATATCAGCCACGCGGTGGTCGTCGTCCCGATATTTGCACCCATAATCACACCAATTGACTGAAGCAGCGACATCAGACCGGCATTCACAAAACTTACAACCATCACCGTTGATGCAGAAGAAGATTGTACGAGTGTTGTAAGTAAAAAACCGGTTAATATCCCAATGAAGCGCTTTGAAGTCATCGCAGCGAGTATGGAGCGCATCCTGTCGCCGGCAAACTTCTGAATACCCTCACTCATCGTTTTCATCCCGAAAAGAAACAGGCTCAGGGATCCGAACAGGGTGAGGAAATCAAAGAAACCAAAGCTCATAAGCCTAGAATTTGATAACGCAAAAATAAGGAAAAGAACATCTTGTGCAAGGTGCTAAGTAAGATTTTTATTTAACCTGCATTATTCATAAGCTTTTCATCATCCGATGATGATTTTTTCATTAAAAACAATGCCCTTACTAACATTTACACGAATTATATAAGCACCCGGCAATAAACCTGCTGCATCCAGAGTAACCGTAGCACCCGGATGCAATGACAGACCAGCAATTTGTCTTACGATGCTTCCCGCCAAAGAGAATATCTGTACATCAGCCTGTCCTGTGTAATCACCCACATGCAATAAAATTTTCGAATTCCTGCTGTCGTAACCGGCACTTTGTATCACCGGTGGTTCATTTAGATCATCAGTATGGGTGGTATAGTTCAGAATAGTCATTTTCATTTTAACCGGAAGATGGTCCGACATATTATACAGGGCATGGATCACATCTTGCGGCTCACTAAAGTTTGGTGGTGATATCAGCGACTGGTTAAAACGCTCACCATCCTGCCCGATCGCCCGGTAAGATTCTCCAAGATATTTCATCCCGGCATACCCCTCCATCACACTTTTTGTTGCCAGAATCTGATCATAACGGTCATCCAGTCCGCCGGTGACAAAGCATTCGTGATGGCCGGTTCTCGGACTCTGGGTATGGTAGGGTGCCATGGCAGAGTTGTTCCACCATAGTCCGGGCCGGTCAATCGGATCATAAAAACGGATCGCTTCATTTGTGTTGTAAGTGATGATCTGATAAGCTTCTTCGAAAGAGGAGTTCATATTGAAATCACCCATAAAAATGGCATTCCCTGTGAGGTTCATCGCTTCGATGTAATTCATCACGGCATTTGCCTCCTGGGTGCGGCGTTGTTGATCCTGAGCGCTGCTTCCCGCTTTCATATGGGTTAAAAATACGTGCAGAAAGATCGTGTCATTCCCCTGGCCGAGATCAGGGTCATTGTAATAAAGGGTATACCTGTTAATGTCACGCACAACACTGGCAACAACATCTTCATCATACAAAACAAATTTTTCTGTATCATAGAAGAGCATATTTAACAGGTTTGATCCTGCAACATTGGTATAACCGGCATGGGCATAGTTTGTTCGGCCATCAGAGTTCATTACATTGTTCAGGATCCGGCTTGCATTGGCCGGACTGGGACCCATCTCATTAACACCAAAAATATGCGGAAGGGTATGTCCGATTATTGTTTTCAGATATTCATCCTTGTCGTCGGTATTGTTGTTCTGTGGCGTACAGAAAGAAGTATAATGACCATAAAACAAAAGATTATATGCCATAACAGAAATGGTATCCCTGGTTCCGGCAAACATCGTGCCTGAAACAAGCAACGATAAAATGAGCCAGAATGATTTTAGTACATTCATTTGCTACATGAAGGGTTTAAGAAGCAATGCCACCCGGAAAATGGGTGGCACTGCTAAAATGTTGGCCGGTTATCTTACGAACTTAAATGATTTTCCCGGATAAATTGCAGTATCACCAAGGAGTTCTTCGATGCGCAGCAACTGGTTGTATTTCGCGATCCTTTCGGAACGGCAGGCAGATCCGGTTTTAATCTGTCCGGTACCTAAAGCTACTGCCAGGTCAGCGATCGTAGTATCTTCCGTCTCACCGGAACGGTGGCTTATCACGGCGGTATACTTGTTTTTATATGCAAGATTAACAGCATTGATGGTTTCTGTGAGACTGCCAATCTGATTCACCTTAACCAATATGGAGTTTGCTACATTCGTATCGATCCCTTTTTGCAGGCGGTCTACATTCGTCACGAACAAGTCATCGCCAACAAGCTGAATTTTTGAACCCAGTTTCCGGGTCATCAATGACCAGCCATCCCAGTCATCCTCATCCATACCATCTTCAATGGAAATAATCGGATACTTATTAACCCAATCTGCCCAGTAGTCAACCATTTGCGCGGGAGTTAATTTATCACCGGTGGATTTATGCAGATGGTATACATTCTCTTCTTTAATGAAGTATTCACTCGCGGCCGGATCCAGCGTCAGGAAGATATCTTCCCCGGGTCTGTAGCCTGCAGCTTCTGTGGCCTGCAGGATGAGTTGCACGGCTTCCTCATTCGACTTAAGGTTTGGTGCGAAACCACCTTCATCACCTACATTTGTTGAATAACCTTTTTTCTTTAAAACGGCTTTCAGATGATGGAAAATTTCTGCTCCCATACGGATAGCCTCTGTAAATGTATTTGCTCCTACCGGCATGATCATAAACTCCTGGAAGTCGACGCTGTTGTCAGCGTGTGACCCACCATTCAGAATATTCATCATTGGCATGGGTAGTGTATTGGCATTGACACCTCCAATATAGCGAAACAATGGCTGACCTGTTTCCTGCGCAGCGGCATAGGCAATGGCGAGGGATACGCCCAAAATGGCATTAGCACCCAACTTCGCTTTGTTTGGTGTTCCGTCAATATCGAGCATCAGCTTGTCTATCAAGGTCTGATCGGTTACGTGATAGCCTTTTAATTCGTTGTTCAAGGTTGTATTCACATTCTGAACTGCGGTCATAACACCTTTTCCAAGATACAAGTTCTTATCGCCATCACGAAGTTCCACTGCTTCGTGCACTCCGGTAGATGCTCCGGATGGAACAGCAGCACGGCCGAGTATACCATTTTCGGTGATTACCTCAACTTCAACGGTCGGGTTTCCTCTTGAATCCAGAATTTGTCTTGCGTGAATGTTTATAATTGCGCTCATAATCAGTTATTTTTTGATGAATAATAATTTTCAATTGCTGTAAAGTTACTAATAATCAGCCAAATAAAAAAGGATAAAAGCATGTTGCACATACACCTTTATCCTTTAAATATATCGTGAGAAGGTAATTATTTCTTTTCAGATTTATCTTCAGGTTGTTCCTCTTTCTTAGTTTCAGCCTGCTCCTCTTCTTTCTGTTCCGGAGTGCTTGCTTCAGGCTCTGCAGGTGTCTCGTCAACAGGTTGCTTTTTCTCAGCAACGGGTTCTTCCTTTTCAGCAGGTTCTTCCTGTTCCGGTTCGGGTTGTGTCGTTTTTTCGACCTGCTCTTGCATTTCAGCTTCAGCCTTTGGTTCTCCAGCGGGCTGATCGGTTTCCTCCTTCTCAACAGGTTTTTCCACTTCCTCTTTCGTGGTTTTTGGTTTTTGCTCCGCTACCGGTGCGTCATCACCTCCCTTTTTTGCACGACGCCTTCCGCGACGAGTGCGTTTCTGCTGTGTATCTTCCTCTGTTTGCAACATGTGCGTATTGTAATCAACAAGCTCTATGAAGCACATTTCTGCACCGTCACCTTTGCGAAAGCCTGTCTTCAGAATACGCGTATAGCCACCGGGTCGTTCTGCCACTTTCTGAGAAATCTCCCGAAAAAGTTCGCTTACTGCATATTTATCTCGCAAATATGAGAAAACGACCCTGCGTGAATGTGTTGAATCATCTTTCGATTTGGTGATAAGTGGTTCAACATAGACGCGCAATGCTTTCGCTTTCGCTACTGTGGTATTGATGCGTTTATTCAGGATCAACGCCGTGGCGAGACTCGACAATGTTGCCTTTCGGTGAGCCGCCTTCCTTCCCAGACTATTAATTTTGTTTCTGTGTCTCATTTCCTTTATTCCTTATCTAATTTGTATTTCGAAAGGTTCATTCCAAAGCTGAGGTTCTTCGCCTTGATCAGCTCTTCAAGTTCCGTAAGTGATTTTTTTCCAAAGTTTCTGAATTTCAACAGATCATGCTTATTCAGGGTCACCAAATCTGCCAGAGTATCCACATCGGCAGCTTTCAGACAGTTCAAGGCCCTTACAGAGAGATCCAGGTCAACAAGCTTCGTTTTCAGTAACTGGCGCATATGCAGTGACGTCTCGTCAAACTCTTCGCTGGTAGCTTTTTCTTCTGTGTCAACAGTGATTTTCTCATTGGAGAAAAGCATGAAGTGCATAATCAGAATATGCGCTGCTTCCTTAAGTGCTTCCTTTGGCGTAACAGACCCATCGGTCAATATCTCAATGATTAATTTTTCGTAGTCTGTCTTCTGCTCTACCCTGTAATTATCTACCTGGTAAGTAACATTTTTAATGGGTGTAAAGATTGAGTCAACAGCGATCAGTCCGATTACCGGGTTCAGGCTTTTATTCTCCTCAGCAGGAACATATCCGCGACCCTTCTCGATGGTAAATTCAACCTCAAGGTCTACTGATGGCTCCATATTGCAGATAACCACCTCAGGATTCAAAACCTGGAAGTTTGCAAGCACCTGGTTCAGGTCACCGGCCGTAAACTGATTTTGTCCTTTGATACTGATGGAAAATTTTTCAGCCTCTGCATCCTCAATCTGGCTTTTGAAACGTACCTGTTTCAGATTCAGAAGGATTTCAGTTACATCTTCCACAACCCCTTTGATAGTAGAGAACTCATGCTCTACTCCTTCAATTTTCACCGACGTGATGGCAAATCCTTCCAGGGAAGATAGTAATATCCGCCTGAGTGCATTGCCAATTGTTATGCCGTAGCCTGGTTCGAGCGGACGAAATTCAAATTTTCCGAACCGATCGTCAGATTCAAGCATGATTACTTTATCCGGTTTTTGAAAAGCTAAAATTGCCATTTTTTCGTTTTTTTGTGATGAAAAAAGTAATCGAACATTACTTGGAGTACAATTCCACAATAAGTTGTTCCTTGATGTTTTCCGGAATTTCTTCCCGTTCAGGCATATTCATGAACTTCCCTTTCATCAGATCGCTATCCCACTCCAGCCATGAATAACCACCTCCTCTGGAAGCAAGTGAATCACCAATGGCTTCCAGACTTTTGGACTTCTCCCTGACACCAACAATATCTCCGGGCTTAAGTGTATAAGAAGGAATATTAACGATTTTGTCGTTAACTGTTATATGACGGTGACCGACCAGTTGTCGGGCGGCACGTCTGGTGGGTGCAATCCCCAGGCGAAATACCACGTTATCAAGACGTGCTTCCAATAATTGAAGCAGAATCTCACCGGTAATCCCTTTTTTACGGACAGCCTTCTTGAAGACATTGGAAAACTGCTTTTCCAACAAACCATAAGTATATTTAGCTTTCTGCTTTTCCAGCAGCTGGATTCCATATTCAGACTTCTTACGTCTTTTCTTCATCTGTCCGTGCTGTCCCGGTGGATAGTTTTTCTTTTCAAACGCCTTGTCAGCACCGAAGATCGGATCTCCGAATTTTCTTGCAATTTTTGAGGTTGGACCTAGATATCGAGCCATTTTTATTGATGCTTTTTTGAATGGTTTACAAAATGATTATACCCTTCTTCTTTTGGGCGGGCGACAGCCATTATGCGGCAGCGGGGTCACGTCCATGATCTCCATCACTTCCAGTCCGGCTGAATGCAATGTGCGGATAGCAGACTCTCTTCCTGATCCGGGGCCTTTGACATATACCTTGATCTTTCGCAGCCCAAGGTCATAAGCTGTTTTTGCTGCGTCCGTGGCAGCCATCTGCCCGGCGTAAGGGGTGTTTTTCTTAGATCCCCTGAATCCCATCTTCCCTGCGGATGACCAGGATATAACCTGCCCCTGCTGATTCGCGATGGTAACGATAATGTTGTTAAAAGAAGCGAAAATGTGCGCCTGGCCAACAGGCTCAACTTTTACGACTCGCTTTTTGGCACTTCTGGCGCCTCTGGTTGTTTTTGCCATAGTTTTAAAAAGGTTTTTCTACTGATCAAGCGGTGCAGGGCACCCACTTCAAATATCTCAACTACTATTTGGTTGCCTTCTTCTTGTTGGCAACTGTTTTTTTCTTTCCTTTACGCGTCCTGGCATTGTTCTTTGTCTTCTGCCCGCGCAACGGCAATCCAATACGATGACGGATACCACGGTAACTTCCTATATCCATCAATCGTTTGATGTTCATTTGTACCTCTGAACGCAATGAACCCTCAACCTTAAACTGTTCATTGATGATATTACGTATCATGGTAATCTCCTTGTCATCCCAGTCATCAACCTTTTTATTGGGATCGATGCCAGCAGATTCCAGAATTTGCAACGCATTGTTTCTGCCAATGCCGTAAATATACGTGAGGCTGATTGCCCCCCTTTTTTTTCTTGGAATGTCAACTCCAGCTATACGTGCCATAGTATTATTTTATATGATTGATTTTTTTAACCCTGACGTTGTTTAAACTTGGGATTTTTTTTATTGATTACATAAACTTTACCATTTCTGCGTACAATCTTGCACTCAGAACTTCTCTTTTTCACCGACACTCTGATTTTCATTTCTCCCGGTTTTAATATTATTTATATCTGAATGTTATTCTGCCCTTCGTAAGATCATAAGGCGACATTTCAACCTTTACCTTATCTCCGGGAAGGATTTTGATGTAATGCATACGCATTTTCCCTGAGATATGGGCGGTGATGATATGCCCATTTTCAAGTTCAACCCGAAACATCGCGTTCCCTAAGGATTCGATGACGGTTCCATCTTGTTGAATTGAAGGTTGTTTTGCCATATCACTTAACGAATGATGACTAAATTGTTAATATTTTTCTCAAGTTCCTGTTCTATATACTCAAATGTTGACAAACGCTCTGCCTTTCCATTGATTACTGCAACCGTATGCTCATAATGCCCTGATGGCTTTCTATCAGCCGTCCGAATTGTCCAGCCATCACTTTCCTGCGTCACATAGCGCTTGCCCATATTTATCATAGGTTCTATTGCTACAACCAAGCCTTCTTCTATGGGCGCACCCCGTCCTTTTCGTCCGTAATTTGGAAGCTCAGGAGGCTCGTGCAGTTGTTTCCCAACTCCATGGCCGATGAGTTCCCTGACGACCGAATAACCAGCCTTCTCCGCGTGGTTTTGTATAGACCAGGACACATCGCCGAGTGAATTTCCTACCATGAGTTGTCCGATACCTATGTTTAAGCACTCAAGGGTTGTACGAAGCAACCTTTCCTTTTCGCCGGATATCTGGCCAATTGCATAAGTATAGGCGGAATCTCCATAGTAGCTGTTCATCAGAACACCACAATCAACAGACAAAATATCTCCTTCCTCGAGCGGTTTGCCATTAGGGAAACCGTGGACTACAACCTCATTGGGCGAAATACACAACGAGAAGGGGAAACCCTGATATCCTTTGAATGCAGGTGTGCCACCGTGGTCGCGGATGAATGTCTCGGCAAGTTGATCCAGTTCGAGAGTTGTAATTCCGGGCCGGATCACTTTGGCCAGTTCAGCATGCGTTTTTGCAACAAGTAAAGAACTTTCTTTTATTTTTTTTATTTGCTCAATCGTCTTTAATATAATCATGCCCGAGTTGATTTAGCCTGTCATCCCCATTGGCGATGAACGGCCTTTAATGCGTCCGGATTTTGTCAGACCGTCATAGTGACGCATCAACAAGTGACTTTCTATTTGCTGTAAAGTATCAAGTACCACACCTACCATAATAAGCAGTGACGTACCGCCGAAGAATTGGGCAAATTGCCCGGTAACCCCCATCAGGCTGACCAATGCCGGCATAATGGCAACAAAGGCCAGAAATAAGGATCCTGGTAAAGTGATTCGCGACATCACATTATCAATGAATTCAGCTGTCCGTTTACCTGGTTTCACACCAGGAATAAAACCGCCGTTTTTCTTCATATCCTCGGCCATCTGGTTTGGATTGACAGTAATGGCCGTGTAGAAATAAGTGAACAATATGATCAGGGTTGCAAAAGTAAAGTTATACCAAAACCCTGTAAAATCAGACATCGTGGCAGCAAAGCCGCTCAAAGCATCCGAAAAGCCGGCCAGGGTAATCGGAATAAACATAATTGCCTGGGCAAAGATAATCGGCATAACTCCTGCAGCATTCACTTTCAGCGGTATATACTGGCGAACACCACCATATTGGCGGTTTCCTACTACCCGCTTTGCAAACTGAACAGGAATGCGCCGCTGTCCTTGTACCAGCAAAATAACCAGAACGACAACGGCCATCAGGATAACGATCTCAACCAGGAAAACAACAAGCCCGCCCCCGGCTTCTTCCATCCTGGCAATGAATTCTGCCATCAGGGCAAAAGGAAGTTGCGCAATGATTCCCACCATAATGATGAGAGAAATACCGTTTCCAATTCCCCTTTCGGTAATCCGTTCACCAAGCCACATCACAAATAATGTTCCTGATATCAGTATAATTACTGAGGATATCATAAAATAGAGTGATGGTCCGGCTGACGCAGGATCAAACGGTGAAATAGCCTGAGGTGGCAACTGGCTCACAAGGTTGGCAAGATATGCAGGAGCCTGTGCAGCAGTAATAAAGACTGTAAGATATCTTGTGATCTGATTGATTTTTTTACGGCCGCTTTCCCCTTCTTTCTGCAATCTCTGGAAATAAGGAACAGCGACACCAAGAAGTTGAATAACAATGGATGCACTAATGTAAGGCATAATCCCAAGTGCAAAAATAGATGCATTGGAGAATGCCCCTCCAGAGAACATATTCAGCAAACCGAGCAGCCCTTCTTGTGTTTGGGCCTGGAGTTGCTGAAGCTGTCCGGGATCCACTCCGGGCAGGACCACATAAGAACCCAATCGGTAAATCAAAATGATACCCAATGTGTTTAAGATCCTGATCCGCAGATCATCAATATTGTAAATATTCAGCAGTGTTTGAAAAAAACGTTTCATGCCTAAGCTTTATATCCGGTTAACAGTTCCACCTGCTGCTTCAATCGCTTTTACAGCGGCTTCAGAAAAAGCATTGGCGGTTATATTTATTTTGGCTGTCAGTTTTCCACGACCAAGGATCTTTACCAGGTCATTTTTAGATGCAAGGCCATTGGTAATGAGCACCTGATTGTCAAAAGTATCAATTCCTTTGGTCTCAGCCAGATTTTGTAAAATATCAAGATTTATTGGCGCATATTCAACGCGATTTCGGTTCTTGAAACCGAATTTTGGTACGCGCCGGGCAAGAGGCATTTGACCACCTTCAAAGCCTGCCTTCCGGCTGTAACCTGAACGTGATTTTGCACCTTTGTGGCCCCGCGTGGCAGTGTCTCCTGCGCCGGATCCTTCACCCCTGCCGATTCTCTTTTTTTTGCTAACGGCACCCTTTGCTGGTTTGAGATTGCTTAAATACATTATATTTCAATTTATTGGATTGGTCAATATGAAACTATTCATTCACTTCTTCAATGGTTAAAAGATGAGATACCTTACGGATCATCCCTTCCACCTGCGGAGAAGCATTTACATAAACCGGCCGGTTCATTTTTTTCACTCCCAGGGCATCCAAAGTCCTTTTCTGAACCCCTGGTCTGCCAATTCTGCTTCTGATCTGAACAATTTTATACTTTTTCATTTCCGGTTCATTATTAAAATTATCCGTTAAATACTTTTTCTAGACTTACACCACGCTGCTGTGCGACGGCAAAAGGATCTCTAAGTTGTGTCAAAGCATCAATAGTTGCCTTTACAACACTGTGCGGGTTGGAAGAGCCTTTCGATTTGGCAAGAACGTCCGTGACGCCCACACTTTCAAGTACAGCACGCATAGCACCACCGGCAATAACACCGGTACCGTGCGCTGCCGGCTTAACCAAAACTCGTGCACCACTATACTTACCCTCCTGGGCATGTGGAATGGTACCTTTATGAACAGGAACTTTGATCAGATGCTTTTTCGCATCGTCAATCCCTTTGCTGATGGCTGTGGTTACCTCTTTTGCCTTACCCAGACCGTAACCGACAACACCATTTTCATTTCCAACAACAACAATTGCAGAAAAACTGAATGTCCGACCACCTTTGGTGACTTTCGTAACCCGCTGTATACTGACCAGTCTGTCTTTGAATTCAATTTCGCTGGACTTAACCTTTTTGATATTTACGTTTGCCATAATTTAAAATTTTAAGCCTCCTTCCCTGGCTCCTTCTGCTAATGATTTTACTCTTCCGTGATACAGGTAACCGTTGCGGTCAAAAACAATTTCTGCAATGCCTGCTTCTTTAGCACGTTCAGCAATCAGTTTGCCAACTTCGCGTGCTTTCTCCGCTTTGGTCTTTTTATCTTCACCAATATCTTTGGCATTAGATGAAGCAGCAGCCAATGTTTTACCTTCGAGGTCATCAATCACCTGGGCATATATAGCTTTATTGCTCCTGAAAACAGATAGCCTGGGTTTTTCAGTCGTACCACGCACCTTTTTCCTGACGCGGTATTTTATTTTTGTTCTTCTGTCGATTTTCTTATTTGTTGCCATCCTGATAGAGGAATTAAATATTTTGATTATTTATTATTTTGCAGCTGCTGCTTTACCGGCTTTTCTACGAATCACTTCACCCTTAAAGCGGATACCTTTACCTTTATATGGTTCCGGCTTGCGGAATGAGCGGATCTTGGCAGCTACCTGGCCAACAAGTTGTTTGTCGTGTGATTCCAGTATAATGGTTGGACTTTTACCCCTCTCGGTAACTGTTTCAACTTTTACCTCCTTTGGTATTTCAAAAAAGATCCCGTGCGAGTATCCCAATGAAAGTTCGAGCAGCTGTCCGTTATTAGACGCTTTGTAACCAACGCCGACCAGTTCCTGCACAATTTTATATCCCTCAGAAACGCCAACAATCATGTTATTGATTAACGAGCGGTAAAGACCATGCAATGCTTTATGACGCTTCTGATCGCTTGGACGAACAACTGTAAGCACTTCGCCATCAATTTTGATGTTTATATCCTGATCCACAACTTGTGTCAGTTCTCCCTTGGGGCCCTTGACCGTAACCTGATTATCCTTTGATACCGTTACGGTAACGCCGGAAGGGATATTTATTGGTAAATTTCCTATTCTTGACATTTGTATCTCCTTTAGCTTACGTAACAAATTACTTCTCCACCTACATTCAATTTCCTGGCTTCTTTATCAGTAATCAGGCCACTTGATGTTGATATGATAGCAACTCCCAACCCATTCAAAACCCGTGGAAGTTCTTTGCTGTTGCAATAGCGACGAAGGCCCGGACGACTCACACGCTGAAGTTCATTAATTGCCGGAATTTTTGTTGTCGGATGATATTTTAGTGCAATCTTAATTATACCAGGCACCTGATCATCCTCAAATTTGTAATTAAGGATATACCCCTTATCAAAAAGAAGCTTGGTGATCCCTTTCTTCATGTTCGATGCAGGAATTTCAACAACCCTGTGGTTGGCCTTGATGGCATTCCTTAGTCTTGTCAGATAATCTGCAATTGGATCTGTTATCATTGCTTGAAATAAATGTTAAATATAATGTTTATAATTTTCTTACCAGCTTGCTTTTGTTACGCCGGGTATAAGTCCTTTATTGGCCATTTCCCTGAAGTTAATACGCGAAACACCAAACTGACGTATGTACCCTTTGGGCCTGCCGGTTAACTGGCATCGGTTGTGCAAACGCACGGGTGAAGCGTTTTTGGGTAGCTTTTGCAGACCTTCCCAATCACCACTTGCTTTTAGTTCAGCTCTTTTCGCGGCATATTTTGCAACAAGTTTTGCTCTTTTAAGCTCTCTGGCTTTCATGGATTCTTTTGCCATGCTTTTTTTATTTATTCTGGTTTTTAAATGGTATTCCAAAATCACGCAACAATGCAAATGCTTCCTTGTCGGTATCAGCATTAGTTACGAAGTTGATATCCATCCCGTTAATCTTATTGACCTTATCGATATTGATTTCCGGGAAGATGATTTGCTCGGGCACACCCATGGAATAGTTGCCACGGCCGTCAAAGCCCTTCTCGTTTACCCCTTTAAAGTCGCGGATCCTGGGAAGTGTAACAGATACCAGGCGATCAAGAAACTCATACATCTTATCGCCCCGCATTGTAACACGTACGCCAATTGGCATACCACGTCTCAGTTTAAAATTAGAGATATCCAGTTTGGATTTTGTAGGCACTGCTTTTTGACCAGCCACCAGACTCATCTCCTCAACGGCTTGATCGATGAGCTTTTTATCTGTAATGGCATCGCCAACACCCTGGTTCAGACAGATCTTCACCAGCTTTGGCACCTGCATTGGGCTTTTATAACCAAACTCTTTCATTAGCGCAGGAACGATCTCTTTGGAGAATTTCTCCTTTAGTCTCGGTGTATAACTCATTACTTAATTTCCTCCCCTGTCTTTTTCGAATATCGAACCAATTTGTTGTTGCTGTCAAGCTTTCTTCCAATGCGTGTAGGATTGCCTTTTGAATCAACCAACATCAGATTGGAAAGATGGATGCTTGCTTCTTTTTTAACAATACCGCCTTGTGGGTTGGCAGCATTCGGCTTCGTGTGTTTGGCAACCATATTGATGCCTTCTACGAAAGCCCTTCTTTTCTGGCGATCTACCATGAGCACTTTACCTGTCGCACCTTTTTCATTACCGGCGATCAGCTTCACGGTATCTCCCTTTTTTATATGTAATTTGAGTTCTTGCATGGTATATTTTTTTACAGCACTTCCGGTGCCAGCGAAACTATTTTCATAAATTGTTTTTCACGCAACTCTCTGGCCACGGGGCCAAAGATTCGTGTCCCACGCATCTCTTCTGTGGCGGTCAGCAACACAACAGCATTGTCGTCAAAACGAATATAGCTGCCATCTGCGCGTCTGACATCTTTTTTGGTGCGTACTACTACGGCTTTTGACACCGTACCTTTTTTGACATTACCTGATGGCAATGCGTCTTTTACTGTAACGATGATCTTATCACCGATACCGGCATATCTGCGGCGTGTGCCGCCCAACACGCGTATGCAAAGCACCTCCTTTGCACCGCTGTTATCTGCTACCGAAAGTCTGGACTCTTGTTGTATCATAACTACTTGGCTCTTTCAAGAATTTCAACTAATCTCCAACATTTATTCTTGCTCAAAGGTCTGGTCTCCATAATGCGGACGGTATCACCGATGTTGCACTCGTTCTTATCATCGTGTGCCATAAAACGGGATGAACGTTTGACAAATTTCCCGTATTTGGGATGTCTTACCCGGCGAAGAACCTCCACAACAACAGACTTATCCATCTTGTTACTAACAACAAGACCTGTTCTTTCTTTTCTGGTTTTTCTGATTTCCATCACAACTATTTCTTTACTTGATTTCCTTCAATTTCCCTTTTCCGAAGCTCAGTATGGATACGGGCAACTGTTTTGCGATAATCTTTTATCTTCATGGGGTTCTCCAGAGGAGAAACGGCATGATTCATTTTAAGCTTCCGCAACTGCTTCCGTTCTTCCTCCAGACGTTCATGGAGTTCTCCGGTTGACATTTCACGAATAACATTCTGCTTCATCTTGTGTAAATTTATTTTGTTTTACAGCTTCCCGCTTTCAAGTGGTGGCATCTGGGGGCGCAAAAACCAGCTGTTTCCGGCTGTTTTTACTGGGCATACCCCCTAAAAGGGCTGCAAAGATACACTTTTTTTGTGAACTATAATACTAATATTTT
>SL_3KL_010_SEDDRAFT_10001400_pt1 | contig 21870 bp, 24 predicted proteins | sample SodLakKL_010_SED_2_FD_10381 | JGI IMG/M metagenome (IMG submission 10381) | reverse complement strand
TCAGCACTGGCGATACCTTCCATTAATACGTGCATCGCTTCATTGAGCATCGGAACAATGACTCGTGTGGTAACGAATCCGGGATATTCGTATACCTCAACGACCGTTTTATTGAGTTGTTCGGCGAATGCCTTTACTTTTTTAAAGGTATCATCGGATGTTTTTAATGCCCGAACAATCTCTACAAGAGGAACCTTGGGAACCGGCTGCAGGAAGTGCATCCCGATTATTTTATCCGCACGGTTCGTTTTATCGGCAAGCTTGGTTAGATTAAGTGTTGAGGTATTTGAAATAAAGATAGTTTCATCGGAACATAAATCATCTAATGTTGTCAGAAGGTCTTCCTTTGCCTTGAATTCTTCATCAATCGCTTCAATGACGATATCGCATTCTGTCACCTGTTCAAGGTCATCGGTAACTTTAATTCTTGATAATATTGATTGTCGTTCACTTTTTGTGATTGCCCAGCGCTGAATCTCCCGGTCGAGATTCTGCTTAATAACTTCCATACTTTCTTCGGCAACATCCTGGTTTCGTTCGACGCCAAGAACGTCAATGCCGGCTGCTGCAATTGCCTGTGCAATACCGCGTCCCATCACTCCAATGCCGATAATGGCAACATAACTAATTTGCTCGGTCTCAGACTGCGTGGGGAGGGTATCACCGAGGAGGTCTTCGATTTTCTGAGGGTTTTCTTTGTTCATCTATAACTTACTTCATTATGAGGGGTTAAAAAAATAAATTTGAGGTGTAATAAATGTACGAAAAGTATCATTGTAAATCAATATTTCTTAACGGTTTGGCTGTTTGAATTTATCGTGTATTTTTTTATATTAGTATAATACAAAATCGGATAAAATAGGTCGTATTTATAAATTGACGAGAGGAAAATGTTACGGCTTTCGAAGCGCGTTGAATATGGATTGATTGCGTTACGCCACTTTGCTGCAATACAGGAGGGAAGGGTATGTACGGCAAAAGAAATATCACAAAAATATAATGTCCCCCATGAGTTGCTTGCAAAGGTGTTGCAGAAACTTGCGCAGGCACAAATCATTCAATCATATCAAGGTGTGCGGGGCGGCTATGTGCTTGCTCATAATCCTGCAACGATAAAAATCTCGGATGTGATTAATGCCATTGAACATGAAAAACCTATGCTTGCTGAATGTTACGCCGATGGACCTGAAAGCTGTATAATTTTTGATGATTGTACCATACGCCGCCCACTCGGTAAAATTCAAAAAAACATTAACAATTTTTTCCACAGTATGTCAATAGCTGAAATCGTTTGAATATGAAAGAAGCCCGTGTATACTTGGATTATCATGCAACAACGCCAATCGATAACCGGGTATTTAATGCGATGCTCCCCTTCCTCAAGGAAGATTTTGGTAATCCGTCAAGCACTTTTCATTCATACGGTTGGAAAACCCGTGAAGCAGTAAACGATGCCCGGAAAACTATTGCAGCCAGTTTCAAAGCACAGCCACGTGAAATTATATTTACCAGCGGGAGTACCGAATCCAATAACCTTGCAATACGCGGGGTTACTGCAAAATATCGCACAAAGGGCAACCACATTATAACCTGTAGTACCGAACATAAAAGCGTCCTATCTGTATGCAGTTATCTCGAAAATTTAGGTGTCAACGTTACCTATCTTCCGGTAGACCGTAATGGCTTACTCGATCTTAACAAATTGTACGATGCAATTACCGACACAACAATACTTATTTCCCTGATGACTGCGAATAATGAGATCGGTGTGATTCACCCGATGAAGGAAATCGGCCGGATAACTAAAGAAAAAAATATTATATTTCATACTGATGCAACACAAGCAGTTGGCAAAATGAAACTGGATGTCGATGAACTTGGGATTGATCTTATGTCTTTAACCGGTCATAAAATTTACGGACCGAAAGGCATAGGAATACTCTATGTCAGAAGTGAAAATCCGACCGTTCAACTTGAACCGCAAATAACCGGTGGCAGTCAGGAAAACAACCTCCGGGCGGGTACACTCAATGTTCCGGGTATTATTGGTTTAGCAAAAGCAATCGAATTGTGCGATGAACTTTATCAGGAAGAAATTCACTCGACAAAAAACTTACGTGATATGCTGCTTGAGGGAATCCGGCAAAACATTGACAATATAGGAGTGAATGGATCGCTTGAGCACCGTATCCCGAATAATCTTAACATAAGTTTCAGAGGGATTGAAGCGCAGGCATTATTGATGATGCTGGATGATATCGCATTATCACTTGGCTCGGCCTGTCTTGGCAGCACAATTGAACCTTCGCACGTACTTCGGGCGTTATATATACCAGAAGAGGATATGTATTCAGCAGTGCGGTTTGGTTTGGGAAGGTTCACGAGTGATGAGGAAATACAATATGTAATCGAACGCCTGACGGAGACCGTTCCCATGCTCCGTTCTCAACAACCTTCACGTAAAAAGACCAAAACAACAACCGCAAAAGAGGGTAATAAATATGAATAAAACAGATCTCTTAACAAGCAACCACATAGAATTCCTGAAATTTTTAAAAACACAATTTCCCCTGTATCACAAATCAAATGTTTTTTTCCGCGACCTCCAATACGGCATTATGGAATATTTTGAAAAAGAAAAAAAAGATAAAGTAAAGTATGCCGAAGCAGAGAAAATTGCGGAAGAATTCGTCACATTTATGGAGAAAAAAGAGATATTTAAAAAACTTGATCACCAGACGTGGGTATTGAACTATCCTGACTTTACCAAGAAAGCTTCATAATTAATCAAAAACCTATCAAGGAGGATACTTATATGGCATACGAATGGAAGTTTAATGCACGACCATATTCGGACGAAGAGGCAAAAAAACTCCTTTCGGATGTTGTCAGTCCCGAAACAACCGACTGGCATTATAATAAACACCATAAGGGCTACGTTGCTGCTTTGAACACGATCGAGAAAGGTTTGGAGCAAACGGATCGTTCAGCAGCAAACGGTAACTATAGTGAAGTTGGCGAGTTAAAACGACGATTCACCTGGAATCATGCAGGTACCCTTTTGCATGACGTATACTGGGAAGTTCTGGGAGGCGACGGCGATATATCGAAAGGTCCGGATATTAAATCTGCCATCGAGAAAGAATTCGGTTCCTTCGATAAATGGAAAGAAGATTACAAAGCCACAGCGATGGCTGCAAAATTAAGCGGCTGGGGATTGCTTGTATACGACCAACTATATTCCGGTCGATTGCTCAACGTGTTAGTTGATGAACACCAGTACGGTGCAATTTGGGGCGGCATCCCGCTTATTTCCTGTGACGTCTTTGAACATGCGTACTACCACAAAGATGGACCGGGACGTGCAGGATATATCGACAATTTCATTAACAATCTTCATTGGGGTAGAGTTAATGAACGATATAAGAAGTATGTAGCGAAATAAAGCTATTGCAATACCATGTAAATAATGAAAAGGGGGGATTCGATTGTAGATTGTATTCCCCCTTTTCTTAATGTAATTCAATGGTAAAACAAAGAGCTTATCAATACGATGGATACATCCCGAAATAAGACTATCAAGCCAGACGACACATCGATGGAACAACCTGCAGATATTCACTACTGGCAATATTGCGTAAATTGTGGTACAATTCTTGAAAGTGTAAAATGTAAATTAATATGCCGCAAATGTGGCTTTTTTCATTCGTGTTCAGAACCATAATTCGGAGATTATACATGAATAAACGAAAAAGGGTGGTCCTCAAAAAACACCGCCGCAAACGGAAAAAAATGAAAGAAAAACAAAAGGCATTTCCCAACACGGTACAACAAGGAAATAAAAAATCTAAGGAAAATACTGCTCCATCTGAGTAATTGTATGTTGCAGCGGCGTGGTGATTTTCGTATATTCATAAAAAACAAAGTCATCCGAGCGCGCACATACAAAAATGCTATTCACATTCCATCCTATATTATCAAAATTTACTTTACGATTTGTACTCGTAGCTGTGTTGCTTAATGTTTCCTGTATGAAAAGTGACAAATACGACTATTTAGGGTCATTGGATAGCCATGCACGAACGTTTACAGTAGAGTTGTTCGACAATAATGTTGTAACTTCATTAACCATCGGTAATCCTGATAATAGAAGCATCTACGTCTATTCTGAAGCCGACACAAGTAATCTGATTCCTGTTCCGGATGAATCGGTCTTCCGATTTAGGGATTCCGGGATAGAGCTTATAGCAAATGATAAGGTTGTAAGCTTTTCCAGTGAGATTGCTTTTGTCGGTGAAAATGGGAAAAAATTACTTGACTACCTTAGCTATTCAAGCACTGAGACCACCGAAATCACTCTTCGGGGATCACCGGAAATAAAACGTGCACAGGACGGAATTACAGCAACCGTGACCGCATATGAACACGACATCATTGCCTCTATGATGGTTAATGATGTAAAAATAACTGATCCGATTGCGTATAAACAAACTATGGCAATATTGTTCCAGACTACACTCTATGCCGCAGCATCCGGCAATAATAATCTGTCTATTCGTGAGGCTGAGCGAACAGGTATTCAATTCGGTTCGGAGATACCGGATCAGTTTTTATATACTATCATCGAAGAAACAAGTGATTACATTGCATTATATAACGATCTTCCTGTGCCAATGTATACAACCGAAATGTGCGGCGGTATGACGGCGACACCTGATATGGTCTGGCAGGATTTGTCAGCCGAACCGCAAAATCAGGTTGTAATTTGTCAGGATTGTATCGAAAAGGGTAGTTATGAGTGGTCGAACACGGTAAGTACTGATATGATCGGTGAAGCACTTTTCGGATATCCCGGTTATGTCGATATCTGGATCAGTAAATTTTATGAAAATGGAAGACCGCAACACATTACCGCACAATGGGAGGAGAACAAAAAAACATTTACCATCGAGGAATTCAGGAAACGAATTAGCGCTCAAGTAAATGATAAAAAGATAATTTTGAGTGATTGGTTCGAAATCGAAGCGGACCCGGAAGATTCTGATAGAAAATCAGGACCGTTTCAAATTCTTAACATTAAAAAACCTGTATCCACAAACCATGTTCATTTCATAGGATGGGGTAGAGGACATGGAGTGGGATTGTGCCAGCATTCAGCGCGTCAACAAGCAGACGCAGGAAAAAATTTTGTAGAAATACTTGACCATTTCTACCCGCGCTTAGAAACAGGACGCATACAACGTGAACAATAACCGAGCAACTCCGCACCATACATACGGCTCCAAAACATTTGTGTATAATCACCGTCCATACATTATGGGAGTTTTAAACGTTACACCCGACTCTTTTTCTGACGGTGGGCTCTTTACATCACCCGAAACAGCGGTAGAACACGCGCTATCGATGATTGAAGAAGGGGCCGATGTAATCGATATAGGAGGAGAATCAACCCGTCCCGGTTCCAGTCGTGTGCCTGCTGAAACCGAATTGAACCGTGTTATTCCGGTTATCGAAAATATTTTGAGACACAAACCTGATACTATCATTTCAATAGATACGTATAAATCGCAGGTTGCAGATGAAGCACTACAACGGGGTGCACATATTGTTAACGATATTAGCGCACTCCGGTACGATGAAAATATGCCTGCTGTAATTCGCAGTAATAATGCGTCTGTTGTCTTGATGCATATGCAAGGCGATCCTCAAACGATGCAGGATGCTCCATATTACGCTGAGGTCGTGGCTGAAGTACTGTCATTTCTTACTAACCGTGTGGCATATGCAAAAGAAAATGGTATCGGGCAAATTATTATCGATCCGGGTATAGGTTTCGGGAAACGCTTAGNGGATAATCTCGAATTACTACGGTCTTTAAAAAAGTTTACAGAGCTTCGTCATCCGGTACTAATCGGAGTTTCCAGAAAATCATTTATCGGAAAAATTCTGAACGTCGAAACCGATCAACGTTTAGAAGGCAGTATCGCTGCAGCTGTTATCGGCGTTCTAAACGGAGCTTCAATTGTACGGACACACGATGTTCAAGCAACAAAACGAGCAGTAATGATTGCCGAAGCTATAGAAAAGGGAGCCAATTTTCTTGAAGCTGAAACCGGAAAACCATAATGGAATTAATTCGCATAGGATTTTTAACAGTCACGTTAGCCGATATTATTGATATTACGATCGTTGCCCTCATCGTATATAAATTATATATGGTTATGCGCTCAACGATCGCTATATATATTTTCATCGGATTACTTTTAATTATAGCTTTTTCATTTATTGCCCAGGCTGTAGATCTCAAAGTAATAACCTGGATATTACGTACCTTAAGTGATATTTGGGTTATTGCATTTATTATTTTGTTTGCGCCGGAAATTCGTCGTCTGCTGGTCTATCTCGGAAGAAACCGTTTGGTCCGATTATTTATTAAAGTAGATGTAACCGAATCGATTGATGAAATCGTCGATGCTGCAGCCGAGCTTTCAGAGAAAAAACATGGTGCATTAATTGTCCTAGTCAGGGCGACCGGCATCCGAAGCTTTATAGAAACCGGCCATCCGCTTGAAGCACGTGTCAGCAAACAATTGCTTGTTTCAATCTTTAATCCAAAATCACCATTGCACGATGGTGCAGTAGTAGTCAAAGACAGAATCGTTGAAGCAGCACGGGTCACACTTCCGATATCGGAACGAAAAACAGTTGGAGGGGTTACACTGGGTATGCGTCACAAAGCTGCACTCGGCATTACGGAACAATCAGATGCACTTGTTGTTGTTGTGTCGGAAGAAACCGGAACGATATCCATAGCCGAAGGAGGGGAACTCATACGCGGGTTAACTCCCGATGAGCTTCGTGAAAAACTTGAGGGCGCTATTGAGGAAGTAAGTGAGGAATCATTGAAAACTATATTTGGATCGGTAAAAAAAGAAAAAAAATAAATACGAGGAATACGTGAAGCGATTTGATGACGAACGTCGTGAGATGTTACAACTTTTAAAAGATCGGGGGATCAAAGATATGCGTGTACTCGACGCTATGAATAAGGTGCCGCGACATGTATTTGTTCAGGATGCATTCCGGAATCGTGCATATGATGATTGTGCATTACCAATTGGTTATTCGCAAACGATTTCACAACCGTATACGGTTGCTTTTATGACTGAGTCGCTTAACGTGAAAGAAGGAGATAAAGTATTGGAAATCGGTACCGGATCAGGATATCAAGCAGCAGTACTTGCGGAGATGGGTACCAGAGTATTTACTATTGAACGAAATTACCAATTATTGGACGATGCACGAAAACGTCTCGATTCACTCGGCTATCGGGTGGCTGCAAAAGCAGGAGATGGTACATTGGGTTGGTCTGAGTTTAGACCATATCAGGGTATTCTGGTTACTGCCGGAGCTCCGACGATCCCTCAACCACTTCTCGACCAGCTGGATGAGGGAGGAAGACTGGTAATTCCAGTGGGCGGACTTGATGAACAAAAATTATTTATCGTCGACCGGAGTGGAGAGGAATTTATAACCAAAGAAGTCCATGGATTTAAATTTGTTCCGCTGATCGGTAAACGCGGCTGGTCAAACTAACGTTGTATGTATGTCAACTCAAAATGTTGTTCTCATACTATCATGCCCAACAGCATCGGGAAAAACCTATGTAGCGCTTCAGGTTGCAAAAGAGCTACCTGTTGAAATACTCTCCGCAGATTCAAGACAAATTTTTAAATATGCAACGATTGGTACCGCAAAACCATCAAATGAAGAAGTAAAGGCTGTACCGCATCATTTTATCGATCTGCTTGCCCCGGATGAACAATGGAATGCGGGAAAATTCGCGCAGGAATCACGGAACACAATTCAGGAGATTTTCAGACGTCAGTGTGTTCCGTTTGTTGTAGGAGGAACGGGGTTATATATAAAATCGCTCATCGACGGTATAGCAGACATCCCCGAAGCTGATCTTGAACTACGGCAACGCTTATTCAGGCGATACGAAAAAGAAGGGTTACAATCCCTTGTGAATGAACTAAAAAAAGTAGATAGGGTCGCAGCTGAATCTATCGATATCCAGAATCCCCGACGGGTATTACGGGCACTTGAAATATATTATATGACCGGGATGACCCGTGCGGAAATCGAACAACAATCTAATGATCCCCTGCAACACAGAATTTTATGGTTTGGCTTACACTGGGAGAGAGATATATTATATCGTAGAATAGAAAAACGGGTCGATCTTATGATTCAGCAAGGATTAATAGAAGAAGTTAAATTTCTCCTCGAAAAAGGATATACCGCTGAATCGCAGGCACTACAATCGGTAGGCTATGCCGAAATAATTGAATACCTGCAAGGAAGATTAAGTAAACAGGATGCAATAGATCTTATCAAACAAAACACACGAAGATTTGCAAAACGGCAAATGACCTGGTTTCGCAGAGAAAAACGTATCAGATGGCTGGATATCCGGACTGAGGAAGACCTTGATAAAGCGGCCGTAGAAATAACTGAGGAGTACCGGAAAATAAAATAGGGATTGTCAAATCCTCCTCCTCTCACCGGTTATTCCTATCCTCCTGAAACGGAAAAATCGATCGATTCTATGCCATTTTTAAGAATAACAAAAACCTTCGCCGTTATAGACAACCCCTATCTTTATATCTCAAATCTACCTGCAGATCAATCAACTAATGCCATCGCATGTTTATCACAACAAGCATCTTCTTTGTCGACATCCTCTGCCGATGCATGAACTGTTGTTGATTTTTCAGTGCAGGTTTTTTCCTCGGCACCTGTCTGCATTACGGCACCGCTATGTGGGCATTCAATGGTTTTTGATGCTTTAGTAGCCGTAGCAGATTTTTCGCCGCACGCCTTTCGTTCAGATGCCATAGTTGCGCGGGTTTGGTCGCCACATGCACGCTTTTCACTTGCCATCGTGGCCCGGGCCTGGTCACCGCATTCATTACCCGAAGCCATTACTGTGGTCCTGCTACACTCTTTTGATGAATCGCTCACCAGAGCACCCTGACTATCACCGGTAAAGGTACCAAGTGATAGGGCTGCAACAGCGACAAGCAAAACAATGACTGATGGAATGACGATTCTCTTCATAGAATACTCCTGTAATTAGTTGATAAAGCGATGAATTTTTAGCATTTAATGAGCATGTTCTGTATCGAGTTTCACGTCGTCTTTAGTGAAGTCGTTATCAATTCCCTTGCCTTGTTGCCAGCCAACATAGCACTCTCCACATACAGGGTCGCCTGCCTGCAGATTATTATAGCAGGGACAACTGCCATGGGCCAGTATGCATTCGTTGCAGCCTTCCTGTAAACAACATGCATACTTGTCATCCATTGCCAGTTCCATTTTTAAATCAGGCAGCCATTCATTAATTTGTGAGATTTTTTCTTCTGTGGTTAAATCAGGTTCTTCTTCAGGTGGGACACAACTGATAAGTAGAAAAGAGATGAGTGTAAAAACGGCAAAAATTGCAGAAAATCGCATTTTTCCTCCCGGTTTTAATATTTACAACTGTTATTGCAATTATAACACTATCTGATAGCAATTAAGTTTCATAGACCCGAAATTATTTTTTCGAATTTCGCATTTCCACGGTAACCACTGTTCCTTCAGCACAAACCGTATCATCGACGTTAAGCTGAATAGTAACAATTACTTTGCGGTCGGTAATTTCTCTGACCTGTCCTGTTAAATATAACTCCTTTCCGATTGGTGTCGGTTTTTTATAATCAACCTGCAGGGACGCTGTTACAAACCGGGGGGCACCATCAGCAGCCGGATTAATCCCTCGTTTATCTGCCATCGCAGCAGATGCTGTACCTGTCCCGTGACAGTCAATGAGGGATGCTATTAATCCGCCATACACATAGTCTGGCAGGGCGGTATGATATTCTTTGGGAGTAAAGCGGGCTGTTGATTTCTTTCCATCCCAGTATGTTTTCAGTTGATGGCCATATTCGTTACGATGCCCGCAGCCAAAACAATAGCTGACATCTTCAGGATAATAATTCTGAATTGGTGCGTTGCTCATATTCTCATTACTCCAGTGTTATGAATGATTATTTCGTTTGTTTTCAATTTCCGGTAAACGTATCCATTGCCGAGTCAATACCGAAAAATGTCACGACTGCATCGAACCAGGTAACGGGAAGATATCGGATTAACCATACAAGATACACAAATCGCGGTAGAATAAGTCGCGCTCTTTTTTTACCAATTGCTTTCATTATTCTGTCTGCAACATATTCTTCCTTCAGTATCGGTAAAATAAACGGGAAACGGGTTTGTACTCCTCTAAACATTCCGGTATCGATAAAATAAGGACATACCACAGTGGTGGAAACATTTTTCTTTAATTTCTTCATTTCAAAGCGGAGTGATTCGTCAAATCCGAATGCCGCAGATTTACTGCTGCTATAACCGACCAACCGTTGGGTGCCAATCAAAGCGGCAGCTGAAGCAATGGTTACAACATGCCCGTCATTAGCTTCAACCATATCAGGCAGGAAAGCTTTCACCGTCCAGAAATGAGAAAGAAAGTTCACATTCATTGTTCGCAGCAATTCTTCATCGGTACAATCGAGAAACAATTTTCCGGTGGTCACCCCGGCATTGTTAATAAGTATGTCGATTTTTCCAATCTCCCCTTTTACTTTTTCTGCCGTTGAATACACTTTTTGCCGATCAGTTACATCACAATTGTATGCATATACGTCACTTTTGTATTGTGCTACTTCGGTCGCTACAGACTTAAGTTTTTCATCATTAACATCCCACAAAACTACTTTAGCACCATATTTGCTTGACTTAAGCGCCAATAACCGGCCAATTCCGCTTGCTGCTCCCGTAATCAATATTCTTTTAGATCGAAAATATTCCATAGTCGTAATTTCCATGTAATTCTGTAATAATTTTTGTAAATTTAAGAAAATTCTTAATAACTTACACCTTCAACATACAATTCAAAAATGATGAAAACAATAATTGAACCATTTCGCATTAAAACAGTAGAACCTATTCGCTTTACTACCGAAGAAGAACGGGAGAACATTCTTAAAGAAGCCGGATATAATCCTTTCCTCTTTCACGCCGACGATGTTTTAATAGATCTCCTTACAGACAGCGGGACTGCCGCAATGAGTGCAAAACAATGGTCGGGTATTATGGACGGCGATGAGTCGTATGCAGGAGCACGAAGTTTTTATAGATTTGAAAATGCAGTAAGGGATATCACCGGATATACTTTCATTATACCGACGCACCAGGGAAGAGCGGCAGAAAAAATACTTTTTACTATCCTCGGCAAAGAAGGTAAATCGATTCCGAACAATACTCACTTTGATACCACACGCGCCAATATCGAATATTCGGGAGCTGAAGCTGTAGACCTTGTCATAGAAGAGGGGAAGGACCCGAATTCACTGCACCCGTTTAAAGGAAATATGGACATTAATAAACTGGAAAAGTTCATACAAGAGACCGGCGCTGAAAACATTCCTATCGGTATGATGACGGTAACTAACAATGCCGGCGGCGGACAACCGGTATCAATGGAAAATCTCAGGGAGGTACGTGATGTCTTTCACAAGTATAACATTCCGTTCTTCCTGGACGCTTGCAGATTCGCGGAAAATGCATATTTCATTAAACTGAGAGAGAAGGGGTACGGAGACAAATCAGTTAAAGAAATTGCACAGGAAATGTTCTCACTTGCCGACGGGTGTACTATGAGCGCCAAGAAGGATGCTTTGGTAAACATGGGGGGATTCATAGCAATGAACGACGAAAAGCTTGCCCAGCTTTCGAGGAACATACTTATCGTAACGGAGGGATTTCCGACGTACGGAGGACTTGCAGGAAGAGATCTGGAAGCTATAGCGCAGGGTCTGGAAGAAGTTGTCGATGAACATTATCTGCGTTACCGGCTGCGTTCGGTGGAATATCTTGGCGAAAAACTGATTGATGCAGGAGTACCCATTTTACAACCTCCGGGCGGGCACGCAATCTATATCAATGCAAAAGAATTTACTCCACATATACCTCCCGAACATTTTCCGGGACAGGCCCTTGTGTGTGAGTTATTTCGCTTCGGTGGAATACGTGCCGTTGAAATCGGCAGCGTAATGTTCGGGAAGCACGATAAGAAAACGGGAGCATTTATACCGGCCTCAATGGAGCTTGTCCGGCTTGCAATTCCCCGAAGAGTATATACACAAAGTCACATCGATTATGTGGTCGAAGTCATCATTGAGATATTTAAAAGAAGGGAGGCATTGTGTGGTTACAAAATCACGTATGAAGCTCCGATGCTTCGTCACTTTACTGCATTATTTGAACCGATTACATAAACAAGCGTATGACTGATCTGCAAAAATGCCCGGTTTGTAAAACAGAAAATCCAAAACTGAACGTTACGTGTAGTTCCTGTGGAGGATATATACAGGATCGTGTAGCTTCACTTGATCTGTTTCATACCTTGTGGATGTTAATTGAATCGCCGGCAACAGCAATGCAGCGTATCATTCTTGCACAGCAGAAAAATTATATATATTTACTGCAAATACTTTTCGGATTTGCATATGTTTCTTTTATTTTCTGGTTTGCCAACATTGGATTGCTGATTGATGATTTACAGGTCATTCTTGCACTAATTCTGCTCCTCGGTCCGTTCGCAGGTATAACATTGATCCTCGTACTTTCAATATTCGCGATGCTTTTAATTCGGATACAAAATATATCGATTTCTTATCGAAATGTTCGTGCAATTATTTCGTATGCAGGATTTCCCATCATTGTATCTGTGGTGTTCGTTTTCCCGGCTGAGGTCGGAATTTTCGGCATGTATTTATTTACTAACGATCCTTCACCGTTTACTGTAAATCCATTGGTATATGGAATGATATTGGGGCTGGATGTGTTATTTATATTCTGGTCAATAGCATTGCTCTTTATTGCTCTGAAGGTATTGTCGGGAAGAATTAAGCCGGCAGTCGCCGTTACGATTATACTTATAATTATTGCATTGTTGCCGGTTATAGCGATAACTTCAATCGTTTCACTCTATTGAAAAAATATATGAAAATTTCCCGTGATGAATTCGAAGCTCTTGTCGAAGATGCATTGCATAAACTTCCTCATCATTTTAAGAAGGCATTAGATAACGTTGAAATAATTGTGCAGGATATGCCTGATGACGAAGATCTGGGGCGTGCAGGGGCTTCCGAGCGGCGGTCTTTGCTTGGCCTCTATACCGGAGTACCGTTGACCGAACGAGGTTACTGGTATGGTATGACGCCGGTAATGCCGGATCGTATACAGATTTTCCAACAAAATATCGAGCGAATTTGCAAAACCAAAGATGAACTGAAATATCAGGTGTTTACAACGGTATTCCACGAGCTTGGCCATTATTTTGGTATGAATGAGGATGAAATACGGGCTGCTATGGATGACTATATATGATTATATTACATAAATAAAAAATAATAATTTACCACTGTGGTAGTTGATATTTAACAAAATATTATTATATTCAGAATAATAAGTCTTTTATTACTACTATATTGAATCACAATGGCACAACCGGCAATTCGACAGATAGACCCTATCGCAGTGTTCATCCAGGAGCACGAAGAAGTACTATTACATCTTCGTACCCTCAATAAAATTGCTGCGTCAATAAAAGAAAAGGGGGTTGACGACGAATTATTAAAAACTCTCGACCAGTCGATGGAATTTATAAAAGAAGAGGTTGAAGTGCATAACAAAAGGGAGGAAGAGGCACTTTTTCCGGTTGTCGAACGATATGTCGACGGTCCGACAAGATCTCTTAAAGACGACCACCAACATTTAGCCCGCCATTTCGAGACGTTGCAAGATGCAGCCCATGCTATTACAATAAACAAAAATGATCAGGAAGCTATACAACAATTTTTACTCATTGCCCGGACTATTGTCCAGATTATGGTTAATCATATTCATAAAGAAAATCACATCCTCTTTCCAATGCTGCAGCGCTTCCTGACCAAAGACGAACTCAGAGAGGTAACCCGGAAATTGATATAATTTTTAATTCCGGGATTCAAGCTCTACTTCAAGCGTCATTTCTTCGCCATCGCGCTCGATCACCACACTCACAACATCACCCGGACTGAAATCACTTAACGCATACGTATAATCGTAGACATTTTCAACTGCCTTATCACCAAACTTTATAATAACATCTCCTGATTTGAGACCTGCTTTTTCTGCAGGAGAATTAGAACGAACCTCCGTAATTTTCATACCACCCGACTCCCCGACTAAGTCCGGCATTGTTCCGACATAAACGCTGATATTCCCCATCCCGCTTTGCGGGCGAGGGGAATCCGCTCTTGTAAATGCAATCTGTTCTTGATACGTAGTGAGTGTGCGAGCAATGTCGTATACGTAATTAACTATTCGTTCCATTCCCTCATAATTTATCTTATCTGCAGTATCGGTAGGACGATGATAGTCGCCGTGAAGTCCTGTATGGAAAAACAATACCGGTATATCATTTCGATAAAATGAGGCATGGTCGCTCGGTCCCAAGCCATCGGGATTTGTACGGACAGAAAAGTTATCGTAATACGCTGATGATTCTATCAGGTCATCCCATATCGGTGAAGTCCCGACTCCAAATATCGTCAACTCATCGTTTTGTAAGCGTCCGATCATATCGAGATTGATCATAGCTGCGGTTTGTTCATTCGGGATATAAGGGTTTTCGACGTAGTGTCGTGAACCGATCAGACCGAGTTCTTCCGCCCCGAATGCCATAAAAAGTATGCTCCGGTCGATTTCATCACGGTTTGCTGCAAACTTTTGAGCAAGTTCAAGCATTCCGGCAGTGCCAGAGGCATTATCATCGGCACCATAGTGTATTGCATGTTCATTAGGTGCCATAGAGCCCTGGCCGCCCCAGCCAAGGTGATCGTAATGTGCACCGATAACAATAACCTGCTGTTTCTTTTCAGGATGATTGCCCGGAAGATATCCCATAACGTTATGATCGGTTGAAGTTACCGTGTAGAGATCGGTTTGGATGCTTGCTGTTATTCCATTTATAGCAAAAGAATTAGGCTCCCGTGTTTCAAGGAGCTTATTGTATAAATCATCAACGGTATATTCTGTATCCTGTAACAGCTTGTTTGCTACCGCCGGTGTAACATTAACCACCGGCAATCCTGAGCGTGCCGGGTTGCGGTCGTCACGGATACGCATGAGTGATTCTTCACCATCGGTTGGTTGGGTTATTATTATGAATCCCTCAGCTCCCGATTCGCGCGCTGCAAATGTTTTATTTCTGGGAGTAGCATATTGATTGAGAATACCATGGGGATCATTGATATCCGGAGATCCCTGAAATACAAGAGCTATTTTACCGTCAAGTGAAATATCCCCATAATCATCATATTCATCGCTCGATGCTGAAATACCAAATCCGGCAAATACCAACTCCCCGGAAACAGAACCACTTGATGAAAATGGCAATGTCTTAAAATCCTGATCCGGTGTTAGTGATATTTCATCACCATTGATCGATACAATGAGTGTGTTATCCTCACCGTATTCTATGCCGGATGAAAACTCAAATGGCTGCAGGTAGTCTTCATATTCACCCACACTGCTTACATCGGGGTGGGGATATAGCCCATACGAAATAAACTCTTCAGCAATATATTGAGCTGCCTGATATGCTCCCGGTGTACCTGCCCGCCTCCCTTCAAGTTCCTCCGAAGCAAGATAGTGAACGTGGTATGACAGCTCATCTTTTGTTATAGTAGTATTTCGTTGAATATCGGTTTCATCACCTTGTAGAAGAAATACTGTTGCGATCACAATCAATGAGAAGATCGATATTATTTTTTTTGAATGCATACGATAACTCCTTTTTAACTCACTCAACCCAGTCTGCTAAAAACACATTAATTTCACGAGTCGCCTGAGCATTGCGACCTGAGGCCCACACAAGTGTTGTTCCGTCATTTGAAAATACCGGAAAACCGTCGAATGATTCGTTATAAGTTATTTGTTGTAAATTTGTTCCATCGGTATTGATCATGTAAAGATTAAATATTCTGCCCTCCGGATCACCGTAATTAGATGAGAAAATAATTCGCTGCCCATCCGGATGAAAGAAAGGGGCAAAACTCGCTGCACCGAGATCGGTGACCTGACGTATGTTCGATCCATCCGCATCCATTACATAAACCTCAAGGCGCATCGGTCGCAGCATACGATCTTCCATCAGCCGATTGTAATCTTCAATTTCTTTCTCGGTCTCGGGATAATTTGCCCTGTATACAATATGCTCTCCGTCAAGAGAATAAAATGCTCCGCCTTCGTAACCTTTCCTGTCGGTCAATTTACGGAGATCGCTGCCATCAAGATTCATAGTATATAAAGCCGGATCACCGTCACGCAGCGATGTGAAAATGATTCGGTCTCCGGTCGGTGAAACGGTAGCTTCGGCATCATACATAGGACTGCTGGTAAGTGTTTTAACAATAGTACCGTCGGTCCGTGCAAGATAAATATCGAACTCATCATATAATTTCCAGACATAACCGCGTGACCGGTCAACAGGAGGGGGACAATCATCGGATGCGGCATGTGTGGAAGAATATAAAATTAAACTATCTCCCGGCAGAAAGTATGCGCAGGTGGTTCGTCCTTTCCCCGTACTGATAAGTTCCACATTAGAACCATCAAGATCCATGGTGTAAATCTGATCGCATTCAAAATCGTCACGTGTTGATTGAAATACCAATTGATCCTGGTCGAAGGAGAAATATGCCTCGGCGTTTGTGCCGCCGAAGGTCAATTGCCTGACATTCTGTATGTGTTGTTCTCCCTCAAATCGAAGGGGGGAATCGACCGGATCGGTTGAAGTAATGGTTGTTAGCAAACCAATTGTAATAACAACAAATAATGACCAGAGTGCAATTTGTTTCATGTCGAATAACCCTCAATTACTTGTAATAGTCCTGGTTGGATTATTACAATATACATTAAAAATCCTATTAGTTTCAACCATTTTCATTGAAGATTTCGCAATGCTTCTTTCAGCGCAATAAAGTCGCTGTCATCGGCCACACTGTATTCCATATCTTTGTATGCAATCCGGCCGTCCTTATCGATAACAAATACGCTTCGGGTGTTAAATCCACGTTCCTCATTATAACTGTTGTACATTTTTCCGACTTCGTGGAAATGATCGCTCAATAATTTGAATGGAAAATTTTCCTGTTTTGCCCAGGCATGATGGGAAAAAACATAATCGCCGCTAATACCGAGAATTGTGGCATCAAGATCCCGTAATGCTGAAAAATTATCCCGATAAGAACAAAGTTGTTCAGTACAACCGCCGCTCCAGTTAGCGGGGTAAAATGCAAGCACAATAAAGGATTCTCCAATAATATCGGATAACCGTATGCCATCCCAAACAATCTCATCCTTTGTGGCATAGGGAAGTATAAAATCAGGTGCTTCAGCTCCTACTTCCAGAGAACCATTCAAATTAATGGCATTGGATGAAATAGATACTACCAGTCCCAGTATACACACCACGATACCGATTCGAGTCACCATTTCCGTCTCTCCTTAAAATTTTAACAATAGTAAATTATTTTTATATGCATAAAACAGTTCGTATGAAAATAAAGTTCTAAAAAATCAAAAACTTATGGAACCCGAAAAATGTTTATGGTGTTTCTCAGATAAGTAACTCTTTATTTCCAATTTAAAAAACGCTATATTTTCAGGAGAGTCTATGAGATCATTTGCTGTAATTCCGGTAGTCCTTGGATTTTTATTTCTCATCGGCTGCGGTGGTGAGGAGCGGACCGAAGATGTCAAGGCAATAAATCAAAAAACCGAGACAATTGCTGTCGAAACGATTCAATGTCAGATGTGTGTAGCATATGTGCAGCAAGCTGCTGCAGGTGTTCAGGGTGTGGATGGAATCAATATAAATTTTGACACCAAGATTGCAACAGTAAGCTTTAATGCCGATTACACATCATTGTCGGAAATCGAAAAAGCAATAGCGAAAGCCGGTTATCACGCAAATGAGACAAAGCGTGATGAAGAAGCATATGTTAACCTGCCGGATTGCTGCCGGTAAAATAAGTTTTTAATGTCCGGAACCGAAACGTTCCGGACATTTTTATCAGAATAGAATATTAAAATTTTATAACATTTTGCTAAAAATAATTCATATATACGGTCGTATGCCGCGAAGCACAATATACTTGCTTGCGATTCTTCTATTAATCAGTATGGGAGGTGCTTTTCATTCCCATGAGGCACATTACAGTGCTTCAGACAACGATCAGATCGTATATATAACCGCTCATCACTGCAATGATCACACCAATCATCCGGATATTGAACATCACAACTACTGTCAACAATGTTCCCGGGTTGTTACCTCATCAATAAGTGAATGCACAATAAGTAAAATCGGGGATATTGTCGTTGTCAATGAGTTACCCGCATACACTCATATCGACACATTTGATCAAGAATATCTACTATTATCCGAACCCCGGTCACCTCCTCATTTAAGTTAACTCTCAGATTACCTTACAAATCACAGTTTAAGTCAATAGATCGATAAAGCATCAAAAAATGCAGAAATGAGACTGCATTACGTATGAAGTATTTCATATTATTATTATTACTATTTGCGGTGCCCGAGACAGGTATTTTCGGAGAAGATAATAACAGCGCTGCATCCCCACCATTCCTTCAACGGGAGTATGGTGCAATTCACGGTACAGTTCGTGATATAGAAACCGGCGCACCTATACTTTTTGCAAATATCCGTCTAAAAGATACCGGGAGATATCGAATATCCCGCGAGGATGGAACGTTTCAATATGACGATATACCAGTCAGAAGATATACATTAACCGTGCAACATATTGGTTACACTCCGGTCGAAAAAGAAGTAGAAGTTACTGCTGACGACACCATATATGTTGCAATTGATCTTGTACCGTCGGTATTTGAAATATCTGAGTCTGTAGTTGTTACCGGAACAGGACGGGAGCGCGGAGTTTCTGAAACCTACCAACCTACCAGCGTACTCGGTGGTCGTGAGCTTCAGCAAAAGATGCAAACCACACTTCCGGCAACGTTGATACACTTACCGGGAATATCACAACAATCATTCGGAGCAGCAGCAACACAACCTGTAATACGCGGAATGGGTGGAGACCGGGTACTTGTCCTTGAGGATGGTCAGCGAACCGGTGATTTATCCACAACTGCTGCAGATCACGCTGTAGCTATCGAACCGGTGACTGCTGAAAGGGTGGAGGTAGTTCGTGGTCCTGCAGGACTGTTATACGGCAGCAATGCCCTCGGCGGCGTTATTAATATCATTCGTGAAGAAATTCCCCGCAATATTCCTGACAGAATAACCGGTACCCTGTCAATACGTGGAGAATCCTACAATAGTGGAGCAAGTGGGGGAGGAATGGTTACCATTCCCGCCGTATCGTTTGCTCTGCGAGGTGAGCTAAGTGGAAGATCTGCCGGTGATATCAGAACACCACAAGGAACGCTCCCGTCATCTGATCTTCAGGGATATAATGCAAGTCTTGCTGCAAGCTGGATAACCGATTGGGGATATGCAGGAGCATCATTCCGTCAGTATGAAATGCAGTATGGAGTACCGGGAGAATTTAACGGTGAACTGATACCGGGTGCTCACGCCGGTGGTGTTGATGCGGAGTTTACCCGGAGAGTTGGGCGATTCAAAGCAGTTCATTATGACGGCATCGGTTGGTTTAGTGATATTGAATTTGATGCACACCTGACTCACTATATCCATAAAGAAATTGAAGGTGAAACAGGTGCCGGACGACCGATTATCGGTGCTGAATTCGACCAGCTCTCAACTTCAGTCAATCTTGTTGCACGGCACGTACACGATAATGGAGATATTCGTACAGAGGGTGCTGCCGGAATATCTTTCCGGTATCGCGATTTATTATCGGTTGGAGGTTTTACCGGTACACGGTCGGCTACTGAAACGGTTGCCTCTCTCTATGCATTCGAAGAATTTGCGTGGCGGTCTTTACGATTTCAGGCAGGTCTCAGATATGACTGGACGAGCATTGAACCGTACGATACAAGCCCGATTCGCAGCGGTGATCGTTTAATCCCCGTTACCGATCGTAGTTTCAACGCGTTTTCAGGATCAATAGCTCTGCTCTTTGATTTTCATCCTGGATGGAAGTTAGGAATCAGTGCGGCACGGGCATTCAGAAATCCGGCTATCGAAGAACTCTATTCAGACGGACCACATCTTGCAGATTTTTCATTCGATATTGGCAACCCCGAACTTGATGAAGAAATAGGTTCCGGTATAGATCTTTTTCTTCGCGGTGAAGTAAGTCGTTTGAAAACCGAATTAAATCTGTTTTATAACTATGTATCAAATTATATCTATTATGAACCGACCGGAGAAATTGATCCCCGGCTCAGAAGATATCCGGTGTTTCAGGCACGTAGTGATAATGCTCTCTTTTTCGGAGCTGAAGGGAAGTTTGAGTGGAGGTTGATATCGAATATTGTTCTGGATGCAACACTAAGCTACGTAAATGCAACACGCACACTTGATGACGATCCGCTACCATTCATTCCGCCGCTCAATGGCGATATTAATCTTCGGTATGAAGGTAAAAACATCTTTGGATCAATCGGGTGGACAGGTGCGGCATCGCAGAACAGAGTACCATCACCGATTCCTGACCCGTTAAACGACGGTGATATGATCAAACCGCAAAATCCAACACCATCCTATAACTTACTCAATGCCGGTATTGGATATCGGTGGTCACAATATAATTTGCTGCATACAGTTACACTTAATGTTGCTAACGCAACCGATGAAGTTTGGCGCGATCATCTTTCACGTGTGAAAGATGTTGCACCGCAGCCGGGTCGAAATATTCAATTATCGTATCAAATTTTATTTTAATTAACTTTTTCAAGCTGACAAACCAAAACTCTTTAAATAAAAAGGGAGGTACGAAATGAACTCAAAAACACTTTTATTCGGATTAATCCTCTTTCTACCGGCTATTTTATTGCTTACCGGTTGTGATCGTTCTACGGATCCTCACGACGATCAACATGGTGAACCGGTAGCAGCAGAAGTATATGATCGGGAAACCGGAGAGCTTCTTACATATACCCACGGAACGGGTGCCGGTATGCATTGGGATGGTGCTTTACCCCATCTACAAGTAGGTGAAGAAATCGAGCTTGATATACGATTTCTCGACGAAGATAATAATGAAATACCGTTGGGTGACGAATTCGAAGTACGTGCCCAACTTGCAGATGGTGCACCCGAAGGAATAATAGAAATTAGCAATCACATTGACCATATTGATATCGAGGGGATAAGCGTTGGAGAAACCGAAATACTATTTCAATTATGGCATGGAGATCACGCCGATTGGGCGACTCCCGCATTGGCGATAGAAGTTGAGGATCACGATTAATCTGGATTGCAGGGTGAATTAATTTCATTGGATATTTTATCTGCATCCAAACAGGAAATATTATTCCCCAAGCTGATTATTGCTTGGGGATTTTTTTTTATAGCAATCCTTGCATATTTTGAATTATCGGTTTATCTTGCAAGTTATTTAAGTTACAACAATTAGAAACTCATACAAATGTCACTTCAAGACAAAGTTGCAATTATAACCGGGGCGACCGGCGGACTCGGACCGGTTGTCGCCGAACGTCTTCATAATGAAGGGGTTAAACTCGTTTTAGCTTATCAGT
>SL_3KL_010_SEDDRAFT_10001399_pt1 | contig 21871 bp, 18 predicted proteins | sample SodLakKL_010_SED_2_FD_10381 | JGI IMG/M metagenome (IMG submission 10381) | reverse complement strand
TCGGACGAACTTTTTGGTGAGATGAACTCGGAACGTGCGATAAATCATTCGGTCAGCAACTATTTTACCGGCCTTCCCGATACACCCCGGTGGGCTGATGGTTCAGGACTTACCCGTTATAACCTGATGACACCCCGGTCGATCGTCATGCTGCTGGATACACTTTATGATGAATACGGTGCAGAGCGTATCCTGCCAATGTTTCCTTTAGGAGGTGAGAGAGGTACGATCAGCGGACGCTATCGCCCTCCTGAAGGAGAGGAACCATTTGTCTATGGAAAAACTGGAACATTGCGAAATAACAATGCCCTCAGCGGCTATGTCTATACCGCATCCGGCAGGCGGCTGATCTTCAGTTTTGTCAACAACAACTTCGTCGTCCACGGCAACACGATGATCAACGAAATGGAGCGGGCACTGAATGTGGTGAGGGAGAGGTATTGAGAACTACTATAACTGCATTTACATTTAGCATTCAAAAAGAATACATCATCAGATCTCATTAACAAATAAAAGCCGCAAAGCATACTCACATACACTTTACGGCTTTTATAAATTCTTTGTATATCGGCTGAATCTTACCCGAGGTACGCTCTCAATGCTGCACTGCGGTTATGGTGGCGCAGTTTTCGGAGGGCTTTTTCCTTGATTTGGCGGACACGCTCGCGTGTCAGGTCAAATCGTTCGCCGATCTCTTCAAGGGTCAGGGAGTGCTCGCGTCCAATTCCGAAATAGAGACGGATCACTTCCGCTTCCCGCTTGGTCAGTTTGGAAAGGGCCCGTTCGATTTCCACCTTTAGCGATTCACCCATCAGGTCGTTGTCGGGATCGGGGATTTCTTCGTTCTCGAGTACGTCGAGCAAACGATTGTCCTCACCCTGCGCAAAAGGTGCATCCACCGAGAGATGCCGTCCTGAGATTTTCAGTGTATCGGCTACTTCGGATACGGTCATATCCAGGCTTTCAGCCAGTTCTGCAGCGGAAGGCACACGCTCGTATTCCTGCTCCAGTTTGGAAAGCTCTTTACCGATTTTGTTCAATGCTCCGACCCGGTTCAATGGCAGGCGAACAATCCTGCTCTGCTCTGCAAGTGCCTGGAGAATCGATTGTCGAATCCACCATACGGCATAGGAGATAAATTTAAATCCACGGGTTTCATCAAAACGCTTGGCTGCCTTGATCAATCCAAGGTTTCCCTCGTTGATCAGGTCACCCAGGGACAAGCCCTGATTTTGATACTGTTTAGCTACAGAAACCACAAATCGCAGGTTTGCCTTGGTCAGATCTTCAAGGGCTCTCTGGGAACCTTTTTGAATCTCTTTCGCCAGGCGTACTTCATCTTCAGGTGTGATAAGTTTTTCTTTTCCAATCTCTTGAAGATACCGATCGAGTGATTCTGACTCACGTGTAGAAATTCCGGAACTTTTGGCCACGGGCTATAGACTTGTTTTGTTAAAAATTTTATGCGCCATAGATTGCAGACGACACTTTTTACTTATTTCAGCTTATAAACGCAACAGCCATCTGTTTGTTGCTTATAACAGGCGAAACGAAAATCCTTTAAAGATACTAATTCTTAATGAAAGATTGAATTATAATAATATATGCTTCTCCGCATCTCTTCCAGGTATTCATAAACTTCGTCTACACAATACGATCAGCAGGTAAAATAGTTCCCGGTAATTGGATTTTCAATCTGTAATTGTATTGCAATGATCGCCGTAGGATCACTAAACATTTCCCCAGTCGGGAATTCTAACCAGTTGTTTATTTTCTGAAGTCAAAAAAACTTTTTTTAGCCACTGTTTCCTTTACCGCTTCTGCAAGTTTCGATTTTGCACTCTGAACGATGGCGTGTACATCGGATACCTGTCCGTCAACCGGAACAAAACTGGTTGTGACTTCTACATTCATCTTTTGGCCGTCACTTAAAACTACCGGCGAGTCAAGTATTTTCTGAATATGATCTAACCAGTCTGTAACTGCTGATCCGGATTGATCCTGGATCAGATAGGTGAAAACGTAATCACTGTTAAAGCCAATATAACCGTTGAATCCAAACAGGGAAGGATTCATTGATTTGGTCAGGGTGCGCTGAAGCCTCTGAAGCTCTTCAAGCCGGTATTTTGACCGGAGAGATTGCAGATTTTCAATTGTAATGAAACCAAACCACGTATTTTTTGAATTCCCTGCATTTACAATTTCAGTTTCGATCGCTTTTTCCCAGATATCCGGAATAAAACTGCTGTATTCAGTGGTAAGCAGGTCTACATCAACCGATATTTTTCCCAGGTTTGCCCGGATCATCAGCCCGGCCACTCTCACAAGGTTCGTCAGTTTATGCTTTACTGATTCCTTGAAAACCAACGGATTTTTATCGCTTGCAATCACTGTTCCGTGGCGCCGGTCATCAATCATCAATGGAATCGCCAGGGTTGCCCCCTCCGTATCCGCCTCTCCTGATGAAAGCCTTTTGGGATTCTGATTAAAATGCATTGCAAATTCAGGCTTACCGCTTTTAAGAGACGAATACGCGATCGATTTTTCATCAATCATCATACCTAATGTTGGATGAATCCTTGCACCCGGTGAGTTCAGTACATTTACCCAGGTATCCATCCCCCTCGCTACAAAACACGCTCCGCCCGTAGGAAGTAACTTTTGCATCTCAGATAACATTCGATACAAAATCTCAACTTTATGCTGATGCGTGGAAAATGTGTTCAGGCTTTCTTCATAATCGACCCACTCCTGTTGCTTCTCAAACAGGTCTGTCAATTCAAGGTATGTATTCAAAACATTGCCAAGTGAATTCCTGTACGACTGAATCACCGAGTCATTCTCAGCCATGAGAAAAGGTTCTTCACTCTCGATTGTAGTCAGTGCAACCGTTTCACCATTATTGACAAAAGGGATCAGCGTCACATACTTAACAAGGGGGTTCTCATAATAATGGCTTAATTCGTTCGGATCGATCTGTTCATTGACCCTGAGCATCACTGATTCTTCGATATCCGTATAGCTATCAAGAAAATAGTCTTGAAACCCCACCCTGTCTTTAAACATCACATTTGTAAGTGAAGTCGATTTCGCTTCAAGCACAAATTGTTCCCTGGCCCTGTTCACCCAATGCATATACACCGTTTTTGCCCCGGTAGAAATCCTCAACAGGTTAATCAGGTCATTCAGGATGTGCTTGAATTCTCTCAGAGCTTTTTCTTCACGTTTAATACTCATAAATGATCACGTATTGAGAACCATTTCACGTTTCAATTCTTCAGCTTGATCGATCATTTGTTCAAAAATAGATAAGCCGTTTTGCCAGAAACCAGGATCTTTTATATCCATTCCCAACCCTGAAACAAGCTGATGCGGCCAGTCGGAACCTCCTGCTTCAAGCATTTTCAGATATCGCTCTGCAAATCCGCCGCTTCCTTTTTTGAAACTTTGATAAAGTGCAAGCACCAGCAACTCACCGAATGCATATGCATACACGTAGCCNGGTGTATGTAAAAAATGAGGAATATATGACCACCATAGCCGGTATTCATCTGTTAGCTGAACAGCATTTCCATATAGATCTTTCTGTGTTTTAATCCACTTTTCAGAAAATTGGACGGTGGATAATTCTCCTTCTTCCCTTCTTGCATTGTGAATAGCATCTTCAAAACGATTCATCGAAATTTGTCTGAAAACCGTTGCAACCGTATCGTCAATTTTACTGATTAGCAATGACAGTTTCTCTTTTGGGTCATCCAGTTTTTCCATTAATTTTTCGAAAACCAGCATCTCACCGAATACTGAAGCTGTTTCTGCGGTGGTTAACGGGGTGGAAGACTGCAATTCCCCCTGTTTGCCCGACAAATACTGATGAACGCCATGGCCCAACTCATGTGCAAGCGTCTGAACATCCCTGATTCTGCCATCGAAATTCATAAATACATAGGGGTGAACTGAAGTCACTGTGCTTGCCGAATATGCCCCGCCCCTTTTCCCCGGTTTGATAGCTGCGTCAATCCAGCGTCTGTCGAAAAATTTTCCTGCGATATCACCCATTTCCGGATGAAAATCTGAATATGCTTCAAGTACAATCTGTTTTGCCTCTCTCCATTCGATCGATTTTTCACTTGGAATCATCGGTGCATAACGGTCATAATCATACATCGTTTCATATCCCATCAATTCCCTTTTCAGCCGATAATATCTCTGTACCAGCGGATAACTCTTCTGTACACTCTCTATCAGTGCATTTACCGAAGTTTCATCAATCTGGTTTGAAAGGTTACGTGACTCAATCCAGCTTTTATAACCCCGAAGCTTGTCGTTTGCTGCCTTGTCTGCAAGGAGTGTATTGAAAACAAACGTCAGGGATCGTTTCAGCCTGTCCAGTGTTTGCGTCATCGACTCATGCGCACGTCGCCTTAGATCCCTGTCTCCGCTCTGAAGCTTGCTCAAAACCTGTTGCTGGGTTAAAGTCTCGCCGTCAAGTTCGAACCGGGCAGCCCCCATTGTTTCATCAAAATAACGGTTCCAGGCACTTCTGCCTGTTACATTTTTAGCAGACATCACCTGCTCCTGGCCTTCATCAAGGGTATGGTCTTTATAAAGACGTGAAATCCTCAGGTAATGTTTATACGGTTTAAGCTCATCACTATCTATCCACTTCTGAGCTTTCTCCTCGTCAATTTTAAGCCATTCAACATCAAAAAACACCAATTTCTGACTGACTTCAGATCCAAGTTCATTGGCCTGCTGCATCAATTTTCCAAGTTCAGGATCTTCGGTATCCACCGTCCATTTCAGGTGCGAATACGATCCGATTTTCCTTAATTTTTGGATGATCTGCTCATACTCCTTTATTGCATTCAGGAATTCAACTTCCGTCAATTCTGAAATCCGGCCTCTGTATTTGGCTGCAAAAGCATCCGCATCGATTAATACACTTTTGCGGTCACCGGCCAGGGCCGGATCATCAGGTGATTTATAAAGATCTGACAAATCCCATTGTACCTCTTCTGCCCCGGTTTCAGCAGATGACTGTTCCTGATTCATAGATTCTGTAAATATTCATGGTTAAGAGCTCGTATTTTAAACCCTCAATATAATGAATCGGCCTGCCTGTTAAAATCAACATTTGCAATCAATCTGAAATGGAATAGAGTGGCAAAAAATCGTTTTTTTGAGTAATAATGGTTAATTTTAAATTCATTCAGATGACGAAATAATCGAACTCTTTTCTGAATTGAATCAGCAACTGATTTGTTGTTATGACTGTATGTCGACTGATTACTTTATATGTCTGAGATAAAAAACAATCTGACAAAAAATATTCACAAACCTTGATTATTCAATAGTGAAATCACTTGAATCTGTATTTGGACCGAACAGTGCGCTTGTAGAAGAACTTTACAATCAATATCAGGAGGATCCGGAACTGGTACCGGACCATTGGCGCCGATATTTTGATGAATTGGAGGGAAAGCCCGTTGAAGAAGCTGCACCTGAAACCACAAACGGAATGGAAGCAGACGTTGCTGAACCCGAGGTAAAAGAAGCTCCGGAGAAGAAAAAGAAGCCAGCCGAACCTGAAAGGGAACCTTCAATACCTGAAGGTGCAGAGACAGAGAGAATCAAAGGTGTTGCTGCCAAAATTGTTGAAAATATGGACAGCAGCCTGACTGTTCCAACTGCGACTTCTCTTCGTGTGTTGCCTGTGAAAATGCTTGCAGAAGACAGGACGATTATCAACAGGCACCTTTTACAACGTGGTGAACCTAAAGCTACTTTTACACACTTCATCGGGTGGGCAATCATCCAGGCGTTGAAAGATTTTCCCAATCTCAATTCATTTTATACTATTAAAGATGATAATCCCCAGCGTGTAAAACCGGAGCAGGTAAACCTGGGTATTGCTGTTGATATTCAGAATAAAGATGGTTCCAGGAATCTTGTTGTTCCTAATATCAAAGGTGTCGACAAGATGAACTTCAAGGAATTTCTATACGCCTTTGCTGAACTGATTGACAAAACCCGCAACGGAAAACTGGAACTGGCTGATTTTCAAAACACCACAATCAGCCTGACTAATCCCGGCACCATTGGTACTGTATCTTCGGTGCCAAGGTTAATGAAAGGACAGGGAGCGATCATCGCAACCGGTGCCATTGATTACCCGGCTGAATTTCAATCCATGTCGCAGGAAGTATTGAATCAGCTCGGTATCAGCAAAGTCATGACCATGACCTGCACATATGATCACAGAATCATCCAGGGTGCAGAATCGGGTTCATTTCTTCAAAAAGTTCACCGGCTTCTCAATGGTGAAGAAAATTTTTACGATCATATTTTTTCTGACCTCGAGATTCCCTATGAACCACTGCCGTTCAGCCAGGATAAATATGAAGGCCAGTTAAGTGGTAAAGCCAACACACTTGAACAAGATCGCCGGGCAATTGCAGTCTGGAGGCTTATCAACATGTATCGCATGAGAGGGCATGTCCTGGCAGATCTCGATCCGCTCGGAAGTGAACCCAATCACAGCCCTGAACTCGACCTCGACTACTACGGGTTGTCGCTTTGGGATCTCGACCGTGAATTTTATTGCGGTGGACTCGGTGGTTTTGAGACTGCCAAATTGCGGGACATCATCCGGCTGCTAAGGGATACTTACTCAGGTTCTGTTGGTGCAGAGTACATGCACCTGCTGGATATGGATGAACGGGTCTGGCTGCGGGAACGAATGGAATCCACAACGAATACACCAGAGCTTGACAAGCAGGAGAAGGAGAATATCCTTCACAAACTGAATCAGGCGATGGCATTTGAGCAGTTTTTGCATAAAAAATACATCGGGCATAAACGGTTTTCACTCGAGGGTGCTGAAACTCTCATCCCGATGATGCATTTTCTGCTTGAAAAAGGGGCTGAAGCTGAAATTGAGAAACTATTTCTCGGGATGGCTCATCGCGGCCGGCTGAACATACTTGTTAATATCATGAATAAGCCATACCGAAAGGTATTTGCTGATTTTGAAGGAAACATCGATCCGGATACCATTCAGGGATCCGGTGATGTTAAGTATCATCTCGGGTCCAGAGGGCATTATGAAACCGGCAGCGGGAAATCGATCGAACTTGAACTGCTTCCTAATCCAAGCCACCTTGAATCGGTAAATCCTGTGGTTGAAGGAGCTGCACGTGCCCTTCAGGATCATTACGAAGGGGATGACCCAGGTAAGAAAATTGTACCGCTTCTCATGCATGGTGATGCCGCCTTTGCCGGACAGGGAGTCGTTGCTGAAACCCTGAATATGTCGCAGTTACGTGGTTATAATACCGGGGGCACGATCCATATCATCATTAACAACCAGATCGGATTTACAACACTTCCCGAAGATGCACGCTCTACCGAGTACGCCTCCGACCTGGCCAAAATGATTTTAGCACCAATCTTCCACGTAAACGGTGACGATCCTGAAGCTGCTGTTCATGCAATTCAACTGGCACTTGAGTACAGGCAAAAGTTTGGCAAAGATGTTGTAATCGACCTGATCTGCTATCGTAAACACGGACATAATGAAGGAGATGAACCCGCATTTACCCAACCCGGCCTCTACAAAGAGATTGACAATCACCCGACAGTTCGCGATCTGTATGTAAAACAATTGCTTCGTAAGGGTGAGTTCAGTGAAGAAGAGATGCAGGAGATTTTTGATGAATTTGATGAGCTTTTACAACAGGCTTTTGAAGATGCCAAAAGCGGACAGGCTCTTGAGGTGACCGACACCATGCTTGAAAGGAGTGAAAAAGATCAGGAAGAGCGTGAATCTTTCCCGGATACCAGTTATCCGATGGAAGAACTGAAAGATATTTCACTGAAATTGAATACAGTTCCGAAAGATTTTGATGCAAACCCGAAACTGCTTCGACAGCTTGCAAAAAGAGCCGAAATTGTTGAGAAAAACGAGAAAAAACTGGACTGGGGTTTTGCTGAAGCACTTGCATTCGGTTCCCTGCTCAAATCCGGCATCACGATTCGACTAACCGGCCAGGACGCCGAAAGAGGCACATTCTCTCACCGGCATGCAGTATTACACGGGACAAATACCGACCAGCGATTTATTCCCTTGAATAATCTCAGTGATGACCAGGCACCTTTTTATCCGTACAACAGCTTGTTAAGTGAATTTGCTGCAGTTGGTTTTGAATTCGGATACAGCTCGGCAAAACTGGATGCTCTTGTAATATGGGAAGCACAATTTGGTGATTTCGTTAATGGAGCTCAAATCATTATCGATCAATACATTTCTGCCTGTGAAGCTAAATGGGGACAGAAAGCTGCATTGGTATTGACGCTGCCTCACGGTTATGAAGGCCAGGGCCCCGAGCACTCATCTGCCAGGCTCGAACGGTTTTTACAACTTTGCGCTGAAGATAATATGCAGGTGATGAACCTGACCACGCCTGCACAATACTATCATGCATTGCGTAAACAGGCACTTCAGGAAAAAAAGAAACCATTAATCATCATGTCACCCAAAAGCCTTCTGCGTCATCCATTGGCTGTATGCAATGCGGAAGAACTGGCCGACGGGAAATTTTATCCTTTTATTGAAGATCAGGAGGTAGAAGATAAGAATAAAATCGACCGGGTAATTATTGCATCCGGAAAGGTTTATTATGACCTTTTAAAACAAAAAGAAGAGTCGGATGCCGGGAACGTTGCCATAAACCGGCTTGAACAGATTTATCCATTCCCGGATAGTGATATTCAGTTGATGCTCAATGATTACAAGCACGTCAAAGAGATCATCTGGTGCCAGGAAGAACCTAAAAATATGGGATCCTGGACTTTTATTTCCCCACGAATTTCAAAATTGCTAACCCCGGACCAGGAACTGATTTATGCAGGAAGACTAGCATCCGCATCGCCTGCTGCAGGCCAGATGAAAATTCACCAGGCAGAACAGGACCGTTTGGTGAAAAGCGCGATCGGAGTTCAGGGATAGGGGCCTGGCTACTGCAAGGAGATGGTATTGGCTTCGCAGAACACCCCTCCGGCCCAAGTGCTGAACGCACTTGGGCCGGAGGGGTGTTCCCTGGTATTGACTCAGATAATGAAAAGGATTACACTCACCTCAACCCATTCGGAATTCCTTTGCAGATACGGCTTACAGCATCGTGGCTGTGGAGGCTTTCAAGGTGTGAGCAGCGGACGACAAAATCTTTGATAAAACTGTGATGATCGAGCTCGCTATACAGCAACCGTGCTGCATCTTCCACAAATTTCTGATATGCACCATTTAATTCAGCAAATGCCTGTTCATCTTCTCTCTTTACCATCACCTGGGTTTCTGTTTTAAGAGCTTCTCTGCAAATCTCAACCAATTCGTCAATCATCATCGGTTCATTTAATTCAACCGTAAGATTAGCGATACTGCGCTGGCTGTGTGAAATGGACGCAATCCCTCTTGATTCCCTTGCATGCTCTGCTAATTCATATGAACAGGGACAAGCACTGCTGTACTCAAATTCCAGATGAAGAAACATCTTAAACTCATTCGATTCATTTAGATTCGCTTCCAAAGCCACCTTGTAATATTGATACCCTTCAAGCCCGGATCTCAGGCTCTCCTGGAGCATAGGATAGTTATACTCCAGCTTAATAAATCCGTTTTTGCTATCCAGGTCTTCTTTATAGGCATGAAGTATATCTTTCAATTTCCCAAAATGAAATACATCATCTTTAAACCGGTAGAACGTCCGAATAATTCGGCTCATATTGATTCCCTTTTTACCCATATCCAAACCAACATAACCGTCAACATTCGTTTCCAGCCGGATCAGCTCTCCATCCGGCTTTGGATATAGTAAAGGTAACCGAAAGTTTGATATACCAACTTGTTGTATGGGAACATTAGCTCCTTCAATCAAAGAAGCAGGGCCATTCTGCAGATCGGGCAGGCTCTCTTTATACTCGTCTGTCACCGAAAATGTCGGGTCATAAAATCGTTTAATACTCGTGGAAATCATGTAATTTAAAATCGGGTTATCAAATACGAGGATATGGACAATATTCTGCAAAATTTCGTTCAGTTTCATACAGACGCACTAAAAACAAACTGGAACCTGATGCTGCCGATTGTTCAACCGGCTCTTTCAATCGATCATAAAACGTCCTTACCAGGTTTTCGGTCGTTGGAATAATGCCCTCAAGAAAATCAACATCGGTATTCAGATTTTTGTGATCACATGGTTCAATGATTATTTCATCAATGATGGATTGCAGTTTACCCAGATCGATCACATAACCTGTTTTTGCATCTGGTTCTCCTGCAACAACAACTTCTATTTCGTAATTATGGCCATGCCAGTTGGGATAATTACACTTCCCATAAATTTTACGGTTCCAGTCGTCAGGCTTTTCAGGATTATGCAAACGGTGCGCTGCGTTGAAATGCGACTTTCTTGTTACGTAGATCAAAATTAAATAATTGAGGTATTTAAATATACAGTGCTAACGTCTGAAAACTCTAAACGGTTCCCTGTATTTGTGACAAATATACTCAAATATTTGATGGTGTATTCTGGTAACCGATTCTTGACACTTTCTCTTTTTGGTTCAAAGATTTACAGATCCGAAAATATATTGTTTGAATATGATTAATATCATTGAGCCACTTCATTTTGAAAAGCAGTATATCGATTGGAAATGACTAATTTCAGAAAATCTCACAAATTTTCCGGTTTTTTCTCACTTCTTATATCTTCAGGCCCGGGATCATCATCCTTTTCTTGAATCTTTTCTTTCTCCGGATCATCAAATTCGAGATCTTTTTGAGAATCAACCGGTTTGGTGGATCCATTCGATTTGATCGTTTTTTTATCATTACCGAAGAATCCATCCGGATATTTCCCATGAGGCCTGTCGCCGAGCATTTCCCTCAAATCATTGTGGTTTAACACTTCCTTATCAAGCAGTGCTTCAGCCATTTCATCCAGTTTATCCCGGTGCTTTTTAAGCAGTTCCACAGTTTTTTTGTAGTTTTCTCTGATAATACTCTGCACCGCCTGGTCTATTCGTTCGGCAGTTTTTTCCGAATATTTTTTATTGAATCCGTAACTGTTGTCGGGATTTTTAGAGTCAGTGAGAGACACATAACCAAGATCTTCACTCATCCCATATTCAGCAACCATTGCATAAGCCAGGTTGGTAATTCTTTCCAGGTCGTTTTGAGCTCCTGTTGATATTTTACCAAAAATAATCTCTTCTGCAACACGCCCGCCAAGCAGTGCACATATTTTATCGTCCAGTTCCTCAACTGTCATCAAAAACCGGTCTTCCAGCGGTGTTTGCAGTGTGTATCCGAGAGCTGCAAAACCTCGTGGCACAATACTTACTTTCAATACCGGATCTGTATACTCCAGGAACCAGCCAACAATCGCGTGTCCCGACTCATGATAGGCAACGATTTTCCTTTCATTGGGACTTATAAGTTTGTTTTTCTTCTCAAGTCCGGCCACGACCCTCTCAATGGCATCCTGGAAATCTTCCATCTCTACAGCTTTCTTGTCACGCCGGGCTGCCAGCAGTGCCGCTTCATTACAGAGGTTAGCCAGTTCGGCACCTGCAAATCCGGGCGTTTGCGATGCCAGTACTTTCAGGTCAATATTGTCAGACAATTTCAGTTTCTTGGCATGAACTTCAAGAACTTTAATCCGCCCGTTCAGATCCGGTTTGTCTATCAGGATCTGACGGTCAAATCTTCCGGGGCGGAGGAGTGCTGAGTCAAGGACATCAGGGCGGTTTGTTGCGGCCATGATGATTACACCCTTGTCTGAATTAAATCCATCCATTTCACTCAATAACTGGTTGAGCGTATTTTCCCGCTCATCATTTGAACCCATCTGCATACCACGTCCGCGGCTTCGGCCAATGGAATCAATTTCATCAATAAAAACAATACAGGGAGCTTTCTCTTTAGCCTGTTTAAACAAGTCGCGTACCCTGGCAGCACCTACTCCAACAAACATTTCAACAAAATCCGAACCACTTAACGAGAAAAATGGGACATCCGCTTCACCTGCTGTGGCTTTGGCAAGAAGTGTTTTACCGGTACCGGGAGGCCCCACCAGGATAACACCTTTCGGCAGATTTCCTCCAAGATTGGTAAACTTCTGTGGATTTTTCAGAAATTCAACTACTTCCTCCACTTCAGCTTTTGCTTCCTGAAGGCCGGCAACATCATCAAATGTCACCTTGTTTTCAGACTGCTTGTCATAAAGCGATGCTTTATTTTTTCCAATATTCATCACCTGTTGCCCGGGATTCATTCTTCTGAAAATAAATATCCAGAAAGCGATGATCAGTGCGATAGGAATGAGCCATATCAGGATTCCACCCCACCAACTCTCTTCAACACGTACATCATATACAACATTGTGTGCATCCAGTACAGAACGTATTTCATCTCCTTCAAGCATCGTGGCATAAAACCGCTTGAACTGATCTTCAGATGCAGACGCAAGCTGCCACCTGTCTTCAGATTGTGGCGGCCGCTCAACTACACCCTCCTGGATAGCTTTCTCTGAATACGTACCTTCGATATCAGTCCCATTCGTAATCAGAATTTCTTCGATATACCCTTTCTCAACATATTCAAGAAATGTACTGTACTTGATTCTCTCTGAAGTATCTGCCGGTAGTAAATAAAAATTGATACCGATGATTACCAGAAACAGAATTACATAAATCCAGATCGGAAACCGCGGGCCTTTGCTACTCTCCTTACCCTGAGAAGGTTTCTTTTTATTAAAATCGATATTCTTTTTTGGCATCTAATTACATTCAGCTAAAGTATAAGCATCAAATATAACGCTTTTTGAAATCTTTTGCGTCACTCTTGTACTTGATTGACGGGCAAATACGGATTATTAACGAATCAGTCTGTGAGTAGATTATACAAGAATTCACTCAACCTGACTTTCTGACAAATTAATGGATTGGCCTTCGCCGGTATTTAAAACAATTCCATGATCAATCGGTTTGATTTCTCCTATAACAGAGAAATCATCAAATTCTGCTTTCAGTTTCTCAATATCCTCATCTTTCAGTGTAAAGAGGATTTCAAAATCTTCACCACCATAAAAAGCATAGCGGTCTACATCCTCTTTCATTTCATCAGCCACTTTCCTGGCCTCAAGACTGACAGGTACTGCCGGTGTGAAAATTTCACAGCCGGTTTTATTTGATTCCGATAAGATCTGAACCTCATTTACCAGTCCCTGGCTTACATCAACCATACTTGTCGGCTTTACTCCTGATTTTTTCAGAGCTTTAATCAGGTCATGGCGAGCAGATGGCATCAATTGTCTTTGGACTACATATTCATATTCCTGCAGGTCCGGCTGGAAATAATCCTGTCCACTCTCCTGCCACTCTTTTTTTTCACGCAATAAAACATGTAATCCTGCAACAGCTCCGCCAAGGTCTCCGCTAACACAGATCTGATCACCGGGATGAGATCCATTCAGTGATACCAGGTCATTCTCCTCAACTGTGCCATTAACATGTATGGAAACAACCAGCAGCTGATGCGAAGCAGTTATATCACCAGGTTCAACAGCACATTGATAGATTTTACCTGCTTTATCAAACCCTTCAAATAACTTTTCGAGCATTGATACCGAGATTTTATTAGGTACGGCGATATCAACCTGTGCTGAGACCGGCATCCCGTTCATTGCATAGATATGGCTTGCAGCGGCTGTCAACAATTTATATCCAAGATGCTGAAGCGGAGTATATACCAGGTCGAAATGTACCCCTTCCAGGTAAATACCTGATCCGGATATTGAAACAAATTTTAGATTGTCATCTATTTTACTGACAATGGCATTCTTTGATTCAGCCTTTATGATTTCATCCCTTTTATACCCGGGGAATTTTCTGAGCTTATCAACCAGGGAATGAATTCCAAGATCATGAATTGTTTGAAAATCTGACATATATATTAGCAAAAAAAAAGGCATTTATCCCATTATATCGGGACATATGCCTTTATAAATTGAATCTGTTATGTTAATCGGGTCACATTTGCCGCAGCGTAGAGTAATTGATACGCAGTGTACCGGCGTGCCTGAGTTCCTGTTGTACATCGGTAACAATTCCGAACTCTGATTCCCTGTCAACTCTCAGAGAAACGATAAGCCTGGGCTGTTCCATCAGTTTATCATACATGATCTGACGAATCGCCTGGATATCATCAACGAGAGCATCATCGATTTGCACGGCAGTATCACCGAGTTGTCCGCCACCGAGTCGCTCAGGTCCGATATAGATATAACTTACCAACCGTTTCTGGTCAATTTTTTCAATGTTTTCTGCTTGTGCAAACTCGATTTGAACCCTTAGTTCAACTTCGCGAAGCACTGTAACGACCATGAAGAAAATAAGCAACATGAAAATAATNTCCGGCAGAGCCGATGTTGGTATATTTTGCTTCGTGTTCGCTGATTTTTTCTGAAAATGAGCCATTATTTACCCTTCGTCAGGTTCTGCGATTGAAATTCGTTTGGGATACATTTCCCGTATTTGCTCTTGCTGCACACTATCATCCTCCAGGGCGCTGTAAGGAACACCATACTGTGCCATCGAAGCCTCATGACGCAATTCTTCATACGCTCCCATCAATTCGTCAAGCATATCGATATAAACACGGTATGGAGTTTGCCTGTCTGTTTTAACCGAAACAATAGCATCGTCAGGTGATTCAGACAGGTTCGGATCATTTGTTGGATTATCAACAAAATCCTTCACCCGTTGCCTTACTTCTGCTATGGATACCGGTTCATCATCCAGGAGAACCATACCCTGAGCATTCACGAGAATGCGCAACATATTGCGTTCCAGAATTGGAGGTGGTTCAATATCATCAGGTATTGGCGGAAGCACCAACCCAATACCAGTATCGACATCGATCGTGGTTACAACAAGGAAAAATATAAGTAACAAAAAGGCGATATCAGCCATTGAAGAACCTTCAATTTCGACATCTTTCCTGCCTCGCTTCTTTAAAAGCATGTTTTCCCCTACAGTTTAAATGTTCCTTTGAGCCCGGTAAATGCGATTGCGAGAACCATTGCAGCCATCAAGACCATCATGGTAGCAATACCACCCTGATCAATTGATCCGGTAGCTGCATACGCAATACCAAAGATGACAAATGGCACAACCATTACAATCACCCTTTTAGGACTTGATTTTCCCAGTGAAACATTTCTTATGCCCGACACCAGGATAGCAATGACTCCGATAATCAGTAATCCGAGTCCCAGTCCAAGAAAAATTACTTCGACCATGGTCTACTCCTCTGTATAGTGGTTGAAATTATGATTCTGTTCAGTTTTATCCTTCTTCAGAATCAGTTTTTGGAGGTACAATCTGCTTACCTTCTTTCACAGCAACAATGGAATCGAGGAGCGTAACAGAGCTCTCTTCCATCTCAGCAATAAGACGGTCGATTTTCGATACACAATAGTTGTATCCAATCTGCAGAATAATACCGGCCATCAGACCACTGGCGGTTGTTAAAAGTGCAACTTTAATACCACCGGCAACAATACTTGGTGAAATATCAGCAGCTGCTTCAATAGCATCAAATGCTTCAATCATACCAACTACCGTTCCAAGGAAGCCAAGGAGTGGTGCAATCGAGATAAACAAAGAGAGCCATACAAGTCCTCTTTCAAGGAAACTCATTTCAATGGATCCATATGTTGTAATCGCTTTTTCCGCCGCTTCCATTCCTTCATCAGCACGCAGCAAGCCTGCCTGGAATACAGAAGCTACAGGACCACGTGTTTTAGCGCAAACTTCAGAGGCAGCATCAATACCACCTTCTTGTAGCGCTTCCTGAACTTCAAGAATAAATTTTCGTGTGTTAATATCAGAAAGATTAAGCGTAATGATACGCTCCAGGAAAATAGCCAACCCTAAAATCAGGGCGATTAAAACAGGCCACATCCATTCTCCTCCTTCGTTGAACCTTTCAACTAATACATTAAAAAAACCAGCATCAGCTCCAGCCTGAAGCAAAAAGAGAGCTATTGATGATGTCATAGATTACTCCGCTTATTGTGTTTTGGTTTAAGGGCTTAAAAAGAAAGCAAAATGATAGATCATTTCAAACTAAATGTCAAAGTAAACAAAAGGAATTGAATTGATTTTATAACTATCTACTCCATTTGCAAACTAAAATTACAGTACCTCACAGAAGTTTTTGCTTATTGAACTTCAATAATTACAACTACCCCGAAGACCGCACTATAAAAGAACGAAAATCATAGCAAAACTTCAGCTACTTTTTTTAATCCCGTTTTATTAGAATTAATTAATTCAGAAAATATCGCCTATCTCATTTTCCTGTAATGGTTTAGGGCAAATATAACAGCTACTGAAAACACAACTGAAAACACGAAAAAGTATACTGCGTATCCATTATTTTTTTCATCAATTGACTGACTTCTGCGCTCAGATCCAAATGTACCGGTTCCAAAATCAAAATTTTCAGTCACACTTTCAGCTAATTCGGAGCTTTCCGTAAGAAAAATCGGGGCGGTCAGTAATACAACCCGGGGAGGCAGGCACGACTTGTCATCACATGCCTGAAAATGAACATTTAATTTGATTTCTTTTTCACCAGTCAGGTTTTGCAGGAACCTGGCAGGTACCCTGAAAAAAGCCTCTTCACTATGCAGCCCGAGCTCAGCATCAAAATTTGGATCATATTTGAGTTCAGCCTGAGATTCTTTTATATCGCCGGATATATGCATTTCGGAGCCTCCTGAAGAGAACATAGTTGGAATCGGGCCATCATCCGGATTATTATGAATCGAGTAGAGGTACCATTGGTCATCGATATCCGCCCTGACTGTTACAAATAAAAGTTCACCGGCTGCCACAGCTGCCGGTAATGAGTCCTGATCAATCTGAAACGTCACCGGTTCGATCAACTGGCTGTAAACTAAAAATGGGGATAACATCCACAGGATGATCCCCATATAAAAATACCTGAAATAAGCCTTACACTGCTTCATAAATTTTACCGAAACCCGGTATGCATTTACTCACCTTTGACAACCCACACCTTGATTTTGGGCTTGAGATCGCCAATCAAGTCAACAGTCGCTGTGTACTCTCCAAGAGTTTTAATTTCCTGGTCTATCGTAATTTTACGGCGGTCAATGGTGATATCCCGCTCTTCAAGAGCTTCTGCAATCTGAATAGTCGTAACGGTACCGTGAATCTTGTCATCTTCTCCTGTTTTAACAGGTATGGTAACGGACGTTGCTTCAAGCTGCTCAGCCAGCTCCTTTGCCGCATCCACTGTCAGCTCGGCACGCAATGCAGCCTGTCGCTTCATATTTTCAATTTGCTGCAGTGCACCTTCAGTAGCCATAACAGCTTTTGCCTGTGGTATCAGATAGTTGCGGCCGTAACCGGGTTTCACATCGACCACTTCACCTGCAGAACCAAGTTTCTCAATATCTTCTTTCAGAATTACCTTCATATCAAATTATATTCTTTTGTTAGCGGATGTTTTCAGCAACATATGGCAATAACCCCAGAAAGCGGGCTCTTCGGATCGCCTTATTGAGCTGTCGCTGGAATTTTGCACTCGTACCAGTTACTCTGCGAGGTAAAATTTTACCCTGGTCGTTAACAAATCGCTCGAGTGTATCAACATTTTTATAGTCGATATATACAAATCCGGCTTTTGTAAACCGGCACTCTTTGGTTTTCAGATGTCCTTTTTTCGGATGTGATGGGTTTTTAATCATAATATAATGTTCCTTTTAGTCTTCCGATTCCTCTGATTCTTCTTCAACATCATCGATAACTGATGGAAGCTCACCTTTCTTCTTCAATTCATAATGCTTCAACATCTTGGAATCATACTTCAAAGTTAAATATCGCATGATTTCATCACTGATTCGCATATTCCGTTCGATGACCTCAATCGCTGAGGCAGGGGCTTCAAAGTAGAGATTTACAAAATAGCCATTTCTTTTTCCATCCATTTCATAGGCAAGCTTTCGCACTCCCCATTCATCGATTTCAACAACTTCACCGTCGTTATCATCGATAAGCTTATTGACTTTATCGACTGCTTCTTTAAACTGGTCTTCTTCCAGGACCGGATTAATAATATAGGTTAACTCGTAAAAATATTTTTTCATAGTTGATTTCTTTGGGTGTTTCTTTCGTGAAACAGTCACCGGTCAATGTTTGGGCTACAGAAAATTAGCAGCAGATATCGCCGGCAACAGAGTTTTGCAAATTAGGGAAATTCTGAATGTAAAGCAATGCAGCCAATCCTGTTTCAGGCTGTACATTAAACAGAGTCCGACATTCATCAGGGAGAAAGCAATGAAGCAGAACCGGATAACGGGTAATAGGAAGTAAGCAATTCAATCAGGCTTCCCCCCGGCAATACTGGTTCAATCCCATAGAAAACTGTCAATACACACAAAACCACAAGTGCATATTTGAAGATAGCCCCTGGCTGGATAAGATCATACTCCTTATGAGCTTCACGGAAATAGAGGTGTACCATTACCCTCAGATAGTAATATACACTTGCTGCACTTGCAAGCACACCAATCACTGCCAGTGATATCATTCCGGCATTAATAGCCGCTGCGAACACATAATATTTCCCTAAAAATCCGACAAATGGCGGAATTCCTGCAAGCGAAAAGAGAAAAACCGATAGAAGCACACCCATCACAGGCTGTTTGTATCCAAGCCCGGAGTAGTTATTGACATCTGTAAAATCGAGGGCATGATTTTTCTCATAATATGCTATGACACCGAATGCACCGATATTCATCACTGTATACGCAAACAGGTAGTAAAGTACTCCTGTATATCCGGCTGCAGTACCTGCTGCAAGGCCTACAAGAAGATATCCTGCATGTGCAATACTGGAATAGGCAAGCATCCGCTTTACATTATCCTGAACCAGGGCAATAAGGTTGCCCAAAATCATCGTAATGATGGCAATAACTGCCAATGCCTGCGTCCACCCTGCCCCTTCAATTTCAGGCAGCATCCGTGAGAGAACCAGGATAAATGCTACAAAGGTGGCAGCTTTTGAAGCGGTGGCAAAATAAGCAGTCAGAGTTGTCGGAGTTCCCTGGTACACATCGGGAGTCCACATATGGAAGGGAACTGCCGATATCTTGAAGAAAAAACCAACAAATAGTAATGCGACCCCGGCGAGGAATAACATACTTCCGTCAGCCGCCGCTGCAATTTCCGCATAATTTACGGTTCCTGTCGCTCCATATAAAAGTGCAATCCCATATAGGATAAATCCTGTCGAGAATGCACCCAAAAGAAAATACTTGAGGGCAGACTCCGCTCCTGTTTTCTCTTCCTTGATAAGGCCTGCCAAAACATACAGGCATATCGACATCGTCTCAAGACCGACAAAAAGCATAATCAGGTTATTAGAAACAGCAAGCCCGACCATACCTGTTGTTGCAAAAAGTATCATCGCATACACTTCACCATAGTGATGATCTATCGCGTCAAGATAATCACGCGATATAAGTACACAGAAGAGAGTGGCTATGATTACGAGAAAAGTCCCAAAGGCAGCAGTGCCTCCAAATGCAATCATGTCATAAAATGAAGTTCCTACCGGGCTAAACAGGTCTCTTACAGAAAACAGCAATGCGGCAATAAGGGAAACAACAGTAACATAAAAAATTGTGTTAATTTTCACCCGGCTCACGGATAAAAGTAATACAGCCAGTCCGGCTATAGCCACAATAGTTCCGGGTATAAACGTATTTAGATCGTGCAGGTAGTCCATTTTAATTTTTCTTGTAGATCTCTTCGATCGCCTCAGCCAGTTTAATATCTTTTTCTGTTACCTTATCACCTGCATCATGTGTGCAAAGTGATATTTCTACATTGTTGTATACATTAAAAAGCTCCGGATGATGCCCCTGTTCTTCTGCTGCAAAAGCAATCCGTGTAAGAAAAGCGATTGCATCAGGGAAACCGTTAAACTTTAATTGGCGATGAATCTTGTCATCCTTGAATGTCCAGTCTTTCAGTGAATCCGAAAGTATCTGATCTATCTTGTCGTTACTTAGTGGTTTCATTGTGGATCTTCGTTTATATGAACAAATTCAACTTCCAGTTCACCCGTAAAGCCATCGATATTATAAAACCTTGCTGCCCACTCCGGATGATCAGTCTTCTGTGCATCTTCAAGGACTGCAATACTTTTCGTCTCGGTTACTTCAATAAAATTATTCACCCACGATTCAGAATAGCGGGTAAAATCTTCAGACCGGATTCCAATCCAGACCATAAAGAGTACAAGTGGGATCAGCAGCCCGATCTCACGATAATTCAAATCTTCAATCTCATTATTTTCTTCATTGGTAATCGGCCCAAACATAACCCTTTGATACATCCAGAGCATGTAAACAGCTGCCAGTATCACTCCAAGTGCTCCGAGAACTGCATATATATGGTTGTTGTACAGGTCGGAGAAGAAAGCACCGTTTAGAATCAGGAATTCACCGATAAATCCATTTAAACCCGGCAGGCCAATGGATGCGAGTGTCGTTATCATAAACATAACTGCAAACACCGGGATCACTTTCGCAATGCCGCCAAAATCCTTGATCATTCGGGTATGCCGTCTGTCATATAACATCCCGACGATAAGGAAAAGGGCTCCGGTTGAAAGGCCGTGGTTAATCATTTGAATAACTGCACCCTGAACAGCAACCGTATTCAAAGCAAAAATACCGAGCACCACAAAACCGAGGTGACTTACAGATGAATACGCAACAAGTTTTTTGACATCTTTCTGGACCATTGCAACCAGTGCCCCATAAATAATTCCAATTACAGCAAGAATGGCGAACCAGGGGGCAAACTCCATAAATGCATTAGGAAATACCGGCATACAAACCCGGACGAGTCCGTAGGTTCCCATCTTAAGCATGATAGCTGCAAGTACAACCGACCCTGCTGTCGGTGCTTCTGTGTGAGCATAGGGAAGCCAGGTATGAAATGGAAATAGTGGTACTTTGATACAGAATGCAAGTGCAAAAGCCAGAAACATATATGTTTGCTCAACGAGTCCAATCTGATATTCCGGGCTTGAGATAAACCTCCAGTCGGCAGTGAATGCAAATTCTGAATGGGCTTCACCGGCGTGATATCCGAGGTAAATCAGTGCCACCAGCATAATAAGTGACCCGACAAGCGTATAAATAAAGAATTTAATTGTTGCCTGGATTCGCTCGGCACCGCCCCAGATCCCGATAAGGAAATACATCGGTATCAGTGATAACTCAAAAAATACATAGAATACAATCAGGTCAAGTGAGGCAAACACCCCGAGTGAGGCTGTTTGCAGTAACAGCAGCATTGAGTAATAACCTTTCAGATGCTTCGTGACAGAGTTCCAGGAGGAGAGTATGACAATCGGGCCAAACAGAGTCGTAAGCATAAATAAAAGCAGACTCAGGCCATCAAGGCCAACAAGATACTTGATATCGAATCCCGGAAGGATGGTTGCACCCTCGGTTATATATTGCGGAATATGCGAATTGGCAATATCAAAATTAAAGACCAGTGGAAGTGAGATAAAAAAGGTAACAGTTGTTGCAATCAGGCTAATCTGTTTTACAGCCTGGTCTTTCCTTGCCAGCAGTACAGCCACAATAGCAATGAGTGGCAGATAAATTGTCAGGTTTAATAGTAGTTCCATTTCTAAAAATTCGTTAAATCAATCCGCATGATCTTCATAACCGGGTAATCCCGTATAATTTTTTTT
>SL_3KL_010_SEDDRAFT_10001398_pt1 | contig 21872 bp, 15 predicted proteins | sample SodLakKL_010_SED_2_FD_10381 | JGI IMG/M metagenome (IMG submission 10381) | reverse complement strand
TGGAGATCGGTACCGAAGAGATCCCGGCCCGGTTTATGCCTGGCGCCCTAAACCAGCTGCAGGAACGGGCGGCCCGGCTGCTGGCAGAATATCGCCTGGATTATGCCCGGATCAAAACCATGGGAACGCCTCGCCGCCTGGTACTGCAGGTTGAAGATTTGGCCGCAGACCAGAAGAGCTTACGTGAAAAGAAAAAAGGTCCTTCCCGGGAAGCGGCTTTTGATGAGCAGGGGAACCCGACCCGGGCGGCCCGGGGGTTTGCCGCCAAGCTGGGCGTGCCCCTGGAGGACCTGGAAATAGAAACCATGGGCAAGGGTGAGTACCTGGTTGCCTTACAGGAAATAAAGGGAGAACCTACCCTCAAGGTGCTCAACGCACTGCTGCCCGCCCTGATCAAAAGCCTGGCTTTTCCCAAAACCATGTACTGGGAGGCCAGTAAGGTCCGTTTTGCCCGCCCTATCCGCTGGCTGCTCTGCCTCTACGGGGAAGAAATGGTGCCCTTTTCTTACGCCGGGTTGGAATCGGGTCAGCAGACGCGAGGGCATCGCTTTCTTGCCCCGGGGCCTTTTGCCGTGCAAAACCCGGACCATTTTTGCAACGTCCTGGCGGATAGCCAGGTCCTCCTGGACCCGGCAGTCCGATCCGCAGAGATCCGCAAACAAGCGGAACAAGCGACAGCCAGCGCGGGTGTGGAACTTTACCTGGATCCGGAACTCCTGGAAGAAGTTACCTACCTTGTAGAACACCCCTGTGCGGTTTTGTGTTCTTTCCCGGAGAGCTTTCTCCAACTTCCCCGGGATGTGCTGGTAACCACCCTGCAGAGCCACCAGCGCTATTTTCCCACCCAGGATGCCTCCGGGGCGATCCGCCCGTACTTCGTGGCCATCTCCAACAACAGCAGCGCTCCGGTGGAAAACATACGAAGCGGGAATGAAAAAGTACTCAAGGCCAGGCTTGCCGATGCCGAGTTTTTCTACACCGAAGATCTTAAGACGCCGTTAAGCGATTACGTGGAAGCCTTGAAGTCTGTCCTTTTTCAAGAAGAACTGGGAACCGTGTTCGAGAAAATCAACCGCATGAAGGCCCTGGTGGATTTTCTTTCCCAGCGGCTGCCTGCCATCACGCCGGAAACAATCAAGGCGGCCCAACAAGCAGCGTTCCTTTCCAAGGCCGACCTGGTGACCCACATGGTGGGTGAATTCCCCGAGCTCCAGGGCATTATGGGCCAGGAATACGCCCGGAGATCCGGTGAAAGCCCGGAAGTTGCCCGGGCGATCATGGAACACTACCGCCCTCGTTTCGCCGGGGATGAGCTGCCGCAGACGCTTCCGGGGGCCCTGGTTTCTATCGCCGATAAGTTAGACCACCTGGCAGGATGTTTTGCTATCGGGATCCGGCCTTCAGGTTCCCAGGATCCTTACGCCTTGAGACGGCAAGGGTTGGGTCTGCTGCAGGTTATGCTGGAGCACGATATCCGTGTTTCTTTCCGGGAAATGATGGGTTTCGCCCTGGGCCTGTTTCGGGAAAGGCTAGAAGGGATAAACGTGGAAGAACAGGTTCACGAACTCAAAGATTTCACCTGGCACCGCGCCCGCCACCACTTCCAGGAGAAAGGGTTCGATTACGACCTGGTCGAAGCGGTTCTGCACACTCCTGTTGACAGCCTGCCCGATCTGGGAAGGCGTCTGGACTTTCTGCAGCAAAAACGTGCCGACAAGCGCCTGGCTGATGCCGCGACAGCGTACATCCGCATCGCCAACCTGGCCAACCATGCCGCTTCCCCGGCAGAGGTACGCGAAGATCTTCTGCGGGAGTCTGCTGAAAAGGATCTCTATCAAAAATACGGCGCAACGGTAGAGCAACTTGCTGCCGACCTGTCAGAAGACAACCTGGAGAGCGTGCTTTCTGCTCTGTCAGAATTAAAGAAAGAAATCGACTTCTTTTTTGACGAAGTGTTGGTCATGGCGAAGGAAGAGGAGCTCCGCAACAATCGGTTGGCCCTGTTGGTGCAGCTGCAAAACCTCTACCTCAACCTGGCTGATTTAGCGAGAATTGTCTTCCCTTCGTGAAACCCGAAAAAAATCAAGAAAGGATTTTCTTTTTTCGGGTGGAATAAGTATGAAAGGTGATTCCTGGGAATGGAGGAGCAGGATAGAGGGGTGAAGAAGAAGGTTCTCTTGAAACCAAAACACGCTTGGGACGTGAAGAACATCGTGAGGAGGTGCTCCGGGAGCATTGCCGGAAGGAAAAGAACCCATGGTTTACGTTATTTCAGATTCGATCGGGGAAACTGCAGAATTAGTTGTGAACGCGGTGGCCAGTCAGTTTAATTCCGGGCATGTGAAAATTCGCAAAGAGTCCTTTGTGAACAATATCGACCGCATCAAGCAGGTGGTTGAAGAAGCCTCGAGGGATAAAAGCATGATCGCCTTTACCCTGGTTATGCCCGAACTCCGCCAGGCCATTTTCCAGGAAGCCAGCAAGTATGATATCCCCATCGTGGATATTCTGGGACCGATGCTGGAAGCCTTATCGAAAATCATGCCTGCTGATCCACGCCTGGAACCGGGCCTGGTACGCCGCATGGATGAAGATTATTTTCGACGGATTGCCGCCATCGAGTTTGCCGTTAAGCATGACGACGGCAAGGATCCGAAAGGCATTTTGCAAGCTGATGTGGTCCTGGTGGGTGTCTCTCGCACATCCAAGACGCCCCTGAGCATGTACCTGGCCCACCGCAACCTCAAGGTGGCCAACTCTCCCCTGGTGCCTGAGGTGGAGCCTCCCCAGGAGCTTTTCTGGATACCTGAAAACCGGGTTGTCGGTCTGACCATTCACCCGGAAATCTTGCGAGAGATCCGCATGGAGAGGCTGAACACCCTGGGGTTAAAATCCCGGGCAAATTACGCCAACATGGAGAGAATCCTGGAAGAGCTGGAATATGCCAGGCGGATCATGCGCAGGTTGAGTTGCCCTGTATTCGATGTATCCAACAAGGCAGTAGAAGAAGTAGCCAGCAAGGTACTACACGCGATAAAGGAGTCCAGGCAGGATGAGCAAAAGTAAACAGGTATACTTGTTTGCCGAGGGCAAGGCGGACATGAAAAAGTTGCTCGGAGGAAAGGGTGCTAACCTGACTGAGATGACCCGCATGGGTTTACCGGTTCCCCCGGGTTTTATTATTACCACGGAAGCATGCAATGATTACTATCGTCACGGGGAAGTAATTACCGAAGGACTTAAGCAGGAGATTTTCCAGGCCCTGGCGCAGCTGGAGCAGCAGACCGGTAAGATTTTTGGCAGTGAAGACGCTCCCCTGCTGCTCTCCGTGCGCTCGGGTGCTTACTATTCCATGCCCGGCATGATGGATACGATCTTAAACCTGGGCTTAAACGATCGTACGGTTGAAGGGCTGGCCCGCCAAACGGGCAACCGCAGGTTTGCCCTGGACTGTTACCGCCGCTTCCTCCAGATGTACAGCGATGTTGTCCTGAAAATCGGGCGATATCACTTTGAACGGGTCCTGGATACCGTGAAAAAGACCTATGGAGTGGCACTCACCCAGGATTTGCCGGAAGCGGGTTGGGAAAAGGTCCTGCAACAATTCCAGGAGATTGTGGAGAAGGAGATGCCCGGCGGGTTCCCCCAGAACCCGTACCAGCAGCTGAGCGAGGCCGTGCAAGCGGTCTTTGCTTCCTGGAACAATGATCGGGCGGTTGTTTACCGCAAGCTAAACCGTATTCCCGATGACCTGGGAACCGCTGTCACCATCCAGTCCATGGTTTTTGGCAACATGGGAGAAGACAGCGGAACGGGGGTGGCTTTTACCCGTAACCCTTCCACGGGAGAAAAGGAACTTTACGGGGAGTTTCTCTTCAATGCCCAGGGGGAGGACGTGGTTGCCGGCAGCCGCACACCCCTTCCCATCTCTACCCTCCAGGATCAGAACCCCCAGGTATACGGCCAGTTTACCCTTCTCTGTGATATCCTGGAAAAGCATTACGGGGATATGCAGGATATTGAATTCACCATCGAAAAAGGGGTTCTTTATATCCTGCAGACGCGCAAAGGCAAACGCACGGCCGGTGCCGCGATCAAGGTTGCCGTAGACCTGGTTGGTGAAGGAAAAAGTTCGAAAGAAGAAGCGCTGCTGCGGACTGATCCGGCCCAGCTGGTGCAGCTGCTGCACCGCCGGATTGATCTTGCACAAACGCCGGAGCCTTTGGCCAGGGGCCTGCCTGCTTCTCCGGGGGCGGCCTGGGGTAAGGTTGTCTTTGATGCCAACCTGGCTGAGAAAAAAGGGCAGGAAGGGCAAAGGGTGATCCTGGTCCGCTCGGAAACAACTCCCGATGATATCCACGGCATTGTCGCTGCCCAGGGTGTCCTGACCAGCCGCGGGGGGATGACCAGCCATGCGGCCGTCGTCGCCCGGGGCATGGGAAAGCCCTGTATTACTGGATGCGATGCCTTAAGGATCGATCCCCGGGAAGCTTTTTTCAAAATAGACGATCGGGTGATCAACGAGGGTGATGTCATTACCATTGACGGAACCAGCGGCTATGTTTATGCCGGAGAGGTTCCCTTGATTCCTCCCTTGTTAAGCCCCGAATTCAAAAAGCTGCTTGGCTGGGCCGATGAAGTTCGCACCCTGGAGGTTCGTGCCAACGCCGATACCTTGAATGATGCACGCAAGGCCAGGGAGTTTGGCGCCGAAGGGATCGGGCTTTGCCGTACGGAGCATATGTTCATGGAAACGGAACGCCTGCCCCTGGTGCAGGAGATGATCCTGGCAGAAACCGCCGAAGCACGTGCCGCTGCCCTGAACCGGCTGCTACCCATCCAGCAGGCAGACTTTGAGCTTATTTTCCGCGAAATGGCGGGNTTGCCCGTCAACATTCGCCTTTTGGATCCACCTTTGCACGAATTTTTGCCTGACAAGGAAGAACTCCTGGTCCAGGTTGCCTGCTTGAGAGAACGGGATCACCGCGGGGAAGAACTCCAGGCCAAGGAGCGTTTATTGACCAAACTGCGCAGCTTGAGTGAACAGAATCCCATGTTGGGACACCGGGGATGCCGCATCGGGTTAGTTTTCCCGGAAATCTATCGCATGCAGGTTCGCGCCATCTGCCAGGCAGTCGTTTCTCTCCAGCAGGAAAAACTGTCCGTGAAGCCGGAAATTATGATCCCCCTGGTCGGGCACTTTCGTGAACTGGAAATCATGCGGGAAATCGTGCTGGAAGAAGCTTCTCGCGTGAAGGAAGAAACGGCGGCGCGCTTCGATTTTACCGTGGGCACCATGATCGAGCTGCCGCGCGCCTGCGTTACGGCAGGTGAGATCGCCCGCCATGCCGACTTCTTTTCTTTCGGCACCAACGATTTAACCCAGACAACGTTTGGTTATAGCCGTGACGACGCGGAAGGGAAGTTTTTGCCTTTTTATGTGCAAAACAAGATTTTGCCCGAAAACCCCTTTATCGTTCTGGATCGCGAGGGAGTAGGCGACCTGATGATCCAGGCGGTGCAAGCGGGTCGCAGCAAGAAGCCATCTTTAAAAGTAGGAATCTGCGGTGAACATGGGGGAGACCCCGGCTCCATCGAGTTTTGCCACAAGATCGGCCTGGATTACGTGAGCTGTTCGCCTTTCAGGGTACCCATTGCCCGACTGGCTGCCGCCCAGGCAGCCTTGGGGATAAGCAGTGAACAGGAGCGGTGACGAGGGATTAAATACATAGCATAAGCTGCTCACTTGTAAAAACAGCAGCCTGCAGGGCGCAGGACTGCTGTTTTTTTAATGTTCCGGGCTTTGGTCCGGTCCTGGGGTCATTCCATGGGCAGGGGGATGATCTCTTTCAACCAGTCGGTGAAGCCCCACCAGAGGTTCGCGAAAAAGTCTCCCAGGGCACGGAAAAACAGCGAAATTCTTCCGGCCCGCTCGACTTCATCGGCCGCAGAAAGGGAAACTCTCTGCAGGATTCTGTCATCCAGGATGACTTCGACGTGTCCGGCGGGTGTGCCGATTTCAACCCTGGCGGGAATGCTCTCCAGGGTTTCGATCCGGGACTGGACATCGTCCTCCCGAAGAGCCGATACCACGACTTCCACCGGGCCATCGGTTTTAACTTCCACGTAGCGTTCTTGTCCCCCGGCTACTTTAACGGAGTCAACATGTTCACCTCGGTCAAAAATGCGGTGCAGTGTATAGGTGCGGAAAGCATAGTTGAACATGGTCTCTGTATCGTTTTGCCGTGCCGCGTTGCTGGGAGCGTTCATGACCACGGCAATAAAACGCATCCCTTGCTGGGCGGCTGTGCCCACCAGGCAATAGCCGGCCGCTTCCGTATGACCTGTTTTCAGTCCGTCGGCCCCCGGGTATCTGCCCAGGAGGGGATTGCGGTTGTACTGGAGGATTTCATTGAAGGTAAATTCTTTTTGCGCGTGCAGCGCCAGGGATTCGGGGTAGTTTTGGATAAAGTGATGGGCGAGGCGAGCCAGATCCATGGCGGAAGCATAGTGTTCCGGATGGGGAAGGCCGGAAGCATTTGTAAAATGTGTATGGACCAGGCCCAGCTCGCGGGCTGTCCGGTTCATCGCCTGGACAAACAATTCCTCTGAGCCGTAAAGGTGTTCGGCGATTGCCACACAGGCATCGTTGGCTGAAATGGTGGCAATGCCGGCAATCAGTTCCCCCATGGGGACCTGCTGCCCAATTTCCAGGAACATCTGGGAACCGCCCGTGGCCCAGGATCGTTCACTGATGGTCACCAGCTCATCCCAGGTGGTGCGACCTTCATCCAGGGCTTCGTATGCCACCAGGAGGGTCATGATTTTTGTCAGGCTGGCGGGTGGAAGCGGTTCTTCGGCATTTTGTGCAAAGAGAACCTCCCCGGAATGGTATTCCAGCAAGACGGCGGCATGAGCTTCTAAATCAGTGAAAACGGCTTCTTGGGCGTCAGTCCTGGCAGGCAAAAGGAATGCGTGGAGTCCGGCAAGGAGCATGACCAGCAACAAACAGCAGGCAGTGGGTTTTTTCCAGTCGTTGGACATCGTGGTGCCTCCTCGGGCGAATTTTCTCGTTGCAGCATGGCTTCAGGGCATCACCCTTTTCTTATTTTCTCATAGATGCTGGGTCCAGTTCAAGCAGTACATAAAAAAAAGACCGTCCTGGACTGGTGAACATCTTCTGCCTCCAGGGGTTATACCTTTTCGAAAAGCCTTGTGATTTAGCCCTTGTAAACGAGGAAGTGTTTTTCGGTTAAATGCTGCAAACGGCTCACCGCCAGGAAAGACTCCCGCAAGAGAGATTGTTCTTTTTTGGTTAGCAGGTAAGGGTTGATGTAATTGTTGGGTTGTTCCCCGCGGCTCATTTTTTCGGCGGCTTCCTGGATGCGGAACATCATCAAGTTTTCGTGCGCCGCTTCGATGAATTCGATGTCATCATTCTTTAAGACCGTTCCTCCTTTTAGTGCTTCCAGCCTTCCAAAGGTCGAAGTTTCCTGGATGCTGTCTTGCAAAGCAAACAAACGGATGCAGTCCACGATGTGTACGCTGCCCGTGCCTTTGAGGTTTACCTGGTTGTGATGTTCCCCGCCTTTCTCCGTGACAATCTGCCTGAAGACATTCAAAGGGGCCTTGTGGCGCAGATCATCTTCCGCCAGGAAGAGCAGCGCCGTATTTGCGGTGCGGTATGCCTCGCTCACAAATGCCTTTAATCGATTCGTCAGTTCACTCTCGCCGCATATATGCCGAAAGTCCAGGAAAATGGTCATCTTGCGAATATTCTCCGGGTGCAATTCCTCGATCCACCACTTGTTAAGTTGGCACCATGCAGATAAAGAGTTGCACCACTCCGGGTTGTTGGCCATGACCAGGCCTTCGCACTTTTCAAAACCGCAAAATGCCAGCCCATCCACGATTTTCTCACCCAGGGCCAGGAAATAGCGCTGGATTTCTTCGGGGTCTGCTCCTTCCGGGGCATCTTCATAGATAATGCCATTATCCTGGTCTGTCCGTGAATACTGCTCCAGGCGGCCGCTGCTTCCCATGTTGATAAAACTATATTTCACCGGGGGCGGCCCGTGCTCTGCTGTCATCTCATCTTCCGCCATGAGAATAATTCTCCGGGTTAGGCGGTCATAGAATTCAGTAATGAGCAGGCAGATCTCGGAAGCGTAAGCCCGCTCTGCAATCAGTGCCTGTAGCATGCGATCAATGTCTTCCACGGCATCGCTCAAGTCCTCGATGCTATACCGGGATTCAATCGTGTTGACAATGCTCAGGGCGCCCGACTGGCGGCTGCGGATCAGGTCGCGCATGGTCACGATCCCTACCAGGGTTCCCTCCCGGGTTACCACGATATGCTTAATGCTGTGCTTGGCCATGAGGAGCAGGGCTTGATAAGAAAAATCGTTCGGCTCGACCGCAATGAGATTTTCACTCATGATTTGATGAGCTTTGATTTCCTTTATTTCCAGGGGATCCCGGGTCAGCACCCGCTTGACCAGGTCCTTTTCCGTGATGATTCCCTGGGGAGCGCCGTTTGGAGCCATCACCACCAGGGAAGAGACATCGTTTTCCGACATGGTCTCGGCAATTTTTCCAACGCTGTCCATGTAGCCACAGATGACAGGTGGGGTTCTCATGATCTCTGCAATCCTTTTTTTCAGGGGCAGGTCCTTGATTAAGGCGCTTTCCTCGTTCGCATTTCGGAGCCGGGTTTGATCAGGGTTAACCATGGTGGTGCTCCTCACTTTGTAACATTAGAAAAATCAAAATCTTGTATGCATATTTTACTAAAAAAGCGTGCAAATAACAAGTCGTGGCGAAAAGGAACCGGCAGCCAGGGGGGAAGCTCGATCTACACGGAGGAAGCCCTTGGGCTCGCAAGGTTCCTTGAGGACCCTTGACCTGGGAGAAACCGACCAAAGGCCGTAATCTGCTGCAGCGATAAGGAAGCAGCCGCGAAACTTGATTTTTCCAGGTTGGGAGGCAGGAATTGCTTCTTCCCAGGGGAAACTTAATAGTAACGGTGGCAAACAATAAGGGTATTTGTTTGTTGCGGCACTGCATCCAACATCACTGCGTGAGCGGTTTTTAACCCCGAGAGGGAAGGCAGGTTAGACCATTGCGGCGAAGACGTCAGCTGGAAGAACTGGAAGTAGAAATGCTCAGTCCTCACGCTTCTCTAAACATCAAGAGCCGGGGTAGGGAGCGTGAAGAGCCACCCTGCGAGTTTCGTACGGCCTACCAACGGGACCGGGATCGGATTATCCACTCCAAGGCCTTTCGCAGGTTGAAACACAAAACCCAGGTTTTCATCGCGCCGGAAGGGGATCACTACCGCACCCGGCTCACCCATACCCTGGAGGTTTCCCAGATTGCCCGCACGGCGGCCCGGGCATTGCATTTGAATGAGGACCTGACGGAAGCTATCGCCCTGGGGCACGACCTGGGGCACACGCCTTTCGGGCATGCCGGAGAAGAAATTCTCAATGAACTCTTTCCAGGCGGCTTTAAGCACAACGAGCAAAGCCTGCGGGTCGTGGATCTACTGGAAGGAGAAGCGGGCTTAAACCTGACCTGGGAAGTGCGTGACGGCATCCTTAAGCACACCGGAAGCGATCTGCCTTGTACCCTGGAAGGCCAGCTGGTTCGCATTTGCGACCGCATCGCCTATATTAATCATGACATCGATGATGCGCTGCGGGGCGGGATTTTAACCCCCGGGCAGCTTCCCACGGAAGAGATCGCCTGTTTGGGGGAAACCGGATCGCAGAGGCTGCACACCATGATCAGCAACTTGATTGAAAACAGTTGGGAGAAACAGGTGATCATGATGAGCGATTCCGTGGCCCGGGTGGTGGACAGCTTACGGCGCTTCCTCTTCGAGCGTGTCTACATCGGGTCTGCGGCCAAAAATGAAGAGCAAAAAGCGAAATTTGTAATGACGACTCTCTACCAGCGGTTGATCAAGAGTGAAGAAACTCTCCCCCCCGATGCCTTAAAACAGAGTTTCCAGTACGGCATGGAACGGGCGGTTTGCGATTACATCGCTGGAATGACAGATCGCTATATTATCGCTGTCTATGAAGAGCTATTTATTCCCAAGCCCTGGAAAGACGGCAGCAGGTAAACAGCCTTATCCGCCGGTTAGCGGGACCCCGGCAGGGAAACAGCAGCACTATTGCTGCAGCCTGGTGTGCTGCCGTAAAGGCGTTTTGGCGGGTCGGGCATTCACCTTGGCCCCGGGTAAAGGAGCAAAAGGATTGAGCCTGCAACGCTGATTCGACGTGTTTGATAATTTTTTGCTTTCTTGCAGGATTCTTTCTAAAGGCATCGAATACTAGAAGTCACTTTCCTTTCAAGCAAAAGAATAGCGGGAGGAGGTACTATTTGAAGTTACGCATTACCCCGTTCCAAGAGAAGGAAAGATGCCAGCCTGGGTAGCATACCTCGTCTCTTTAGGGATGAGGTTTTTTACTCAAAACCCCGGTTTGAACATATAAAAAAGTATGGTGGGAGCTATGACGTACATTTCAGATGATGTCATCGAGGGAGTGCGCCAGCATTATGATATCTATGAGTTGATCGCCTCCTATATTGACCTGAAAAAAACGGGTAGGAATTTTGTGGGGCTTTGTCCCTTCCATCCCGAGAAGACCCCTTCGTTTACCGTATCGCCAGAAAAACAGATTTTTCACTGCTTCGGCTGTCAAACAGGCGGTAATCTCTTCAGCTTCATCATGCAGATGGAAGGGATGAGTTTCCCAGAAGCGGTCAAGTTTTTGGCGGAAAAGGCGGGCATGCGGGTGGATGATCGCCCGGAAACGCCCGAGGAAAGCAAAAGAAAAAAGCTCCGGGAAAGTTTGCTGCAGATGCACCGCCGGGCCATGTCTTACTACCAGGGCAGCCTTTGGGAAGGCTCACAGGGCAAAAAAGTGCTGAAATATCTGCGAGACCGGGGCTTGCAAGAGAAGACCATGCAAGAATTCGGGTTGGGATTTGCCCCGGACGGCTGGGAAAATCTCCTTGCCGTGTTTAAGAAAGAAGGCTACAACCTGGAGCTGGCTCTCCAGGCCGGCCTGTTGAGCCAGAAAACCCCGGGACACTATTTCGATTATTTTCGCCATCGGCTCATCTTTCCCATCCAGGATCGCCGGGGACAGGTGATTGCTTTTGGAGGCCGCAGCCTGGATGATAATGAGCCTAAATACCTGAACTCCCCGGAATCGGCTCTCTTCAACAAGCGAAACGTGCTCTACGGGCTTAACCTGGCTTTGCCTTCCATCAGGCGGTTGAAGGAAGCCCTTGTCGTGGAAGGATACATGGATGTGATCCTCCTGCGCCAGCACCAGGTCGAGCACGCCGTAGCCCCGCTGGGCACTTCGCTAACAGAGAACCAGGTGGCGCTCTTAAGGGGGCGCCTGGAAACCATCACCCTGGCTTTTGATGCCGACAGTGGGGGACAACAAGCCTCTTTGAGGGGACTGGAGCTCTTAAAAAATGAGAGCATCCATGCCCGCGTGGCCGTGCTTCCTGAAAACATGGATCCGGCCGACTATGTTCAACAATTCGGCGGCCAGGCCTTTCAAGAAAATATCTTGGAAAAAGCACTGCCGCTGCTGGAATATCGACTGTTTATGCTCAAAAAGATTTACGATTTACGAAGAGAGGAAGGGCGGGTGAACTACTGGAAGTCGGCCCGAAAGGTGCTGGCGACCCTTTCCGAGCCCGTGGAAAAAGAAACCTATTTGAAAAAAATTGCAGAAGAAATCAACGTTCCCCTAGAGGTATTACGGGGAGACTTGGAGAAGATAATAGCAGGACAGAGAAAGGCAGATTCCGGGCAAAAGGTCAAGAGGAGCAGTTCCAGCAACCCCTCGGTATCGCCGCGGGAAGTAGCGGAGAAGGAGCTGCTTGCCTGCCTGATGCGGGAACCGACTTATGCCGCTACTGCCTTTGAGCGCCTCGGGCCGGATGATTTCTCCCAGGGACCGTACCGTGAAGTTGCCGTAGCCATGGTCAACCGGGTCCGGGAAGGGCAAGAAATCGCCCCTGCCGCGCTTCTTGGCTGTTTTTCAGAGCCTGACATGCAGAGCATTATTATGCAGCTGGCTCTTCCCGAACTGCAGGGTGATCATTGGCATACGGAAAAAACGGTCCGTGATTGCATCCGCAAAATCAAATCCCTGCGCTGGTCCGAAGAACGGGACAGGCTCATACGATTGCTGAAAAATGAAACCAACCGGGAAAAAACCAGTGAGATGCTGAGAAGAATTCGTGACCTTCGAAAGTGGGAGGATGAGCTTAAACGCCCTGGGGAAGGAGAGGATTTTGGTGGCTAAAGACGTGGAGAAAAAAACATCATTCGAAGAAATCCGACAGTCTTTGCTCGAAAAAGGAAAACGTAAAGGAAGCTTGAGTTACAAAGAAATCATCGACGCCCTTCAGGAATTTAACCTGAATGCGGAAGTGATCGATGAGTTCTATGAAGAGCTTTCTCGCCAGGGCGTTGAAATTATCGATGAAACCGTGGAAGCCGATGTGATAGAAGGCGAAGCCTTAAAAAGCCTTCCAGAAGAAGAGCTGAATACCCTGATTCCTGAAGGGATCAGCATCAACGATCCCGTGCGTATGTACCTGAAAGAAATCGGGAAAATACCCCTGCTGACGCCCGAGGAAGAGATCGAGCTGGCCCAGGGCATGGAAGCGGGGGACGAAGAGGCCAAGCGGCGCCTGGCGGAAGCCAACCTGCGCCTGGTGGTGAGCATCGCCAAAAAATACGTCGGCCGTGGCATGCTCTTCCTCGACCTGATCCAGGAAGGCAACCTGGGCTTGATCAAAGCTGTGGAAAAATTTGACTATCGTAAGGGCTATAAGTTTAGCACCTACGCCACCTGGTGGATCCGGCAGGCCATAACCAGGGCCATCGCCGACCAGGCGCGCACCATTCGTATTCCCGTGCACATGGTAGAAACCATTAACAAGTTAATCCGCGTTTCGCGGCAGCTGGTGCAGGAACTGGGCCGTGAACCCACCCCCGAAGAAATCGCCCACGAAATGGAAATTAGCGTGGAAAGGGTGCGGGAAATCCTCAAGATTGCCCAGGAACCTGTTTCCCTGGAAACCCCTATTGGCGAAGAGGACGACAGTCATTTAGGGGACTTCATCGAGGACCAGGAAGTCCAGGCCCCGGCGGATGCCGCTGCCTTTGAACTGCTCCGCGAACAGCTGGAAGATGTCCTGGATACCCTGACGCCCCGGGAGCAAAAAGTGTTGCGCCTGCGCTTCGGACTGGATGACGGGCGGACCCGCACCCTGGAAGAAGTGGGACAGGTTTTTGGGGTAACCCGGGAGCGCATCAGGCAGATTGAGGCGAAAGCCCTGCGCAAGCTCCGGCACCCCATGCGCAGCAAACGCTTAAAGGATTACCTGGACTGAACGCTCCCAGAACATCACAAAAACATCACAAAATATATAAGGCGAGGGCGCTTGAAATACTTGACGCCGCTCGCCTTATCCTTTATAATATAATTTGTCCGTTATATCTTCCTCAGTAGCTCAACGGTAGAGCGACCGGCTGTTAACCGGTAGGTTGCAGGTTCGAATCCTGCCTGGGGAGCCATTTTATCTGGGCCCATAGCTCAATTGGCAGAGCTACCGGCTCATAACCGGTTGGTTCTAGGTTCGAGTCCTAGTGGGCCCACCAAACGGACAGACAGGCCAAACATCTGGCCCCTTCGTCTAATCGGTTAGGACACCAGCCTTTCAAGCTGGCAGCAGGGGTTCGAATCCCCTAGGGGTCACCAATACGGGTGGATAGCTCAGCTGGGAGAGCACCTGCCTTACAAGCAGGGGGTCGTCGGTTCGAGCCCGGCTCCGCCCACCACCATGATAACGAAAAAGGGTCTTCGATGTTTTTTGCCGAAGGCCCTTTTTCTTCTGTCTTGCTTAAGTATGTTTTGTAAAAACCGGGTAACTAAACGTTATTGTCTTCGTAAGGAGCCGGCTAGTCCAACCCTTTATGCATCTGGCTGACGATCGTGTTGACGAGCTTTTTCGGCAGCCATTTGTTGGATGCTTGCTCGGCGAGGGCCAACCTGTCGAATACCGTTCTCATGGTCTTGATCTGATCTTCGCTGAATTCGTAAGTACACATGGCCAAAAACGACACTTTTTCACCGTCGATTAACCCGGTGATCTGGTGCTCGAAAGAAGCTTTGTCTCCTTGCACCAGGATTCCGACCCCTGCTTCTGCAATCTTCACCTCTTTGTTGCGTTCGGCGTTCCACTTCAGGTAGCGTTTGACCTCTTCTTTTCCTTTAAAGATTCCCATCGGCGTTTCCCATACAACATCTTCGGTGCAGAGCGATACCGATTTCTCGATATCTTGCGCTGCGAAAGATTCCACAAATTCCCGCATCAGCTCGGCTCTTTTCGTTTCGGACACTTCTCTACCTCCTTCTGTCCGGTTTTCGGAAAATATCCTCAATAACCAGCATAATAAAAAAAAGAAGAGATGTCAATTGTGAATATTTGCATTACTCTGTTTATTGCAGCAAAAATAAAACCCGCCGGGGCGGGTTGGATGAAACTGAACTGTTGAAGCTGATGCTTTCGCCAACGGCGAAGCCCGTTAAATCAGGGTTCAGCAGCCCGTGGCTACAAGCAGCAGCGCCAGGGAGACCAGTATAAAAACCAGCGCACCCAGGTGTTTGGACAAGTGTGCCCCTCCTTTCCTGCTGCTTTAATGATCAGCGAGGCAGATTCTTTCTTATTCAACTCTTTGCCTTATTTAATTCTCTACAGTTGAAAAGAAATCCTTTCTGCAGAAGCACCGATTAAATTCTTGTATTTTGGGGGCTACCGGTGCCTGGTGGAGGTCATTCCAGGGGGTATTTCCGGAAAAAGAGCAGTCCCAATAAAATCGACACGACGGCCAGTGGTGCGATCAGGTAGACCCCCAGGGGATCATCATGGTGATACCCCAGGTGATGAAGCAGTTGACCCAGGAATAAAGAAGAAAGGCCGATGCTCGACTTCATCACCATGCCGTAGAGGGCATAAAACATGGCTTCCCGGCGCCGACCGGAACCCCAAGCATCGTAATCGGTAATATCGGCAATGAGCGCGTTGGGGAGCAGAAAGAGGCCGGCAAGGGGGATGCCTGCAAGGGCGATGACCACCAGGCTCTGGGTGGTTTTTCCCAGCGGCACGGGCCAGAAGCCGATGGTGCTGAGGGCGGCCAAAACCACGCAGGAGAGGGCCATCACCATCAAAAAGGCCTTTTTTTTGCCCGCCTTCCGGGCCAGCCAGGAGAGCAGGGGAAAAGAAACCAGGGTGATGATCAGGGCCAGGCCCAGGGCCCAGCCGGTGCGTTCTTCGGGGAGACCCATGCGAATGGTGATGATATAAGGCAGTCCCATCAACATGAGGTTGAAGGCGAACCAGAAAAAAACCTGGCCAACAATAAAAGGACGGAAAGCATCGTTGCGCAGAACATCAAAGAGGGAATCTTTGAAGCGGAGTCTCGGCACATGGGTCTTGGCGGGCAGATCTTTTTCCCGCACGGCAAAAACGGGTGTATAGAACGAAAGCAGGCAGAAAAGACCCAGCACCACCCCCATGATGCTGAAGCCGTAACGGTTGATCAGCAAGGAGGAACCCACGGTACCCAGCAGGAGTCCCGACACGTAGGCGGTGCCCAGCAGGGAAGCAGCGGTAATCCTTTCCGGGGGAGAGGCAATCTCCGGCAGCAGGGCCAGGAAGGGGCAGGTAACCATGGTCATGAAGAGGAAAAACCCTCCCGCAACCAGGAACAGGTAGAGGCTGTTCAGCGAAGAGTATCCTTCCACCGGTGGCATCCAGAGCAGGATAAAGCAGGCGGACAGGGGGATCCCGCCCACGGCGATAAAGGGGATGCGCCGGCCCCACCGGCTCTGAAAATGATCGCTCCAGTTCGCGATCAGCGGATCGGTGAAGGCATCGATAACCCTGCTGATGCCCAGGAAAAGGCCAAAAAAGGAAATGGGGACGTAAGCCACGCGCCCCACCCCATCAGGAGGGGCGTAAAAATACATGGACCAGGTGGCCACAACCTGGGTAAACAGGGCGATACCGACGTAGCCCGCGGCATAGAAGAAAAGCCTGTTCGAGATATGCAGCAGCATGGGAACACCACCTTTCCGGGCTGCAGGGAAATGCAGGACTGCATGCAGAACATGGGGAGGCCTGCCCTGGCCATCAACGACACAGCCTGGCGATGTGGGAATAATTTTATTAGTCTAACAAATCAATGCTAACCTATTTCGCCCCGGGATGGTTCGTTCCTGCCATTGGCGCAAAAATGCTGCAACTTTTTCATACCGTTAATTTCGAGCGCGACGATGCATCAATACTTTAAAAGAATCAAGTTTACCCGTTCGGGAAAAAAGAGTAGAATGGGCATACAAGGAGGGTGACTTCCGGTGAAAAAAAGACCACGCAAATCCAGAAGCTTTAAAACGCTGCTGCTGGTCTGCCTGCTGCTGGCGGCCGGGCCCACGGCCCTGGCCCACCTGCCGCGGCTGGTTACCGGAGATCAGACGGTAGAGGTGCAGGACCCGGAAGTCTCCCAGGCCTTTTACGCCCGGCTTCGGGGAAATCCGGCTGTCTATGAGATCCGCGCCCCCGGGGAGTTTTTGCTCTACGTTAACCTGCTGGTGCCTGACCTGCCGGGCATCGACACGGACATCTCCGCCCGTGTGAGCCGGGTGAGGGACGAGAAGGGTGAAGAACTCATATCTCTTTTGGACGGAGAGGACAGCAGCTGGGAACCTTTTTTCGAACCTTTTGCCGGCGACCGCTACCTCATGGGCCCGGAATTTGAAAGAACAGTGCCTTCCGGGCGCTACCGCATTGAGGTCTTCAGTCCGCAAAACACCGGGAGATACGTCCTGGCTGTTGGCAAGCGTGAGGCATTCACCCCGGCCGAAACCCTGCATACGATCAAAACACTGCCGGCACTGAAAAGGGATTTTTTTGGGAAAAGCCCCCTGACGGCTTTTTTTAACCTGGTGGGGCTCTTCATGTTGATCACCGGGGCGATCTTCTTCGTACCTCTCTACTTTATCGCCCGTAGGGTTTCCAGGATGCGGCGGCGCGGCTGAGCGACCGCGCCAACAAGTCATCAAGTTTTGCGAATCGCGATAAGTTAAGGAAAAAATTTAAGCGGTTGTTTTCAACATTAGAAGTAGGAGGTGTTTTGGAATGGAAAAGAGAACGACGGAATCGGTCTGGGATTATCCCCGGCCGCCCAGGGTGGAATTCTTTGACGGCCTCATTCAGGTGGAGCACGAGGGACTCAGGGTGGCGGAAAGCTCCCGAACCCTGCGGGTGCTGGAAACCAGCCACCCGCCGGCATACTACATTCCCCAGGCCGACATCCTCATGGAAAGGCTCTATTCCACCGGCAATAAAAGCTACTGCGAGTTTAAGGGAGAAGCCAAGTACTGGGGGCTCAGTATCAACGGAAAGCGTTTGCCCGATCTTGCCTGGTGCTACGAGAATCCTCGGCCCGGTTTTGAAGCCATCACCGGTCACCTGGCGTTTTTTGCCGGGAAAGTAGATGCCTGCTACGTGGACGGTGAAAAAGTTGACCCCCAGGCAGGTGATTTCTACGGGGGTTGGGTGACCTCCTGGATCAGCGGTCCCTTTAAGGGCGGCCCCGGCACCCATGGATGGTAAAGTTTGCACCCATTCCAACCGGGCAGTGAAATAAACTTTTATGGCTATTAACTTTAGTCAGACATCACTACTGCTTCCCTGCTTGCCCCCGGCGAACATAGATTTGCCTTGATGAGAAGGCGCGCAGGGGTTTCAGCAAAGCCGCCTCAAACTGTTTGAGCGAGCGCAGCGAGGGAGTTTTTGAGGCGGCCAGAAACCCCGAGCACCGAAAAAAATTTGGCGCAAATCCAGTGAGTCGAGGGCAAGCAGGGAAAAGACTTCATTCCTGAGCAAGCTTGATTACCAGGAAAGCTTTTTTAATATAACCCTTTGGTATTAGGTGAAAAGAGAAATTGGTAGACCAGCGACTACCTATAAAAGCTGATGCCGCCGGTAGAGAGTTATATTATAATCACAGAAAAGAAGTCCGTCCATGGGAAGAGCATTTATTTTCTATGAAAGGATGTGCGCGAATGGTCAGTGAATGGCTGTGCCCCTCCTGCGGCCGCAAGTTTTATAGTTCCAACGAATCCAGGGAAAAAAAGGTAATTGACTGCGCCAACTGTGGGGCGCAAGTCGCAAATCCATATTTCCAGGAAGAGCGGGGGGAATAAGGGTTTCTGCGGGGCAATGAAAGGTTTGTCCCGCGGGTATAACGGGGACCGTCGCGGGAAGTGGCCGGCTGTCAATTCCTACATAAGATCCAGTCATGCTAACTGGATAAAGAGATGACACGGCAGGAAGTTTGATCCTGCTGTAACATCTCTTTATCGTTTTTCCAGGCCCCCGGGCTGCACACCTGCCGGCATTAAGCGGGGCCAAGCTCGATTAACTGGAAACAGATGATGACGAGACCATATAGAATTCTGGCTGCGCTAAATTACTCGAACAATTGGAGGTAACTACCGTATCCTTCCGCCTCGAGCTGCTCCCTGGGGATGAAGCGCAGGGCCGCCGAGTTGATGCAATAGCGCAGACCGGTGGGCGGGGGGCCATCCTTGAAAACATGCCCCAGGTGGGAGTCCGCCGTTGTGCTCCGCACCTCTACGCGGGTGGTGCCGTATCGCCGGTCCAGTTGTTCCTGGATATTTTCGGCATGGATAGGCCGGGTAAAGCTGGGCCAGCCCGTGCCGGAGTTGTATTTATCCCGGGAACTGAAGAGGGGTTCACCTGAGATGATGTCCACGTAGATGCCATCTTCCTTGTTGTCCCAGTACTTGTTGTGAAAGGGGGGCTCGGTGGCGTCCTCCCGGGTGACCCGGTACTGCAGTTCAGTCAACCTTTCCCGGAGTTCCGCCTCTGTTTCGTGCCACTTCTTATCCTGTTCGTACATCGGTTCTGCCTCCTTTTTCTCCTGGCCCCGCACCAGGGTCAGGCCGACAATGATCATGATCGTCAGCGCAACCGCTATGATACCCATATGAATAAAGCCCTTTCTTTTATTTTTTATCATGTCCTGCCTCCTGGCTGCATGAAAGGTCGTAAATCCTACCTTTATTATAACAAATATTTGCCGATAATTAAACTGATTGTAAAATAAAATTTATTGCTCGTTTTTCATGTTTGCTCAAGAAATCATCTCTTTTTATTCTGCTTGTCCTCAACCAGTGGTGGGATTTCACTGCGTCATCATTTTTCATGATTATTTTGCTTCCCCTTGCCGTGGCGATAAAACGGGGCACCTACTACTTTAGTATCATGTCAATTTTACTCATTCGGGGTACTGTATAAATTTTGCCATTGTTTTATAATAATTACAGTGATTGATAGTTCAAACAATTACATACGCTCCAAAAAACATATTATGGAAGCGATGATTCCCGGGAAAAAGATGGACGCTGTTAGCCCGGGATGAGCCAGTAGCGTAACCGGCCATATTGCATGGCCGGTTTTACTTTATCAGGTGCCCTGGCTTGCCTGAAGCATGGATCGAAGTTTAGAGAGGTGAAAAGATGTTATTGCTAAAGCCTGGACAGCGGGTTAACTTGCGGCACAAGGAAAAGGAAATATACCTCTCCGGTACCATCAAAGCGGTAGAGGGGCAAAGACTGACCCTCTCCCTGGAAGGTTCCCCCTCCCTGGAAAGTGGTGAGTGGCTGAAGTTGGATATGGTGCAGCAGCAAGATGCCCTGTATATTATTGATGCCCGGGTATTAAACTTGGATCCGGAAAAAAACGTTATTCTGGAGTTCATGGGTGAACCTCACCGCCTGCAGCGCCGGCAGTCACAGCGGATCCCCGCCCGCCTGCAGGCTCAATACCTGATCCTGGAGGAAGAGCTGGAATATCGACCGGGGATGGTGATGGATATCTCCCGGGGTGGGGCCTTGCTCTCCGTCCAGGAACCTTTGAACCTGCTTAGCGACCTCTTGCTCTTTTTTGATATTTTTACGGGCAAGGGCGACCTCTTGACGACCGGGGTGAGCGGCAGGGTGATCCGGGAACACGTTAGTTCGAAAGAAAAAGTTTACAGCTACGGGATCGAATTCGATAAGCCCTTGAACTTGTTGGCCGGTTAAACCAGTTCCGGGTTATGGGTTCTGCGGATCACCTCCATGGGTGATTTTTTTCTTCATGTCGTTAAACGTTTTTACTCTTGTGAACAGAGCCCTTATTTGCAGGATTTTTGTCGTGGGCGTGGAAAAGATCTGCAGGATTACTGTCAGAATATTTAAATGCGGCGATCCAGCCAGGCAGGTTTTTTCCAGCCGATCGTTCCGTGAGCGGATGAGCGCAGGAAAATAAATGCTTGGTTCCCGGACCCGTTTGCTCATCAGGCATTCCTATCTTGTTTTCGGGGAGGTGAGTTACCGGTGTGCATGGTGACGGTTTACAAGGGCAGCGTGGAAGAAGAAAACAAGCTGGCAAGCGATGTTTCCAGTTACAAGTTGGATCTGGCTGCTAAGAAATTGACGGTTTATTCGATGTTCAAGGAGCCCCAGGAGTTCATGGTGACCAAGGGGTTAAGCTGGGATGAGAGCAGTGACTCCATGATTATTGACTAGAACCGCCGGCGCAAGCATAAAAGCGTAAACCCGGGGCCAGCCGCCGCATGATTTTTACGGAGATTCAATCCCTGCCGGAAGAAGACTTTGCAGCGGTTATTTTTACTCAGTAGGGGAGATTTTTCATGGTTATTTTTCGCAAAACCCTTCTGCACCTCCTCGCGATGTGTGTTTTCCCGGCAGCCATTTTCTTTTACGCGATCGTCTGTGGGGAGTGTGTTCAAGCTGCGGAGGCTTCCCTCCCTGAAAAAGCAGAACTCTATTTTACAATCCTGCATACCAACGACGAACATTCCGCCTTGATCCCGCATGCACCGGCCGTGGATTACTTGCCCGGTGAAGAAAACCCGACGATCGGGGGATATGCCCGGCTAGGCACGGCCCTGCAGGAGCTCCGCGCGAAGAAGGGCGCAGAGGGTGAACCGGTATTGCTGCTCTCAGCCGGAGACTTTATCGGTGGCACGGCCTTTAGCTGGTTGGCGCTTCGGGGGATGGCCAGCGAACTCTCCATCAAGCATGAGCTGGCTTATGACGTGGTCGCGCTGGGAAACCATGAATTTGATTATGGGACTGCCGTCCTGGCGGACTACCTGCAGGCTGCCGGCTACCCTGCAGCCCACAGCCAGACCGTGATACTCGCCTCCAACGCCCAGGGGCCTGCCGATCATCCCCTGGTTCAGCGGGGCCTGTACCGCGAAACCCACCTGTTGAAACTGGATAATGGGTTGAAAGTGGGTTTTTTCAGCCTGCTGGGCAGCGATGCCCTGGCCGTTGCCCCCTATACGGAGCCCCTGGAATTTTCCGACCCCTTTGAAACAGCCCAGAGATTGGTCACAGAACTAAGGGCGCAGGGAGCATCCCTGGTCGTGGCCTTGACCCATGCCGGAGACCGGAAAGACCGGGCCCTGGCTCAAAAAGTACCAGGCATTGATCTGATCGTGGGAGGACACACCCACACACCCCTGGAAACGCCCCTGCGCAAAGCAGGAACGATTATTGTGCGCGCCGATCCTTACCTGGCCAGCCTGGGTGTGCTGGAACTGGCTTTTCATCCCGAAACAGGGGAGTTGCGCATTCGCAACGAAAAGAGTGGCCAGCCTTTCCTCGTACCGCTAGATCATCGCGTCCCCGCCGATCCGGAAGTGGCAGCCCTTGTAGAATACTATA
>SL_3KL_010_SEDDRAFT_10001397_pt1 | contig 21877 bp, 20 predicted proteins | sample SodLakKL_010_SED_2_FD_10381 | JGI IMG/M metagenome (IMG submission 10381) | reverse complement strand
CCATGGTGCCAACTACCGCGAACAGCCCCACCGAGACCGCCACTACATCCAGGGGCAGGGCATGCATGCTCATGGGCGCCACCGCAAAAACATCAAAGCGTTCGAGGGTAAATGCCAGGGTGTTGTTTATCCAGATGGTTGCCGGGTGGAACAGGCTAACTGAGAATTTCCCGAAGTTGGCATAGGGATCGAGCAGGTTCAGCAAAAAAAGGCTGCCACCGGCCCACAGCAAAACGGTGGCAGCCAGTATGCTGTAACGGAGCAGGTTTTTTCTGTTGGAGGTATACCGGAACCTTTGCGTTTTTCTCTTCCTGAATTGCCTCGAGAGGGCCGTGATCATGTCCTGAAGGGTGCCCATAGGGCAGATGGATGAGCAATACACCCGCCCGAAAAGCAGGGTGAGCAGGATGACCAGGACAAATCCCGTTGCGGCTGTGCCGAACGACAAGGCCAGCATGCGCAGCACCGAGGGGAATAGTTGCAGCTGCAGCAATCCGTCGCCCAGAGGGGCGATCAGCGGGAGGGCAATCCCCAAAAAAACAAACAGGATGGCAACGAAAAACACCAGGGAAACAAGGATCCTGATCTTTCGCAGATGATACAGTGGCATGGGGGACGCTGGTTTTAATTGTTTTGGACAGGTATAAGGACCGTTAGCCGGCTTTGGCTGAACAACGGCCCGGCGATCACATGCTGAGCCTTTGGATGTTCAGCTGGTCAAGATGGATGTTCCCGATGCCCATTTCGGCCGCAATACGCAAATGGCCAATGTCCTGGGGCTGGTGACCCAGCAGCATGGCGCTGGCTGCATCAATGGCCAGGATGTCGGAAGACACCAGCAGGCTTCGCATCCTGCTCAGGTCGGCTTCGGAGGTTCCCCTGGGGCCGTTTTGTGTCATCACCAGGTAGGCGTCCACGATATTCAGGTCGGGTTTTCTGTAAAGGCAGAAATCGGCAATACACTGGTGAAGGTCGTTGCGGTGCCAGAAACGCCTGTCCCATACCACCCCCATCAGGTTTTTCATGGCGATGGTCACCGTGGTCGAAGCATGATGCTTCAAAATGGGCACATTGATGAACACATCGCTCTCGATCAGGCGTTCGTATACCTTGGCGCTGGTCAGTCTGCGCCCTCCCTGAACCGGTACTTCCCGGTAATAGCGCTCCATATTGGCCGGCAGCATCTGGCCTCCTGCCCCCCTGACAGCCTGTTCAATGCCGCTGTTTTCGTAGCTTCGTTGCCAGTTGTCGCAGGTATGGTCGAAAACAAATACCCTGGAGGCACCTGCCGACAGGCAGTCCTCAACGATGGCTGCGACCAGGCCGGGGTTGGTATTGGCAGCACGCTCGGGGGGCACGTCCCAGCTGGCATTCGGTTTCACACAGACGCTCTGTCCGGGGCGCACAAACTCTTCCATTCCCCCCAGTTCGGCCATCGCCCTGCGGTACATTTCTACGGGCCTGCCCCCGCGTACCGCAACCAGATCGAAGGGCATGAGATTGTTTTTGCTGCTGTTTGCACCAAACAGGGGGAGGCGCCCGAGGGTGGATGCATACAGGCTGCCCAGCCCCGAATAGATGGCCCCTTTTCTGAGGAACTGCCTTCTGTCCATACGCAGTTATTTTTTGTAAGGATTTTTCCATGCAAATTTATCATTTAAGCTGGCTTTTTACTATTTTTGAACCCGGTTATCGGGTCTGAACGCTTAATTTATAATGAGTTTACGCAAGCCAGGCCGCCACGACCCTATCGCCCGAACCCAATACCGATTACCAAACCAACCTTCTTGTCATGTCAACCGCCCAGTCCAACGCCACCACCCTGATGCCGGGAGTCAATGTGCGGGCCATCGTGTTCGACCTCCTTGCAATCGCCTTTATCTACCTCGTGCCCACCATCTCCCACATGCTCAGCATCAAACTCTACCTGCTGGAGCCCATGCGGCTGATGCTCATCCTGGCCATGGTACATACCCGGCCCAGAAATGCCTATGTGCTGGCCCTGACACTGCCTTTCTTTTCCTATATCCTGTCCGCCCATCCTTTGTTGGTGAAATCGGCGCTGATTGCTGTTGAACTCTCGGTCATGGTCTTTTTGTTCTACTTCCTGGTCAGGCGAATCCACTCCCTGGCTGCAATTTTCGCCAGCATCTGGATCAGCAAGCTGTTGTATTACCTGCTGAAATATGCGGCCATTTCGACCGTGCTGCCGGCAGAACCCCTTGTGGGGACGCCGCTGCAGCTTCAATTGCTTACTTCTGCGGCATTCAGCCTTTATGTGTATTTCATGTTCAGGCAGCACCGAAAAGAATGATTCCCTCTGTTTGAGATAACTTCTCCCAGCGGAAGCATTATCTTTGTGGCATGATTATCCTTGACAAAACCCTGTTGTCGGACGAGTTGTATTCCGAACGTTTCGTTTGCGATCTGAAGGCATGCAAGGGCGGCTGCTGTGTTGAGGGTGAGGCGGGTGCACCCTTAACGGAAGAGGAAACCGGCATACTGAACAAGGTGTTGGTGAAGATAAGCCCGTTCATGGCCCCCGAAGGCCTTGCCGCCATTGGGCAGCAGGGCCATTGGGTGGTGGACAGGGACGGTGATCTGACCACTCCCCTGGTTGGTGGCAAACAATGCGCCTATGCATTCTTTGACGGGGATGGGGTGGCCAGATGTGCCATCGAAAAGGCCTTTGAAGCCGGCCTGACTGGCTTCAGAAAACCCATCTCCTGTCACCTCTATCCTATCCGGATCACAGAATACCCCCATTATGAAGCCCTGAACTACCATCGCTGGCCAATTTGCAAGCATGCGCGCATCAAGGGAAAGGAATTGAATGTAAGGGTGGTTCACTTTGCCAGGGAGGCCCTGGTGCGCAAATACGGTCAAAAGTGGTACGGTGAGCTGGAAGAATATATCCGCCTTGGCCTTCATGAAGACTGAGCCGCCTTCTGCCTCAGTTTTTTCCACCACCGGCTGAGCTTGCCCGAACGGATGGAATGCCTTGAAGTGCCTTTCCGCCCCAGCAAATAAGCATAAGGCTGCATGGATTCGCTGTGTGAGAAAACAATGCGCAGGCCGGCCAGCATGGGCACGATGAGCAACATTCCCGGTACGCCCCATATCATGCTGGCTGCCACCAGCCCGATGATCACAAAAAACGGACTGATGTTCACATTGCCGCCCACGATATTGGGGGTAAGGATGTTGTTCTCTATAAACTGGATGCCAATAAACAGCACGGCCACCCGGAACGCGAGTACAGGATCGCCCTCGACCAGAAAGGCGAAAAAAAACGGAACCAGCCCGCCCAGCAGGGTGCCGAAATAGGGGATGAAGTTGAACAGGGCCGCAGCAACCCCAAGCGGAATGGGGAATCTTAGCCCGATGATCCAGATGCCCAGCGAATTGATGACGCAAAGGATCAATACCACCACCAATACCCCATACAGGTAGCGTACCATCATGGTTGACATTTCGCGGAGGATGGCGATTACCCGGGTTTTGTGTTTTCTTCCCCCTAATTGGAGCAAAAAGTACATGAACTTGGTCCGGTAATACAGAAAAAGGAATATATACACCGGCAGCAGGCCAAAGGCCACTGCGGTAGTGGTCGTTGCCCCGAACAATGCCTGAAGTTGCTGTCCGGTGGCTTCGAACATCGACTCAAGCCGCTCATTAACAGCCTCCCGGGTATTGTCGGGCTCAAAACCAAAATAAGTACCCAGCCGGGCCATCATTTCCGACAGGTTTTCCCTTGCTGTTCCGGCCAGTTCGGGCAGGTTGATGGCCAGGGGCGTGATGATGGAATAGATCCCCAGCAGCAGTCCCGCAAGGACGAGCAAGCCCCCGGCAATAACGATCAGGTTGGCCAGGATGCGGGGGAAATGCTTTTTTTCAAACCAGTTGGCCATGGGATAGAGCAGGTAGCCCAGCAGAAAGCCAAAGGCAATGGGATAAAGGAAGTTGCGTACGCTCATGAGTCCGTATACCAGCAGGAGGATGGCCAGCAGGGTATAGCTGATTCGCCTGGCCACATAATGCCTGGTTTCGGTGTGGGAGGATGATTGCCCGGGCTCCATATCAATGATGGGTGAATGATGTTAAAGTTACACAAAGAGATTTATCCGTACAAATGCCATTGAACCATCATCCGGAAGCCTTTGGATACGTTGGGATATTTTTGTAACTTTAGGGGAACGAAGACGGAAGACGGAAGAACGACCTTTTGACTTTTTATCCTTTTCTGCATTACGAAAACAAAAAATTACAAACAGATGAAGCGGATAGTGACTTTTGCTGTTTTTACTTTGGGAATGGTTTATTTTGCTCAGGCACAGGTGAACCCCCGGGCCCTGGGCCTGCGCCTTGGAAGTGATGGCGATATCAGCGGGGCTGAGATCTCCTATCAGCATGCCACGGGTGGGCCCAACCGGATGGAATGGGACCTTGGATTCGGTAGCAGCAGGCGCCATAACAGGATCCACCTGGCCGCCATTTACCACTGGGTGTGGCCTATTACCAATGGACTCAACTGGTACGCCGGCCCGGGTGGAAGCATAGGGTTCCATACCTACCGCGATTACGCCGACACCTTCAATATGGCCCTCGGCGGGCAGGTCGGCCTGGAGTATGATTTCAATTACCAGGACGCACCCATATTGCTGAGCTTGGATATCAGGCCGCTGTGGGACTTCATCGGCGAACATGCCGGATTGGGATGGGGGCTTTCGCTGGGGATACGGTATACCTGGTAAGTCCTGGGTTGCGGCTGCCCCGAACCGGAAATGCCCTGCCCCCGTCTGGCCTCAGGCTTTTGCGGGGATAGCCCTGATGGCTTTCTCCAGTCGCCGGACAACCTCTTCCCGGCCAAGCAGTGTCATGATGTCTTTTACATCAGGACCTTTGCCTTCGCCGACCATTGCCAGACGCAGCACCGGCATGATCTGCCCGGGTCCGGTTCCGCTTTCTTTCATGACAAGCTCCAGTACAGCTTCGATGCTGTCCTTGTCGAAAGAAGAGACCGTTTTCAGCTTTTCCGCCACCTGCCTCAGGGTGGAAGGGGTGCCGGCTTTCCACTTCTTTTTCACAAACTGTTCGTCGTAGCCTTCGGGGGCCTCAAAAAAGAAAGCGGACTGATCCCATAGTTCATGCACAAAGTGGGCCCGCTCCCTCACCAGGGCAATGACATTTTTTACTTTTTCTTCGGGGGCCTCGATCCCCCTGGCCCTTAATATGTCGTTGAAGAGAGCGGCTAGTTCATCAATGGGTTTGTTTTGCAGGTATTGATGATTGAACCATCTGGCCTTTTCCGGGTCGAACCGGGAACCCGATTTGCCCACCCTGTCGAGCGAAAATGAACGGATGAGCTCTTCCATCGAAAAGATCTCCTGCTCGTCTCCCGGGTTCCAGCCCAGCAGGGCCAGCATGTTCACAAAGGCCCCGGCAAAATAGCCTTCTTCCCGGTAACCAGGTGCCGTTTCCCCGCTGACCGGATCCTTCCACTGCAGTGGGAACACGGGAAATCCAAGCCTGTCGCCATCGCGTTTGCTCAGTTTTCCGGGGCCGTCGGGTTTGAGCAACAGGGGCAAATGGGCAAATGCCGGCATGCTTGCTTCCCAGCCAAGGTATTGATACAGCAACACATGCAAAGGGGCCGATGGCAGCCATTCTTCGCCCCGGATAACATGGGTGATGCGCATCAGGTGGTCGTCTGCCACATTGGCCAGATGATAGGTGGGCATTCCGTCGCTTTTGTACAATACCTTGTCGTCGAGCAATCCGCTGCTGACCCTGATCTCCCCCCGGATCAGGTCATTCACCAACACTTCCCTGTCTTCGGCAGGGGTCTTTATCCGGATAACATAAGGGGTTCCCGCATGAAGCTGCTCCCTGACCCCGGCATCTGTCATGGTGAGGGAGTTCCTCATCTGCAAACGTGTGTGGCTGTCGTACTGGGGGTTGGCCGATTTGTCGGCTTCCAGTTTCCTGCGCATGGCCTCCAGTTCGGAAGGGGTGTCGAATGCGTAATAGGCATGACCCTGACCGATTAGTTGCAGGGCATATTCCCTGTAGATTTCACTGCGTTCCGATTGGCGGTAGGGAGAATGCGGCCCCCCTTTGTCCGGTCCTTCGTCCCAGTGGATGCCACACCAGTTCAGTGATTCAATGATGTATTGCTCTGCTCCAGGCACAAAGCGGTTCTGGTCGGTGTCCTCTATGCGAAGAATGAATCTGCCGCCATGTTTTTTGGCAAACAGGTAGTTGTACAGGGCCGTGCGAACCCCCCCGATATGCAGGGGGCCGGTTGGACTGGGTGCGAATCGGACGGCTACGCTCATAGTTTGAAGGCTTTGCCCGATCCCGGTTCGGCTGACAGAAAGAAGCGGGAACGGGTCATTTGCTTTGTGCAAAGTAACAAAAAACTACGTCAGGATCAACACCCGGACAATGAGCACAACTCCAAACAATATTAAGAGGCTGCCCACTATGCGGTTGAGCAGGGTGAGCAGATGAATGCTCAGGAATTTTTTGATCTTGCGTGATATGAACACTTTGACCATGTCGGTGAGAAATACGGTAGAGATGGTGGCGGCAAAGAACAGATGGATCTCCCTCGAAGGTATGTTGTACCTGGCACTGACCACGCCCATTACTCCCACCCAGAACAGGAGCAGGAAAGGATTGAGAATGTTCATAAAAAACCCCTTGGAGAGGTATTTAAAAAATCTCCCTGTTTTTACCCTCACATTCAGCTGCACCGGCTTTGGGACGGTGTATTTTCGGGTAAACGTGACCACTCCGAATGCAATCAGTATGCAGCCCCCGATAATACCCAGTGCGTGGTATTGCCTGCCGGTCTCAAAAATCTGCAGCAGCCCGAAATAACTCAACGCCACCAGGGTGATGTCGCTCAGTGATATCCCGATGGCAAACTGCAGGCCCGCAACCCTCCCCCTGTGAATGCTCGTTTGTACCAGGGAGATGAAGGCCGGTCCGACCAAAAAAGCCAGGGTGATGCCCAGGATAATCCCTTCGATCAAGGCCATTGTCATCGTGAGTGCTTGTTTGGGATCAACTGCCTGGGCGATACTGCCCTTCGGCTGAGGTTTCCCGGTTGCGGACATAATCTTCCCACTCCTGCAATACCTGGTGCTTGATGACCCTGGGGAATTTGTTCTGCGCCCCCTCCTTGCCTTTCATCCGCATCCAGTCGTAGAACACCGCTGAGGGGAGTACCCTGACCTTCACCTCCCTGATGGCGGCAATGCGTTCGATCCGGTAGTCGTCGTTGAGAATCTTCAGGTTTTCATCGATCCTTTCCCTGAGCATTGCCGGATCGACCTCGCTGTCGGTCCCGATGAACCATTTGTGCGCAAACATACTCTCGTGCTTGATGCCGGCAACCGTAAACTCCCTTACTTCGATATTAAGCTGGTCTTCGGCCATTTTGATGGCCATATTCATGTTGTCCACCGACAGGTGCTCGCCGCAGAGGTTCAGAAAATGCTTGGTGCGGCCGGTGATGACGATTTCGTTCAGTTCGGTGCTGGTAAACCTGATCACATCCCCGATCAGGTAGCGCCAGGCACCGGCACAACTGCTCAGCAGGAGGGCATATTCCTCTCCTTCTTTCACTTCTGAAATGGTCAGGGCGGTTGCCTCTGGCAGGAGGTTCCAGTCAGGGTCGAAATTTTCGGCCTTAAAGGGCACAAACTCAAAAAACAGCCCGTTTTCCAGGACCAGTTGCATGCCCTGTGTGTTTGGCCTGCTCTGGAAAGCGATGAACCCCTCCGAGGCCAGGTAGGTTTCGATATAGGTCAGGGGTTTGCCCAATAACCTGGCGAAACCTTTTTCGTAGGGTGTGAAGGAGACCCCCCCGTGAACAAAGATCGACAGGTTTGGCCAGAGTTCGTGGATGTGGTTCAGCCGGTAATGGGCAATGATCTTTTCGAGCAGGATCTGCCACCAGGCCGGCACCCCTACAATAACCCCAATGTCCCAGTCCCTGGCCCTGGCCACGATCTCGTCGAGTTTGGTGGGCCAGTCGCGTTCTCTGGAAATCCGTTTGCCCGGCTTATAGAAGTGCTGGAACCAGAATGGGATGTTCTTGGTAGTAATGCCTGAGAGGTCGCCTTCGAAATAGGTTCCGTTGTAGTTCAGGTGGGTGCTGCCTCCGAGCATGAGGATGCCCTTTTCATAAAATGAAACCGGGAACCCGTACCTGGCCAGGGAGAAGATCTGCTTCACACTGGTTTTTTTGATGGCCTTAAGCATGGAAGCAGTTACCGGGATTTGTTTACTCGAAGCCTCGGAAGTTCCTGAACTCAGGGCAAAATACCTGACCCTGCCTGGCCAGCTGACGTAAGCTTCGCCGTTCAGCGTTCTGTACCACCATTGTTTGAACATGGTGTTGTAATCATGAACGGGTACCCTTTGCTGAAAAAGCCTGATGGGGTCCCTGCTTTTGACAATGGAAGAAAATCCATACTGTTCGCCAAAAGCAGTGGAGGAGGCTTTTTTCAATAACTTTTTCAGTTCACGCTCCTGGGCCCGGGCGGCATTGCGGGTATGAAAGATAACAGGCAGCTTGCTTCGAAGGGATATGGCCTGCTTGATAATAGAACCGAGAATGGGCATCGGGGCTTTATTGGTTCAACGGGATTTTGGATAATCATTGGATGAATATACAAAAAAAACATCCGAAAACCTCAGGGATTAACCCTTTATCCACTCCTTCACCTCTTCGGGCCTGGGTGGCTGGATGTCTATTTTGAGTTTTTTGCGCAAACCGCATAATTGGTTGAATACCTTGTTGGGGTTGGCCTGCCTCAGTGAGGAAAGGTCGGAATACCCGGCCTGCTTGAGCAGCACGGCCCAGTGTTCGGGAATCCCGGCCCCGGTAAAGCTCTCCGTGGCACTGGAGGCAGCGGCCGGTTTTTCGGGTCGCATCTGGGGAAAGAAAAGAACGTCTTGTATGCTGGCCTGGTTGGTGAGTATCATGGCCAGACGATCGATGCCGATACCAAGGCCGGCTGTCGGGGGCATCCCGGTTTCAATGGCTTTCAGAAAATCTTCGTCCAGCATCATTGCTTCCGGGTCTCCCCGCCTGCCCAGCTCCAGTTGTTCTTCAAAACGCTGCCGCTGATCGATGGGGTCGTTGAGTTCGCTGAAGGCATTGCAGATCTCCTTTCCGTTGCAGATGGCCTCAAAGCGCTCGACCAGGCCGGGCTTGCTTCGGTGTTTTTTTGCCAGGGGCGACATCTCTACCGGATAATCGGTGATGAAGGTGGGCTGAATCAAATGTGGCTCGCACTTTTCTCCGAAGAGTTCGTCGATGAGCTTTCCCCTGCCCATGGTGTTGTCGGTTTCAATCCCGATGCTTTCAGCGAACGCCCTTATCCGGGTTTCGTTCATTTCCGATACATCACGGCCTGTGAAATGGGCGATGGCTTCGTACATGGTATACCGTTTCCACGGGCGCCGGAAATCGATGGACTTTTCGCCTACGGTCAACAAGGTCTTTCCGTGCATCCCCAGCACGATGTTCTCCACCATTTCCTCCACCAGGCCCATCATCCATTCGTAGTCTTTGTAGGCAACGTACAACTCCATTTGGGTGAATTCAGGGTTGTGGAAGCGGCCCATGCCTTCGTTGCGAAAATCCTTGGCAAACTCGAAGACCCCTTCGTATCCGCCCACGATCAGCCGTTTGAGGTATAATTCGTTGGCAATACGCAAATACAGTGTGGTATCAAGGGTATGATGATGGGTTTTGAAAGGCCTGGCTGCAGCCCCTCCGTAAATGGGTTGCAATACCGGGGTTTCTACTTCCAGGTAAGCCTGTTTGAGCAAAAAATCGCGCATTTGCTGCATCAGCATGGCCCGCTGCCGGAATACGTTTCTGACCTCCGGGTTGACAATCAGGTCCAGGTGGCGCTGCCGGTACCGTTGTTCGGGATCGGTAAAGGCATCGTATACTTTGCCATCCTTTTCCTTGACCACCGGAAGGGGCCGGAGCGACTTGCAAAGCAGGGTGAACTCCCTGACGTGGATGGTGGTTTCGCCCATCCTGGTCGTGAACACAAAGCCGTTAACCCCAATGATGTCGCCGATGTCGGTCAGGCGCTTGAATACCGTATTGTAAAGGGTCTTGTCTTCTCCCGGACAGATCTCGTCGCGGTTGAAATACAACTGTATCCGGCCGCTTTCGTCCTGGATCTCTGCAAAAGAGGCGTTTCCCATAATGCGGCGGCTCATGATGCGACCCGCAACACGCACATCCTGAAACCCCTTGTTGTCCTGAGGGAAGGCTTCCCTGATCTCCCTTGCTGTGGCATTGATGTCAAACGTACGGGCAGGATAGGGATCTATGCCCAGTTTCCGGAGTTCTTTCAATGCATCCCGGCGTATCTGTTCCTGTTCGCTCAGTTGCTGTTTCATCGAAATAAGGGGGTTTTAATCATTTGCAAAGGTAATGATTTGTTCTATTGGTAAAAAGAGCAGCTGGGTAGTCGAAATGTGCTAACTTTGCCATGGTTTACATGCAGGGTTTTACCTGCGATCCTGCTGCAATGGCATGGGAAGAAAAGCAAAAAAAGACCTCCCTTTGCTGGAGAAAGTCGAAATTACCGGCCTGGCTGCCGAAGGCAAGGCCATGGCCAGGGTCAGCGACAAGGTGTTGTTTGTTCCATTTGCTGCCCCTGGCGATATTGCAGACATCAGGGTAAAAAGGTCCAGACGGCAGTACATGGAAGGGGAGGTGGTCCGCTTCCACAAATATTCTCCTGACCGCACCAAACCCTTTTGCCTGCATTTCGGGGTATGCGGGGGTTGCAAATGGCAGCACCTTCCTTACCAATGGCAGTTGGAGCAAAAGCAGCAACAGCTAACCGACAGCCTTCGGCGGATAGGTAAAATCGACACCGACCGTGTGCATGCCGAGGCGATTATTCCCTCCAGGCAAACCACCTTTTACAGAAACAAGCTGGAATTCACCTTTTCCGACCGCCGGTGGCTGACAAGAGACGAAATCGATACGGGCCGGGAGATACACAATATGCAGGCCCTTGGCTTTCATGTTCCCGGACAGTACGACAAGGTACTCGATATCGAAAAATGCTGGTTGCAACCCGAACCTTCCAACCAGATCCGCCTGGCGGTAAAGGAGTTCGCCATCGCTTCGGGCCTCACGTTTTTCGATCTGCGCGCCAACCGCGGATTGCTCAGGAACCTCATCATCCGGAACACGGAAGCAGGTGAGGTCATGGCCATTGTGGTTTTCGGCGAAGACAGCCCCGGCGGCATCCATAAGATGATGGGCTTTCTGCATGAGACTTTCCCCCATCTCCATACCCTGGCCTATGTGGTCAACGAAAAAGCCAACAGCAGCCTCGACGGGCTGGACCCCGTTATTTATGCAGGCCGGCCCTATATGGAAGAAAGCCTCGAAGGGCTGAGGTTCCGGATAGGGCCCAAGACATTCTTTCAGACAAATTCTTCACAGGCCGGGCGATTGTATTCAGTGGCCAGAGAATTTGCCGGCCTTACCGGCAATGAGGTGGTATATGACCTCTATACCGGAACAGGCAGTCTTGGCTGCTTTGTCGCTTCGGGGGCGAAGGCCCTGGTCGGCATCGAATACGTGGAAGAGGCTGTGGGCCATGCCCGTTGCAATGCCAGAGTGAACCAGATAGGCAACGCGGCTTTTTTTGCTGGCGATGTGGCCGGGGTGCTGAATGAGGATTTCATGAAGGCGAAGGGCTTCCCCCAGGTAATCATTGCCGATCCTCCGCGTGCCGGCATGCATCCGGCCGTGCTGCAGCAGATACTGAAAAGTGGTGCCCGGCGCCTGGTCTACGTCAGCTGCAATCCCGCCACCCAGGCCCGGGATATCGAATTGTTGTCTGCCGCCTACCGCGTGAGCAGGGCCCGGGCCGTTGATATGTTCCCCCATACCCAGCATGTGGAAAGTGTGGTACTTTTGGAAAAAAAATGCTAATTTGCCGGTAATCTGTTATGCTTCCGGAGTTCTCATATCCGGCAGTCATCATTGCCCATTGCGATAGTATGAAAAAAGCGTTGGTTATAGGTGCCACTGGTCTGGTCGGCAGCCAATTGGTAAAAAGGCTTTTGCGGGATGAACGTTTTGGTGAGGTGGAAGCCTTTTTGCGCCGTTCTACCGGGCTCAGTGATCCCGGACTTAAGGAACACCTGGTCGATTTTGACCGGCCCGAACAATGGCAGCACCTGATAAAGGGCGATGCCCTTTTCTCTGCCTTGGGAACCACCCGCAAAAAAGCCGGCGGGAAACAGGAACAATGGAAGGTAGACTACCACTACCAGTTTCAGTTTGCCGCTGCGGCAGCCCGGAATGCGGTCCCGGTGCTCGTACTGGTCTCTTCGGTGGGGGCCGATCCGCATTCGCGGTTTTTTTATGCCCGGATGAAAGGCCGGCTTGAACAGGATGTAAAAAGCCTGCTGTTCAGACGGCTTGTGATCATACGCCCGGGACCCCTGAGCGGGCAGAGGGAGGAGCCCAGGCCAATGGAGAAGGCCGGGCTTGCACTGATGGATCTGCTCAACCGGGCAGGCCTGATGAGAAAATACCGGCCCATAGCCGGCGAAATGGTCGCCAGGGCCATGATCAATGCATGCTTCGACGAAAGAACCGGTGTGATCGTCTATTCGGCAGGCGAATTATTCCCCCTGGCAGAAAGCGGGGGGGTGTTGCCCGGCGACTAATACCTGATGGTAAAATCGCTGAATTCCCTGTATGTGGCCGCTGAAGTTTCGATATCCGTGACATCGGCCGCCGGAGGCCCCTGACGGCACCAACCGGCCAACCGTTCCAATTTTGTCTCATCGCCGCTGACCTCTATCAGAACGCTGCCGTCGGGCATATTTTTTACATACCCGCCCAAGCCAAGCTCCCTGGCCTCTTTTTGAGTCGCTGCGCGGAAATTCACACCCTGAACCTCGCCAAATACCTTGATGCGTTTGGTTTTCTTCATAACAGGTATAAATTTAAGGAGATTTTTCCGGTCCGTCAAACCGAAGTCATTGCGACAATAGCGCATTTTCATGTATATTTGAAAGCCGGTCGTTGGTGGCCGGTATTTGGGAAAAAAGTTACAAAAGTTGAAAAGTTGAAAAGTTGAAACTCTTACACCCTTAAACCTTGTGGATTTTTTTACTGGTTTTGGGCTACCGCACTGCCTGAGGGCAGGATAAAGCGACTTTCCAAACTTTTCCCTTATCTAAAAAAAATTAAAGCATGCAAAACTATGCCTTTTTATTCATGATACTGCTGCCCTTTTTGAACAGTTGCGGCCCCGTACCCGGCAACGGCGAGGCCGATCCACCCATTGCTGCCCGGCACGAGACCCTTCTGGTAATGCACGGCGATACCCGGATCGATAATTATTACTGGCTCAGGGACATTGAAAACCCGGATGTCATCAGTTACCTGAAAGCCGAAAATGCTTACCTGGAAGCCATGATGGCCCACACGGCCTCACTGCAGGAGGCACTCTTTGAAGAGATGAAGGACCGGATTAAACAGGATGATGAATCGGCACCCTATTACCTCAATGGTTACTATTATTATGTCCGTTACGAAACGGGTGCCGAATATCCCATCTATTGCCGCAGGCAGGGGAGCATGGAGGCTCCCGAGCAAGTGTTGCTGGATGTCAACGAGCTGGCTGCCCCTCATCCGTTTTACCGGGTGGGCTCATACGACATCAGTCTGGATAACCGCTGGATGGTCTTTACCGCCGATACGGTAGGCCGACGGCAATATACCGTCATACTGAAAGACCTTGCTACCGGCCAACTGCGGCCCACCGGCATTTCCTATGCCGGTGGTGATGTGGTTTGGGCCGCCGACAACCACACGGTTTTTTTCAACGCCATTGATCCGGTCACCCTGAGGTATAACCGCATTCTGCGCTATGATTTCCTTCAGGATGATGAAGCAAAACCCGTGTACGACGAGGGGGATGAAACGTTTTATTACATCGGGGTGTCGCGCTCGAAAGACAACCGTTACCTGATGATCAACGCAAACAGCACACTGAGCAACGAAATCTGGTTGCTGGATGCCGGCGATCCGACGGCTGAATTTCAGGTGTTCCAGCCCAGGCAGCGCGATCTGCGTTACCGGGTATGGTCGTACAACGGCAAGTTCTTTGTTTTGACCAATCATGAGGCAAGGAACTTCCGCCTGATGGAAACCAGGGAGGAAACTACCGGCATCAATCACTGGCAGGAGGTGATCGCTCACCGCGACGATGTGCTTCTGGAGAATCTGGAGGTGTTCGAAAATTTCCTGGTGGTACAGGAGAGGGACCGGGGGCTGCGGCAGTTGCGCATTTTGGACATGGTGTCGGGACAGGAACACTACCTGGCCTTTGATGAACCGGCATACACCGCCCATATTGGTGTCAACCCGGAGATTTCCACCCCGGTGCTGCGCTACAACTATACCTCCCTGACCACTCCGAACACCACCTACGATTACCATATGGAAACCCGCGAAACCACCCTGGTGAAACAGCAGGAGGTGATGGGCGATTTCGCCCCGACCGATTACGAAACCCGCCGCTACGATGTGAGGGCAAGGGATGGGGTCGATGTTCCCCTGACCATTGTTTACCGCAAGGGAATTGAAAGGGACGGCGACAATCCGCTGTTGCTGTATGCTTACGGATCCTATGGATCAAGTGCCGATCCCCGCTTCAACATCAATGCACTGAGCCTGCTCGACCGTGGTTTCATCTATGCCATTGCCCATGTCAGGGGGGGGCAGGATCTGGGCAGGCAATGGTACGAGGACGGTAAACTGATGAAAAAGAAAAACACCTTCAAGGACTTTATTGATTGTGCCGAATTCCTGATCTCTGAAGAATATACAAACCCCGCCCGGCTGTTTGCCAGGGGTGGGAGCGCGGGAGGGCTTCTCATGGGCGCTGTGATCAACGAGCGACCGGAACTGTTCAAGGGGGTGATTGCCGCCGTCCCGTTCGTTGATGTGGTCACCACCATGCTCGACGAATCCATCCCCCTTACCACGGCCGAATACGACGAATGGGGAGACCCCCGCGATAAGGACTTTTACGGCTATATGCTGTCGTACTCGCCTTACGACAACCTGAGGGAGCAGGAATATCCCCATCTGCTGGTCACTGCCGGTCTGCACGATTCGCAGGTGCAGTATTGGGAGCCCGCCAAATGGGTTGCCAAACTCAGGCAGTACCATACCGGCGATGCCAACATCTTTTTGTACACCAATATGGAAGCCGGGCATGGAGGGGCCTCCGGCCGCTTTCAGCGTTTGAGGGAGGTGGCCAGAGAATATGCCTTTTTGCTTGATCTGGCTCCCCGTTAATGCAGCAAACCAATAAAACCACTACGTATTCACAAAAAAACCCATGCCGATGAAACGAATAGTATGGATCATTTTTTCAGCAACAATGGCTGCCGTGGTCATCTTTTCCTGCCAGACGGATCCCCAAAAGGAATACGAAACCCGCTGGGCCGGAGAAACCATGGAGGAAATACTTGGCAATATCGAGGAGCAGTTCGGAGGCTTTGACCAAACCATGATGGAGACCGGTTACCGCTACAATGAGCTTTACTGGGCCGGCAAGGACGAGAACTGGGGCTATGCCGAATACCAGCTGGATAAAATACTCAGCAGCCTCGAAAAAGGCTTTGTGCGCAGGCCCGACCGCAGGGCCTCCTCGGCCCAGTTCACAGATCAGGCAGCCCCCCGGCTGATGGAAACCATCGTATCGGGCAGCAGGGAAGCATTCCTGCAATCCTTCAATCGTTTTGCCAGCAGCTGCAATACCTGCCATGCCATGGAGGAAGTGGGTTTTATCCAGGTCATTGTGCCCGAGTTGCGCACTTCCCTGGCCGAATTGTAGACCTGCACCGGCACAGCTGTATGCCAGGCTGCAGTGTTCACATTCCTGACCCCGGCCCGTTGTCGCCACAGAGATCTGAAACCCTGTTGAATCCGGTCAAATACCAAACCCTATGCAAGCTTCCGTTGAAATCAGTATGTATCCCCTGGGCAGGGAATATGTGCCCGACATCAGGGATTTTATTGAACGCATCAAAAAAAGGGATGGCGTAGATGCCGTGGTGAACGGTATGTCGACCCAGCTTTTCGGGGAGCTTGGGGTACTCATGCAGGCTCTGGCCGACGAAATGGCTTATTCCTTTGAGACGCACGGCAAGGCGGTGTTTGTCCTGAAGGTCATCAACAGCCACCTGAAACAGTAAATGCGCAGGGGCTTGAAACCTACCGGCAGGATTGCTGTTACCGGGCCCGAATCGACCGGCAAAAGCTGGCTGTCGGCGGCGCTGGCCAGGCATTACAACACCCTGCATGTACCCGAGTACGCCCGCGAATACATCGGCAGTCTCAGCCGCGATTACCGGCGTGACGACCTTTACCGTATTGCCTCCGGACAGCTCAGAAGGGAAAAAGACCTGTTGTCCGGTGCTTCCGCTTTTCTGTTTTGCGACACAGAGCTGATCGTGATCAAGATATGGAGCCTTCACAAATATGGCGAGTGCCATCCGTGGATCCTTGAGCAGATCGAAAAGCAGCCCTGCGACCTGTACCTTTTGTGCGATGTTGACCTGCCCTGGGAAGAAGATCCGCAGCGGGAACACCCCCAGCTCAGGTCGTATTTTTTTCGTTGGTTCCGCCGCGAACTGGAAGACTATGGTTTCTCATACTGCATCGTCAGCGGAAGGGGAGAGGAGCGTCTGCGCAATGCCATAAGGTGTACGGATGAATTTTTCAAAAACCCCTGATATGGCAGCCCCCCACACCACCGAACACCTGCATTTGCACTTTATTGTGGTGCTGCTTGGTTTTACGGCCATACTGGGGGCCCTGATTACCATCGATGCCGCCAGCCTTGTCTGGTTCAGGATGTTTTTCGGCCTTACCGGTTTGTGGGTGTTCTTTGTTGTCCGCCGGGTGAGTTACTTCCTGCCATTGGGCCGGATACTTCCTCTTTTGGGCATCGGGGTGGTGGTGGCACTGCACTGGATCACCTTTTTTCATGCCATCAATGTTTCCAATGTTTCGGTAACCCTCGGAGTGTTTGCCTCCACCACCCTGTTTACCAGCTTCCTGGAGCCAATCAGTCAGAGACGGCGCATTTTCTGGCTGGAGGTGATCATCGGAATGGTCATTCTGTCGGGCATTTACCTGATATTCCAGTATGAATTCCATTACCTTGAAGGCATCTTGTTTGCTTTGCTCTCGGCTTTGCTAAACGGCATGTTCGTGGTGTTGAACCGCAACATCAGCATGAGGCATCATCCGTCGGTTATCAGTTTTTATGAAATGATCGGCGGGTTTGTGTTTATCAGCCTGTTCTTTGCTTTTTCGGGGACACTATCGGCCGGACTTTTACGGGTTTCGCCTTCCGACCTGGTGTATTTGCTGATTTTGGGTTTTGTGTGTACTGCTTATGCCTTCACGGCCATTGTGGACGTGATGAAGGTGTTATCGGCCTATACCGTGGTACTGGCCATCAACCTGGAGCCGGTGTACGGCATTGTTATGGCACATTTTTTCTTTCCGGAGGCCGAGCGGATGTCGGCAGGTTTCTACCTGGGCACCCTCATCATTTTGCTTTCGGTGTTCTCATACCCCTTCCTCAGAAGAAAATTCAGACAGAAACTCCTCTGATCCCTCTCTGCGGGCTACCGCCAGCAAGGGCGGATTTCGCAGCCCTTCTTTGCCGTATTCGAGCGGCATGAGGGTATCAAGGGCATACAATTCTCCTCCGGCTGCCCTCAGAATGGCATGTCCTGCGGCGGTGTCCCACTCAAAAGTCGGGCTGTAGCGTGCATACAGGGTGGCCTTTTTTTCGGCCAGCAGGCAAAGTTTCAGTGCGCTGCCTACCGCCCATTGCCTCAGCCGGGGGTATATCCGCCTCAGGCGTTTTAGCAGGGCGAGGGTATGGGGGTCGGAGTGCGAGCGGCTGACGGCCATTATCGGTTGAGGGGGCAGAGCTCGCCGGGGCAGGACGCAGGAGAACTTCCGGTGATCGGTCCCGGCGCTGAATCTCAGAGAGGCGGGCAGGGATGAGATGTTGTCCATTACCCTGACCTCCTGTCCCGGGCTCCCAAACCAGGCCTTATCCAGGGCCGGTGCCGCGATCACCCCCGACAAGGGCTGGCCATTGCCGATCAGGGCGATATTTACCGTAAACTCCCCGTTGCGTTGAACAAACTCCCTGGTGCCATCGAGGGGATCAACCAGCCAGTATACCCGTGATTTCTCCCGTGGCTTCATAACCGGCTTTTCCTGTTCCTCGCTGATAACCGGCAGCCCGCTTGCCTGGAGTTTCGCGCAGATCAGTTCGTGGGCCATTTTGTCGGCCAGGGTAAGGGGGCTGCCATCGGCTTTGAAGCGGGTGTCAAATGAAGAGCGGTATACTTTCATGATTAGGGGAACTGCCGACAGGGCGGCATCGAGTGCCCTGAGAAGCAGTGTGGCCTTTTCGCTGGCTGTTGGCTGCATCCTTGCTTTTTTTTGCCGGCTTCAGAACAATCTCCACCGGTGGTTGTTGATTGATGGAACAAATATCGTAAAAACTCATGGAAGTCATCAAGAACAGTTCCCTGAATACAACCCTACGCAACCGGACAAAACTTTGCCTTGTCGTCCTGCTGCTCTTCTCCTCTCCGCTGTTGGCGGCCGGGCCGGCAGGTTTTCACGACTTCGGGGTGGAAGATATCTATGGGGATGAATTTGACCTGGGGCAGCTCAGGGGTAGAAAGGTGATGGTGGTCAATACGGCGTCGCGTTGCGGGCTGACTCCCCAGTATGAGCTGCTGGAAGAGCTCTACCGGACCTACGCCGGACATGGTTTTCTGATCATCGGCTTCCCGGCCAACAATTTCCAGAACCAGGAGCCGGGCACCAACGAAGAGATCATTGCCTTTTGTGAAGAAAATTATGGGGTTAGTTTCCCGATGATGTCAAAAATATCGGTCAGGGGAGATGACATCCACCCCTTGTACGACTGGCTGACACGCAAGGATAAAAATGGACGCTTCGATGCAGAGGTAAGCTGGAATTTCCAGAAATTCCTCATCGACGAAGAAGGCCGGCTGGTGGACGTATTATCTCCCCGCGAAAGCCCGGCTTCCGAAAAGGTGATCGCCTGGATTACAGAAAGCCGGTAGTACTTCCCGGTCAAAACCCGGTCTGGTGCTTATGCATCGATGTTGGCGTACCTGGCATTTTTCTCTATAAATGCCCTGCGGGGCGGCACCTCGTCGCCCATGAGCATGGAGAATGTGCGGTTGGCTTCGGCAGCGTTTTCAATATCCACCTGCCGGAGTTTCCTGAACTCGGGGTTCATGGTAGTGTCCCATAGCTGTTCGGCATTCATCTCGCCCAGGCCTTTGTACCTTTGAATGTGGATGCCGGTTTCCTTGCCGTCTTTGGACAATTCGAAAACGATCTGTTTGCGCTCCGCATCGTTCCAGGCATACCGCTCTTCCTTTCCCTTTTTGATCAGGTAAAAGGGTGGGGTGGCAATGTAGATATGCCCCCTTTCGATCATTTCTTTCATGTAGCGGAAAAAGAACGTAAGGATGAGGGTGGCGATGTGGCTGCCGTCCACATCAGCATCTGTCATAATGATCACCTTGTGGTAGCGCAGCCTTTCCACATTCAGCGCCTTGCTGTCTTCTTCGGTACCGATACTCAGCCCCAGGGCGGTAAAAATGGTTTTGATCTCTTCGTTTTCGAAGATCTTGTGCGGCATGGCCTTCTCCACATTCAGTATTTTTCCCCTGAGGGGGAGAATGGCCTGGAACTTCCTGTCGCGTCCCTGTTTCGCCGTCCCTCCGGCCGAATCGCCCTCTACGAGGAAAATTTCGCATTTTGCAGGATCTTTTTCTGAGCAGTCGGACAGCTTGCCCGGAAGCCCTGTATTGCTGAGCACGTTTTTCCTTTGCACCAGTTCCCTGGCCTTGCGTGCTGCATGCCGTGCCGTGGCTGCCAGGATCACCTTGTTGACGATGATTTTGGCCTCCTTTGGATTCTCTTCAAGGTAATGGGTGAGCATTTCGCTTACGGCCTGGTCAACCGCCCCACTTACTTCCGAATTACCAAGTTTGGTCTTGGTCTGGCCTTCGAACTGGGGCTCGGCAACTTTTATCGAGATAACCGCTGTGAGCCCTTCCCGGAAATCGTCGCCGTTGATCTCAAACTTCAGTTTGGACAACATGCCTGATTTCTCCGCATAGGATTTCAGGGTACGGGTAAGTGCCCTGCGAAAGCCAGCCAGATGGGTGCCGCCCTCAATGGTGTTGATGTTGTTCACATAGGCATGCACGTTTTCGGTAAAGGAGGCATTGTATTGCATGGCTACCTCGACGGGGATGCCCATTTTTTCAGTTTGCATGCAAATGGGCTTCTCAATAAGTTTTTCGCGGGTGTCGTCGAGGTATTCAACGAATTCGGCCAGGCCAATATCCGAGCGGTAGATGTCTTTTACCGCCTGCCCGTTGTCGTCCCGCTTCCGCATATCGGTCAGACTCAGCTGAACGCCCTTGTTCAGGAAAGACAGCTCGTGCAACCGGCTGGTCAGTATGTCGTAGTTGAAGTCAGTGGTCTGGAAAATGGTGGTGTCGGGGGAGAAACTTACCCTGGTGCCCCTTTTGTGGGTGGTGCCGATCTTTTTAACCGGATAGAGCGGGGCGCCCTTTTTGTATTCCTGGATATAGACCTGGTTGTTGCGGTGTACCTCCACGGCCATATGTGCAGACAGGGCATTTACGCAGGAAACGCCCACTCCGTGCAAGCCACCGGAAACCTTGTAAGTGTCCTTGTCGAATTTCCCCCCGGCATGCAGCACCGTCATGACCACTTCCAGTGCGCTCCTTCCTTCTTTTTTATGGATGTCGACCGGGATGCCGCGTCCGTTGTCGATGACTGTAACGGAGCCATCTTCGTTAATGATCACATCGATCTGGTCGCAATACCCGCCCATGGCTTCGTCGATGGAGTTGTCCAGGACCTCATAGACCAGGTGGTGCAAGCCTTTGCTGCTGATGTCGCCAATATACATGGCCGGACGCTTCCGTACCGCCTCCAGTCCTTCCAGAACCTGTATGCTGGCAGCATCGTAACTGAACTGTTCTTTTTCAACAGGCTTCAAGGGTGCCTTCATAATATTTTGCCTTTTTTGATAACAGGCAAAGGTACACTTTTTAGGCGGGATTCTGGTATTAAAAGTGGTAAAAACCAGCCCTAGAAAGCATAGGTCACACCACCCAAAAAGTTAAACCCCTGGGTGGGATAATAGGTCCACCTTTCGAGCTTTTCATTTTGTATATTGTAGAAATTCAGGAATACCGACAGCAGCTTTGTGTAACGGTATTCAATGCCCAGGTTGGCATCCAGGTAGAAGTCGTGTACCTGCCGTTTCCTGTAATCATACCATCCAATGAAACCCGCATCGGTAGTGACAAACTCCCGTCCATAGGCTTTTCCGCGGCCATACAGGTCGGCCCTGAGGATGATCTTGTTCTGGATATTGTAGTTGAGGTTCATCGAAAGCAGCATCCGGGGTTCGTGCCAGGCTTCTTCCTGTGCATCGAGGGTGTATTCGAAGAAATCGCCCCGCAAACGCAGGGAAAAGCTCTCACCAAAACGGGATACGATCTCTGCGCGGTAATTCAGCCTCCGGATGTTGTCGTAGACCACCTCAAAGCCATTGGCCGGATAAGGCATGCCGGGGACAGGCATGGAGGGGAAGGGATAGTTGTTCACAAAAAAGGGTTGATTGTCGATCTGGCTGTTGATCACCGACAGATTGTAGGACAC
>SL_3KL_010_SEDDRAFT_10001396_pt1 | contig 21878 bp, 19 predicted proteins | sample SodLakKL_010_SED_2_FD_10381 | JGI IMG/M metagenome (IMG submission 10381) | reverse complement strand
TTGAGGGGCACAGACAATGAGTATGCACCCCTCAATGCGCCTTGAATACGAACCAAAATCCGGCGCAATCTTGGGGGCATTATTTCTTGCCACGTCCCTAATTTGAAAGTGGTGTTTATGTTCATGTTGAAACGCTGATATATTTTCTATCCAGTTCAAAAGGTCTATCGCTTCGGCATTATGTCCCAGTGATATGAGAGCCTGGGCAGTCAGGGCAGAATCCCTTATCCAGACATATCGATAATCCCAGTTTCTGACCCCTCCGATTGTTTCAGGCAGGGAAGTGGTTGGAGCAGCGGCCATTGCTCCTGTTTCAGCATGGGTTAGAATTTTAAAGACAAGTTCCGCTTCCCTGCCCTTGACAGTCCATTGTACAATGATACCAGGCTTGTTTTCGGAAGGCTTAGAACCATCTCATCATCCTGGTCATGGAAAAGATACGGTCTCCCATGCCTGGGATGGAAATTCGGGGTTTACCTGTAAGATATGGTGCAACCAGATATTCGGTACACTCCACTTTACCACCAAAATTACCCTGAATGCGAGTCCCTTCTTCGAAAACAATAGCCTGTACCATCCGCATTATTTGGGCCGGATTTCCATAAAATGCGAAACAATCAGGCTCATAAAGATTTTTAAACCACGGAGACATTACAATGGCGCGTTCTTCGTTATTTTCAAGCCGGGTTATTCATTAGAAACTCCTTGATCATTTTTTATGAGGGTCCTGGAAAAAAGTTGCCCTAAAATCGCAACGGATTCCATGTCCAGATATGTTTCAATACTTTTTTGAAAAAGAATTGAGCAACCGGCGGAAAATTCATTGTCAGCATCATTGAAAAGAAGCAGGACCGGTATTTTGGGAAGAGCGGTCAGCTTCATGGAAACATCATACGCAATATCCAAATCGGCAATTTTTCCTCCGATGATTTCACATGATTTTTTAAGATGATCCGCTTTTCCGGAAAAATGGGTTTCAACGGGTCTTTCGACATCATGGGAGAAAAAACTGATCAAGGGTCCCGCATCTTTAAAATCCTTATAGGATGTCCAGGGAGACTCAAAAAAAGGAGCCGTGGGATTGGTTAACAAATATTTAAACAGAAGTATACAAATCCCGTAGTCAGGCCTTTTGCCGGATTGATCCACAATTGCCTGAGAACTAACACTATAAAATTCTCCCAGTAAAGGAATCCTTATATTGCTTTTTTTATAGTCCAGTTTTAGATCATCTGCGATTTCTTTTAGTGGCAACTCTTTGATTTTTAATAAATAAAATTCGTAATTTTTGTTAAAGACTGAGGATTTTTCATGCATTTGAAGGCCGCCTTTCCGCGTGGAATCAGGAATCACTGACCCTTTCAATTTTACTGTTGAGCAGTGCAAATTTTTTTTCAATGGCTTCATAACCCCGGTCAAGATGATAAACACGGTGAACAACTGTTTCACCCTTGGCAATGAGTCCGGCCAGAATCAATGAAGCGCTCGCTCTTAAATCGGTTGCCATCACCGGTGCACCATACAAATTTTTTACACCTTTAACCATGGCAATATTACCCGAAATTTCAATATCGGCGCCCATCCGATGCAACTCGCTCACGTGGATATATCGATTTTCAAATATATTTTCAGAGATAAGACTGACACGATCCCCCAAGGCCATAAGAACCATGAACTGAGCCTGCATATCCGTAGGAAATCCGGGATATGGCAATGTTTTGACATCGGCACTTTTGATAATTTCAGCTCCTCTCACCCTGATGCTGGATCGTTCGATATCAATCTGAGCCCCGGTTTGCTTCAATTTATTGATAACCGCCCGCATATGGTCCGGATCACACCGGCAGATTCTGACATCGCCTTTTGTCAGAGCAGCGGCAACCATGAATGTACCGGCTTCTATTCGGTCGGGAATAATGGGAACCGAAACAGGATAAAGCCGCTTGACTCCTTTAATATTAATCACAGATGTTCCGGCACCTTGAACATCAGCACCCATCTGGTTCAAAGTATCTGCCAGTGCAATAATTTCGGGTTCTCTGGCCACGTTTCTAAGAACGGTATCCCCTTTGGCCAATACAGCAGCCATCATGAGATTTTCAGTACCGCCAACTGTGGGAACATCCAAATAAATATCGGTACCCAACAATCGTTTTGCTGTTGCCTCTACATATCCATGTTTCAATTCAATGGATGCCCCCAATGCTTCGAGTCCCTTTAAATGAATATTGATGGGACGCGCACCAATGGCACAACCTCCGGGAAGCGACACTCTTGCTTTTCCAAGCCTTGAAACCAGGGGACCCAAAACCAGAATGGAAGCCCGCATTTTTCGCACCAGATCATAAGGCGCCACGGAATTGTTCAAACCACTTGCATCAATGGTAACCACGTTTTGGTCCTGCTCAACTTTCGCCCCCAAATGAGCAAGAAGTTGTTTGATACTATCAATATCCCTTAAACAAGGTACGTTCTCATAGGTGTTCAACCCGTCAGCAAGCAGCGACGAAACCAGTATCGGAAGTGCTGCATTTTTTGAACCACTGATATGGACTTCCCCTGATAAAGATACCCCGCCTTGTATAATAATTTTATCCAATTGAGTAAATTCCTTGAACTTTGCGATGTGAAATCGTATCCGAAAAAAAAAAGCGCCCTCCCATATTTCGGGTGAGCGCTTTTTGTCAGAAATCATATCAAATCATCGGAAATCAGTGATGTTCATCTTCGTGGGACCCTTTTTCCTGTATTAGGGTATCATAGGCAGCCTTGCCGATACAATAGGTCATTCCGGCGCCTATTATGGACAACGCATACCATAATCCTCCATGAAACACATAGTGCCCCATATCCCAAATCCACTCAAAAGCAAATGGAAACATATTATCCTCCTTAGTTATGTGGCTGTTTCAGTGGCCGGACTTAAGTCACCAGTCGCCAGTTCCTTCTTCTCCTCTTTCTCAACTGTCTCCACTTCAGCCTCTTCACCCGGAATCGGATTCAATTCCCGCTCCTGCGGAAATATGGGCAGATAGCGGTATGAAATTGAAATCAGAATGGCTCCGTAAGCTACCGGTAAGATAGTTGTGGCAATTTCCTGCCAACTCGGAAAATAGGTAAACCAGCTTTGGAAAGTCATGACAGGCATCGCAAGCAACTGAAGCACCATAACCCACCGGTTTGTGCAAATCCCTATACAAGCCAGCGTTATGGCAATCCACAAAGCGATCTTGTTGGTGCGCCCGAATTTGGTCACCAGAATCAACGCCGGAACTATTCCTCCGATAACAACCTCAAGAAACAATATCCAGTACCCATAAACTGATCCGGGATCACTCGTGTAAAATTGTGCAAGGGTCAAACCCATGCCGGGTGCGGTGTGGAAAGCCCAATAATAGGTATCAATGAGCTTTGCAATAATATATGTCAATAGCATCCATCCGGATATCTTTGCCAGCAATTCGATGACATTGTCCTTGACGAGCTTTTTGCGGGTCACCTTTTCAGTGATTTTGGTAATCAATATGGTAAAACAGGGGCCAACTGCTGCCGCAGACCATGTAAAAAGAAAGAATGTCCACGGCCAGATCAGGATACCTTCGCGAAATCCGAAAGGTCTTCCAAAAAGCACTCCTGCAACTCCTCCCAGGGATCCTTGATGAAAAAAGGACAAGAAGGCCCCGGTGGCCGCAAAAACTGCCATAATTTCATGCATGTTGTGGCTTAGATTATGAAAAAATGGAATTTTGTCGATTTTTCGGTTTTCCAGAACCAGAGGTATGTATTCGATAGTCAGCACAGCAAAATACACTGTGAGACAAAAGGCCACCTCGGTCAACATGGAATGGACATTTGCATGCCAGAAAATGAACCATCCTCTCAGGGGCTGCCCAATGTCAATGGCAAGAATAAGCAATGCGGAACTGTAGCATATGAATCCGATAAGAACCGCATAATTTATGATATTTTTCAGTTCCTTTATGCCAATGATATAGCGCAGAAAGCCGGTGAAAAAAGCACCTCCGCCCAATGCAATAATAGCCAGGTCAGCCCAAATCCACAGAGCAAACCCATATGCATCATTCATGTTGGTCTGATTTAATCCCTTCAACCAACACAGGATCATGGCGTAAACACCAATGGCAAGAACAAAACCACACGCACTGATCCATAATAAAAATTTTCCGAGTGAACAGCGTTGCACTCCTTTGGGAATTAAGTCGGAATCCATGAGGTATACGCTCCTAAATATTTAAATGGTTACCGATACCATAATTGTCGCTTGAACATTCAAAAATACTAACGGCTCCTGATCTTAGCTTTTGAACTTAGCGTTTGATCTTAGCCTGGGCCATTTCTCTTTTTTCCTCTTCCAGGTAATTATCACCGGCCATCCTAACCCATAAGCGGTCGGAGAGATAATAAACCTTCGGGTATGTCTGAAGTCTTTCCAGAAGCTGAAAAGCATTGGGGCTGTTTTTGAGTTCATATACAGCATGTGCTGGATTAATCAGGTCACCAAAAGTGATTGCCTTGGCGGGGCAGGCCTGTGTGCATGCTGTCTGATATTCATGCTCTTCAATATCTTTCCGGCCTTGGACAAACGCCCGCTCCCTGGCTAACTGATACCGATGGTAACAGAAACTGCATTTTTCAACGACACCGCGCATGCGGACAGAAACGTTCGGGCTCAAATAGTTTTCCATACCCTCAGGCCAAACCGGGTCCCACCAATTAAAGTGTCTGACGTGGTAGGGGCAGGCAACCATACAATACCGGCATCCGAAACACCGTGTATAAATTTGGCTCACAATACCGGTGTCCATACCGTAATCAGTAGCTGTCGCCGGACAAACTGAAACACATGGGGAATGCCCATGATCTCCCATACCCGAGCAATGCTGACACGGTCTTGGAAGATAACAAATTTCGGTGTCCGGATAGGGCTTGCCGTTGTTTAATTTGTATACCCGAATCCATGTTATACTTCTGATCTTATCCGTTTCATCTTTTTTGAAAGGCACGTTATTTTCCTGCATGCAAGCAACCATGCAAGCCCCGCACCCGGTACATTTGTCCAGGTCGATGACCATCCCATACCTTTTGAATGTTGTATTGTGTCCTTTTTCCATCAGAACCTCTTATAGATATCCAATCGTTCAGCAATCATGCTCCGGTTATCAGGCTTTCGCGGCTGTTGATACAAATGCCCCCCCGGCAGCTAGGCGCCAATTAATTTTAAAAAGCTTATCAGGCCTTACTAAATTTCGCCCGGATTCCCCATGCCGCATTCAGCCCGGTGACAGGATCCTCTACTACACCCAGCACCTGGTTGATGTTCACACCTTTTCCGTTTCCCATGTAATCATCATATGCGGTATGCCCCAAACCTGATGGCATTGCAATTACATTGGGCATAATTCCGTCATAGAGAGTTACTTTAACCCTGGCCGAACCAACGGAAGTTTCCAGATTAGCGTAAGAACCTTCTTTAAGGCCTAAAATCAAAGCGGTTTCCGGATTGATCTGTACAACTGTATCCTGGTGGTACAAAGCCTTGTCGGAAACAACTTTCAGCATGAAAGGAGCCGAGGCCACATAACCGGTCGACAAGGGCATGGAATCATAGGGAATTAAAACAAAATTACCGGCGGCTCCATTGATTCCCAGATCCTCAAAATGTGGAATACCGGCTTTGCTGTTCTGAGATTTGTTGACATCGTCGGCTACAAACTGGAACTTACCGGCATTGGTCTCAAGAGCAGGAGAATTGGCCACGAAATTCTTATCTTCTGTAACAACCTGTTTTTTGAGTATTTCCCATTGAGCGCCAAGGGTTTCTTTCAGGCATGTTTCATAATCGCGCCATTTAAAAGCATCGGCAATAGAGCCTCCAAAAGATTTGGCAATCTTGATAATAATATCACCCGTATTTATGGTGTTGTGAAGAGGTTTAACCACCGGTTTTGTCAGGTTTAACACGGGCTTTTTGTACATGGCAGCGGTGGGAACATCCTCATAGCGCTCCAGGTAAATGGGATTGGGCAATAAAATGTCGGAAAACTGAGCCGTTTCATCCATAAACGACGAAAAGCTGACAATGTAGGGAATCTTTTCGAAAGCTTTCTTTACAGCTTCGGTATCCGGCATGGTATAAAGCGGATTGGCATTTGACACCAAGAGCGCCTGGATTCCGTAAGAATTTTCCTCGTTGATCATTTTTGGGAAACGATCCAGCAGACTTGTCATGAAGGGATATTCTTTGGAACCGGCACCGTCGATACGCCCCTTTTCAAGTCCCTCTAATGCGGTTTGATCCGGTTTCGCCTCCGCCCACTTGATGTAATCAGGCTTGGGAACGCTCCAGAGGCCCCCTTCCCTATTGAAATTTCCCTTGAGCGCATTTAATGCCAATACTGCCATTGTTTCATGAACATTTCCTGCAATACGTCCTTCCCCTCTTCCACAAATGGCAATGGGTTTTGATGCCTTCGCAAACTCTCTGGCAATCGCAACAATCTGGGAACTTGCTATTCCGGTAATTACCGATACCTTTTCAGGGCTGTAGTCTTCCATCACCAGGCTTTGGTATTTTTGAAAACCGCTGGTGGAGGTATTGATAAAATTTTCGTCATATAGCTTTTCCCGGATAATCACATGAGCAACCCCCATAATCATGGCGGCCTCAGTGCCCGGATTTATGGGAACCCACCTGTCGGACTTGGCTGCAGTATTGGAAAGCCGGGGTTCGACCTGAATTACACTTCCATCTTTTTTCAATTTCCCAATCGCCTGAAAAATCTTTACCGGAGAACCCCACCCCTCCAGAATTCCGCTTCCAAAACTCAAAACGAAATCGGCATTTTCAAAATCAAACCCTACCGATGCCCTGCTACCCTGCATTAAGTGAAGCGCAGCCTCGTAGGAATCTTCGACGGTGGAAGGGGTCATAAAGTTGGGAGAACCATAGACGGTCAGAAATCTTTCCAGCAAACAGGCAATAGTGCCCTCTTTTTTGCCCGAAATGACTGCCACCTTTTCAGGCTCCCCGTTTGAACGGATCTCGCTAAGCTTTTCTGAAACTTCCGTAAGAGCCTGTTTCCAGGAGATATTTTTCCAGCGGCCTTCACCGCGTTCTCCCACTCGTTTCAGGGGGGATGGTAACCTGAAAGGGCCATAAAGGTATTGAAGCCCCGATGCTCCCAGTATGCATATTCCACCGTCATTAACCGGGTGATCCTTCATTCCATCAATCTTAACGGCTCTGTGGTCCACTTTCCGTACTGAAATGCCGCAACCACCGGGGCAAAGGGTACAGGCAGAATTTTCCAAGGAATATGCACCATCTCTGGGAACTGGTGTCCACGGCCAGTTTTGTGTCCAAATAGATAAATCATCTGTAATCTTCCAGGGCAACGGTGACAGGGTGATGCCTACTGTAGTCCCAAGGGAAAATGACAAGAAACATCTTCTGCTAAGTTTCATGGATATTACCTCATTACGTGAAAGTGCGAGCTATTTTGATTTGCGCCCACAACAGAATGATATTCCAAAACGCTGTTATTTATGACAGACAAAACAGGGACCTTTTAGGGTTTGCACACTGTTTTGATTAACATTGTTTCTCTGGTGGCAATCCGAGCAATCACTCATTTTCATCCGGTCCCAGGTGTTTCGCTTCAAACCGGCAATGTTCTGCCCCCATATGTTGCGGCTGTAACTGCTCAGGCGGTTGTATTCGTAAACCGGCAAACTGGTGGATTCTCCGATGTCCCCATGGCAGGTTCTGCAGTCCATCTCGGCATTGATAACATGGGCTGCGTGGGAGAAAAATACGCAGTTGGGTTGCTTATAATAGATCAGCCAGGGGACCTCTAAATTATTGGCAACATACTGTTCATGGAAGATTATTTCATCTTCACTGCCCCCGTGTATGTCGTAATGGCAATCAATGCATTGTTCAAGCTTTGGGGCCCCGGAAAACGTACCATCCTCCCTGAAGAAATGGCAACTTTGACAACCATTATCCACCATCAGCATATGATTTTCATGGTTGAAATCAAAAGGCTGCTCCTTCTGAGAATAGAGTACTTTGGGAAATAAGATCCACCCAACCATAATACTTACCCCAAGTCCAAGGACAAAGAAAATGAAGATTATGCCGGCATTGCTTGGCTCTTTGGATTTATCAGCCCCCTTACCGGCTGTTTCTTCGGAAACCTCTTTGGTCTTTTCCTCTGATGCACTCATGGAATCTCCGTCAAATTGTGGTTTAAATTTTCACAAAAAAAACCCAAAATATCATCTTTAACCCAGCGCAAACTTTTTCGTGTTTTTACCCCGCTTTCATTGTCAAAATGGCAAAAACATGAACCATTGCGCACTAAAGGCCAAATAAATTTTTAAACTAAATTTACCCAAAACCATCGGGATAAAAATAATTTGTGACTGTTTATCTATAGTTATCTTTTTTGTCAAGGAAAAATCATTAACCCGTGGCTGCGTAACTATGTAAACCCGGAAGAAGATTCACTCCAAAATAGGTAAACATCATTGCTCCAAAGCCCACAATGGAAAGCCAGGCAACCCTTTTTCCACTCCAATCTCTCATCATTCGGGCATGAATGAGCGTGGCGTAAACAAACCATGTGATCAGCGACCAGGTTTCTTTGGGGTCCCAACCCCAGTACCTTCCCCAGGCTGAATTGGCCCAGACTGCTCCCGAAAGAATCCCGATGGTAAGAAATAAAAAACCGAACAACACCAGACGATATGTGAGTTCATCCAGGATTTTCGGCCTGGGAAGCCTGGCAAGCAGGCCATGTTCAGATTCTGGACGCTGACGCAGGATAAACATAATGCTCACACCGAATGCAATGGTAAAGGCAGCATACCCGATAAAGCAGGTGATAACATGAACAATGAGCCAGTTGCTTTTCAATGCGGGCACCAGAGGCAAAATACGGTCACTGATATTGGGGGAAAGACTGGCGTATGCTAGCGCCAGAAAGGCCAGTGGGAAGGTAAATGCACCCATCACGCGATTTTTGTATTTCTGCTCTATAACCAGGTAAACGATGGCAATGCAGATGGCAAAAAATACCAGGGATTCGTAAAGGTTGGACAGTGGAATCCGTCCGAAGCCCAACTGATAAGACTCGATCCATCTTAGAAAAAAACCGGCAATGTTTCCGGCCAAACCCACCGCAGCAACCCACGTAGCCACCTTTCCGGGAAAATCCTTTTTAAAAATAAAGGCAAATATGTATAAAAATGCTGCCATTCCATAAACAAAGGTCGTGTATGACAATATAACGGAACTATTCATTCTATCCTCTCGATATCAAGTTGTCATGCTCTTCATCTGAGTTACCGAGCTATCGCCTTGATGTGAATTTTGTAATTTCTCTGAAATTTTTTCGATCTTATTTTTTATCCCCAGCTTATTTCTATTGGAGGAGCCCGCAATCATTACCTGGCTGCTGTTGCCGGAGCGGAGAACTTCGATACAAATACGCTGATGAGACACAAAAAAGGTTATAAAACAGCCCACAATAATAAGAATAAATCCTATGTAAACCACTGGAACTCCGGGGTCATAAGCGACCTGAAGTCCTGTGTAATATATCTGGTCATAATCCTGAACCGAAAAAACAAAGTCCCCCTGTCTCATGCGATCGAAATGGGGAAAGCGAACCGGCATAATTACCTGGACAGGTTCACCCTCTTTTGGATTCAAAATGCCGGCAAAAGCCGCTCCGATGGATCGGCCCCCAAACTGAGCGCTGTGGGTATAATCGTGTACGATAAAGGTGCCTTTATCATCAGGAAGTTCGATGGATTCACCGATCTTTACTTTTTTAATGAAATTGAATCCGGATGGATTCTCCGCGCTGGCGATACGCAAAGTCAAAGAATCCGATGGCAAAGAACCGTAACTGGACTGGTAAAGAGTAATGCCTCTATGTTTTAATGGATCATTGACAATAATATCTTTTTGTCTCACCGCTTTGTCGTCTTCCAGAATGGTCAGAGAGCTCCGGTATTCTTTGGGTGAACCCGTATCATAAAAAGTGACACTGAAACTATCACAACGGATTTCAAAATCCAGCGGATAAATCTCGTTTGTATGCCGCAACCTGATCTGGTTGGCAGTTTCACCTTCCGGAATATTGACAAATCCTTCAAAGCCGTAAATGGATCCCATGAGAGAACCCACCAGCATAAAAATAATGCTCACATGAACGATATAGGCACCTAAGCGTGTCCATCGCCCTTTTTCCCCGAATACCACAAACCCCTTGTCGGTTTCTTCCAGCCGGCAATAGCTGAATTTTTTGCACACAAAGGATTGATAGTCCTGGCGAAGAGATTGGATCGGCTTTTCGGTTTGAAACTCCACTTTGGCCGGTTCTTTTTTGAAACGGTCCACATTGAATTTGGGTTTTTTGACCGAAACCACTTTCCAGGTTTTGGGAAACCTCTCCCATGAACAGACTACAACATTGATGGTCAATAAAATGATCAAAAGCTGAAACCACCATGAGCGGTACATATCAAAAAAATTCAAAAACAAAAAAATCCTGTACAGGTTTTCACCAAATGCATTTATATAAGCCGCAGGACTTTCATTTTGCGGTATGAGCGTTCCGATAATCGAAGTAACCGCCAATATCAGCAAAAGGGCTACCGTCAGTTTAACGGATGCAAAAAACTCCCAGATCCGAATCGTCGGATTTTCAGATGATTCATTTTGGGTCATGTAAAAAATCCTTTCTTGGTTTTAATTCTGAAGACCCGGTTTTATAGCAGATTAGGATAGTTGAATCAATATCAAATTGCCGTTACATTTTAATTTAGTATTGACAAAATTCAAGATTTTCTTTAATGGTTTGATTTTATTTGTGATTGGTATATAAAAATTCAATGCTTGCAGAGAGAATTCATGATCGAGCTAAGAAACATCACCAAGTATTTTGGTGCAAAAAAAGCTGTGGATACAATCTCCTTTGCCGTGGAAAAGGGCGAAATACTCGGTTTTTTAGGACCGAATGCTGCCGGAAAATCCACCACCATGCGCATAATTACAGGGTATATTCCTCCATCAAGGGGTACTGTTGTTATCGGTGGCAATGATATCCTTACCGATTCCTTATCCGCCCGTGGTAAAATCGGCTACCTTCCTGAAAATGCCCCAGCCTACCCGGATATGACTGTGTATGCATTTCTCGATTTCTGCGCTCAAATTCGGGGGTTTTCGGGAAAGGATCGAAAAACCAAAACTGAAGAAATTATTGACCGATGTTTTCTGAATTCGGTCAAACACCAGGCAATCAGCACACTGTCGAAAGGGTATAAGCAGCGGGTCTGTTTTGCACAGAGTATCATCCATGATCCGGAATATTTAATTCTTGATGAGCCCACCGATGGTCTGGATCCCAACCAAAAACATGAAGTACGAATGATGATTCGCAATATGGCCGCTGAAAAGGCCATTATTCTTTCCACCCATATTCTGGATGAAATGGATGCGGTTTGCACAAGGGCCATTATTATCGCCAACGGTCGTATCGTCGTTGATGAAACCCCGGAGAATCTCCGAAAAAAATCCCCCTCCCATGGTGCAATCACTCTCGAAATACCCAAGGGTAATCCGAAAAAGCTGATAGCATGCCTGAAAAGTATTGCGGGAACCAAGTCTGTCGAGAGTCTCACGACAGAAGATCAAAGCCTTCGGGTCCGTGTTTTTCCCGAACCAGGGTCAGATGCCATTGCTGAAAAGATTCTGTCGGAACTCATAAAAAAGCGATATAGAGTAAAATCGATCTTTGTGGAGCAGGGACATCTGGATGAGGTTTTCAGGATGCTTACCACCGAAGCATCGATGGAGCAAGATATTGATTTTAAGAAGAAACGTTTATCCAAGAGACTCCGGAACCTGCCGGATTTACGATCACAACGCCTTAAACAACCAGAATGAACATGAATCAAGCAAAAACGATTACCAACATCACTGTCATATTGAAAAGGGAGCTGGGAAGTTATTTCGGTTCACCCGTGGCTTACGTCTTTATTATAGTATTCCTGATGTTATCCGGTTTTTTCACATTCAACATCAGCCATTTCTTTGAGATGGGTCAGGCGGATCTTCGGAGTTTTTTTCAATGGCATCCCTGGATATATCTGTTTTTGGTTCCTGCTGTATCCATGAGGCTCTGGGCTGAAGAAAGACGGCTGGGAACCATGGAACTTCTTTTAACACTTCCCGTCACACTGCCTCAGGTTATTTTGGGAAAGTTTCTTGCAGGATGGATATTTTTGGGAATTGCGCTGCTGCTTACCTTTCCGCTGGTAATTACAACTCTATATCTGGGCAATCCGGACCTTGGGGCTATTTTTTGTGGTTATATCGGCAGCTTTTTAATGGCCGGTGCTTATCTCAGCATCGGAATCATGACATCATCCATGACCCGCAGCCAGGTGATCAGCTTTATTCTGGCGGTGGTTATCTGTCTTTTTTTTATCCTGGCCGGATTTTCTCCGGTTACCCGGGCATTTTCAGGGTGGGCACCATTGTGGCTGACTGACTTGGTGGCACAATTGAGTTTCTTGACACATTTTGCATCTATTGAAAGGGGCGTGCTTGATATTCGTGACATACTATATTTTGTTTCAATCATATTTTTTATGCTTTATACCAATGCCACCATACTGGAAAATCGAAAAACATCCTGATGGAGGTATGTGAACATGGCCGAAACAAATAAGAGCCTGAAAATGCAAATATTTTCTATTGGAGGGCTGGTAGCGGTTTTAATTATTGTTATTCTTGTCAATTTATTATTTGCCAGGACAAACTTAAGACTGGATATGACCGAGGACAAACTCTATTCACTTTCCCAGGGAACCCAAAATATACTCAGGGACCTTGAGAGAGACGTTCGCATAAACTTTTTTTATTCCCAGAGTATCCAAAACGCTCCGGCCCATCTGAGAATATATGCAAACAGAATTATTGATATTCTTTCCGAGTATGAATTTCAGAGCGGAAAAAAAATCACATTTGATATCCACGATCCAAAACCGGATTCCGAGGAGGAAGAATGGGCTCAAAGGTATGGCATAGAGGGTATTACCCTTCCCGCCGGCGAAACATTCTATATGGGTCTGGTGGCCATGTCAGCGGACCAGGAAGAAACTATCGCCTTTTTAGATCCGACTCAGGAAAAACGACTGGAATATGACCTGACACGCACAATTTCCCGGGTTCAATCATCGAAAAGCCAAAAGATCGGCGTTATGAGCGGACTTCCCGTTTTTGGAGAAATGCCGTTGAATCCCGGCATGGCCCAACGCCTACCCGAGCCCTGGTATTTTATAAAAGAGCTTCAAAGTACCTATGAAGTGGTCCAGGTTAATTTCAACGCTGATACTGTTCCGGATGATCTTGATTTGCTGATTATTATTCACCCAAAAGATATAAGCAGCAGTCTCGAGTATGCGATTGACCAATATATACTCAGGGGCGGAAATGCTCTGGTTTTTGTGGATCCGTATGCCACGCGGGATATGTCAGCTCAACACCAGGTGTCATCTTCATCGCTTCCCCGGCTTTTTGAAGCCTGGGGCATTTCCATGGCCCAGGACAAAGCAGTGGTGGATTTTGATTTTCCAACCGGCCTGAGAACCCAAAACAACCTGGTGGAAAGCAATCCTTCATGGTTGTCTTTATCCGGCGATGCATTCAATAAGAATGCGCTGGTTACATCACAGCTTGATTCCATGATTTTGCCCGTAGCCGGGGCAATCCAAAATACCGGAAACACCGATATAAAATACGAGCCACTGCTGCAATCGAGCACCAACGCTTCTTTGGAAGACACATTCAAACTAAGGTTCGGTACTGAAAATTTAAGGCGGGATTTCCAGCCTGCCGGTGAAAAATTCGATCTGGCAGTCAAAATAGAAGGCAAATTCAAAACCGCTTTTCCTGATGGAAAACCCTCGGAAAACAAAAATGATGAATTTTCCGAACCCGGTTTGAAAAAAAGTGTTGCCAGGTCTGTACTAATCGTTGTTTCCGACACCGACCTTTTATGGGACGACTACTATGTCAGCAAACAACATTTTTTGGGATTGCAGCTGGTGCAATTTTTTAACGATAATCTGAACTTTTTTCAAAACGCATCGGAAATGCTGGCAGGAAGTGATGAACTCATTCATATTCGTTCCCGGGGCACTTTTGACCGCCCATTTACCAGGGTGCAGATGCTCGAAAAAAAAGCCGCTTCCCAATGGCTGGAACGGGAGCAGGCACTTCTTAGAAAGGCTGAAGAAACCAATCATAAACTCAGGGAACTTGAAAAATTGAAAGATGCTTCTCAAAAATTTGTCATGAGCAAAGAACAAGAAGATGAAATACAGAAATTCAGGGACGAAAAAATGAGCATCAACCAGGAACTCAGACTGGTTAGGCGGCATTTACGATCCGATATTGAATCTTTGGGCACAAAAGTCAAATTTATAAACATTTTTCTAATGCCCTTGCTGGTGTCCATTGCCGGCCTGGGCTACGCTTTATACAAACGAAATAAAAGTCGACAAAGTTGAAGATAAAAAAAAATGAAACCTAAAACTTTTACGATACTATTTATCCTTCTGCTTCTTCTGGCTTCCGTAACCTATTTTGTTTTTAAGATTCAACCATCATCTTCCCGGGTTTCCTCCATGGGAGAAATGCCTTTTAGAGATCTTCCCTTAGATCGCATCAACGAAGTGCATATTACCCGGTGCGAAAAAGGTGTGACTGAAACGATTAAGCTTACAAAGAAGGATGCGGCCTGGGTGGTTGGAAACCGTTTTGATTATCCTGCCGATTTCGGCGCTATGCTTGAACTGGTTGAAAAACTCAGGAATGCAAAGGTGGGAAGGCAATTTGACGCATCCCCCGATATTCTCTCGCGTCTGGCGCTTCATGATCCCTTTGAACCCGATATTTTTGATAATGAAAAAGGAGTCCGGATCCGGATTATTTGTGAAGAGGATAACACCCTGGCAGACGTATTGCTGGGAAAACAGCGGGAATCCTCTGCAATAAACGGCGGGCATTACCTGAAACCCACAAACCGGAATACCATCTATCTTGTGGATCAAACATTTCGCTTTATCGGTGCACACCCCAGGGATTGGATCAAAAGTGAGCTGCTGAACATGGCACCCGAAAATATAGAAACTGTCACCTGTCTGAACCCCGTGGATCAAACCATCATTTATGAAATCAAACGTCCTGAAAAAGGAGCACCCCCGGAACTTCAAAATATAAACGATACGGAGTTCATAAAAAACCATATGGTGGAATCGGTTTTTGACACAATGTCTTCCTTTCAAATCCGGGACGTAGCCGGCAAAACAGGTACCATACCCGAAGAAATCACCGGTTTCAATCTCCTGCCGGTTTTTGAATTTCAGCTTTTTGACGGTACAGTTTACCGGTTTTACACGGGCAAAAAAGCGGGTGATAAATATGATGGTTTTTACTTCAAAACAGATGCCCCCGATCAATCACCATGGGTTTATATTATTTCTGAGTGGGTGCATCAATCCCTTATCACAGATCCTGAAATGTTTATCGAAAAAACGGCCGACCATCTGTAACCTTTAACCAGTGGCAGAAAAGATCCAATATGACCAAGGTTTATGAACTTATGCGGGCAGGGGTGCAAATTCCCAACCCTGAAAGCGTATTTATCGCAGATGATGTAAACCCTTCAAGAATTTCCAACAAGGATGTCATCATTTATGCCGGGTCTAAAATCTTCGGAGCCTCCACCCTGATTCTTCATGGGGCGCGAATAGGCTACGAATCACCGGTTACCATAGAAAACTGCCAAATCGGCCCCCATGTAGAACTTAAAGGCGGTTTTTTCAAGGAGGCTGTTTTTCTGGAAAATGCGTCCATGGGCTCAGGGGCTCATGTTCGGGAAGGCACTATCTTTGAGGAATACGCCAGTGCTGCTCATACCGTGGGTCTTAAACAAACTATTTTGTTTCCTTTCGTCACTCTGGGAAGCCTCATCAATTTTTGCGATTGTTTTATGGCCGGCGGCACAAGCAGGAAAGACCACAGCGAGGTGGGAAGTTCTTTTATTCATTTCAATTACACACCCAGCCAGGATAAGGCCACAGCATCATTGATAGGTGATGTTCCCCGCGGGGTGATGCTCAATCAACATCCGATTTTTCTCGGGGGCCACGGCGGAATCGTTGGACCGTGCAGACTTTCCTTTGGTACGGTCACTGCCGCGGGTACTATCTGCCGCAAAGATGAATTACGGCCCAACCGCCTCATTGCTTCCGTTCAGAAAAGAGACATCAATATACCCTTTTTACCGTCAACTTTTATAAACGTAAAAAAAATCATCTATAATAATCTGGTATTCATGGCCAACCTTCTGGCGCTTTTTCAATGGTATGAGCAGGTCCGCTCCGGTTTTATCTGCTCCGAATTTCCTGAGCCACTTTGGTCGGGTTTAAAGGAAAAGCTCCGTATGGCAATCGATGAAAGAATCAAACAGCTTAAACTATATTATAATCACTTTTCAGCCGATGGTGCCGTTTCAGAATCTTCACCGGGTGCCAAATTGATTGCGGATTTGAAAGAGGGTTGGTTTGAGCTTGAAAGCTATCTTCACCAATCCAAGGATATCCGGGTTCATTCACACCGGAAAGATCACTTTCTTGAACAACTTGAAAAAACCATTGAAAGAGAAGGCAAAAACTACATTTCAATCATCCAGGGACTGCCCATCAATGTGTCCGAATCCGGAACCCTCTGGCTGCAAGGTTTGATTGATCGGATTCTTGAAGATTGCACCCGGATCATACCCTCCATAGCAACCAATTCATAAGAGGAATTACAGATGAAAAAGTTTTTCGGCACGGACGGAATCAGAGGAGTCGCCAACCAATATCCCATCACTGCAGAGATGGGTGTAAACCTGGGAAGGGCTTTGGCTTCGATCTTTGCAGAAAAAAGCGAAGCTCCACTGATATTGATCGGAAAAGATACTCGCATTTCGGGGGATATGATTGAGCATGCAATGGCTGCCGGCATATGCTCCATGGGAGTCGCCACCGTTTTTGCAGGTGTAATGCCCACACCGGCAATTGCTTTTCTGACGGCTGAAATAAAAGCTGCCGCCGGTGTTGTCATTTCAGCATCCCACAACCCCTTTTATGATAACGGTATTAAAATTTTTAATAAACACGGATATAAACTCTCCGATGAAATGGAAGACAATATTGAACAGCTTCTGCTTTCCGGCCCCAACCAAAATTTGTGCCATGAAATTCAAAAAACCGGTTGTGTAAGTCATTTAAAAGATGGAAACCAATTGTACCTGGATTTTTTGAAAAAAACTTTACCAGCCACCTTTTCTTTAAAGGGCATAACCATTGCCCTTGATTGTTCCAACGGTGCCACATACGAAATCGCCCCCCAATTGTTTTCATCGCTTGGTGCCCATGTAAAAGCCATTTTCAATACGCCGGATGGCTTTAATATCAACCAGAATTGCGGCTCTCAGGATACAGTTTCGCTCCAGAATTTTGTCAGAGAGACCAAAGCGGATATCGGGCTGGCTTTCGACGGTGATGGCGACCGGCTTATTGCCGTGGATGAAACCGGGCATGAAATAACGGGGGATCAAATCATGCTTATCGGTGCAAGATTTTTAAAAGACAGCAACAAGCTTGCCAACAACCTACTGGTGACCACCGTCATGAGCAATATCGGTCTTAAGCTGGCGCTCAAGGAAACAGGTATTGAACATGCCGCCGCCAAGGTCGGGGATAGACATGTAATGGAAATGATGCAGCATAAAAATGCGGTTTTGGGGGGTGAGGACTCCGGTCACATCATTTATCTTGACCACCAAACCACCGGCGACGGCCTTCTGGCGGCCCTGAAACTTCTTGAAGCCATGAAAAAAGCAAAAAAACCTCTTTCGGTTTTGTCAAAAATGATGGCCATTTTTCCACAGATGCTTATCAATATAGATGTAAAAGAAAAACCTGAACTTGAAACGATACCCGAAATCGTAAGGGAAATAATAGCAGTTGAAAAACAATTGGGCAACCAAGGAAGGGTCTTGGTTCGATATTCCGGAACCCAACCCAAATGTCGGGTGATGGTGGAAGGTCCCACCCACGAAATTACCGAAAAATATTGCCGTCAAATTGCAAAAACGATCACGGATGTCATTGGAATGTGAACCCAAATCCGTTATAACCAGAAAAATTCAAATCGGGTCAGGGGAGTTTTACAACCGTACGGCCCTGGTGTTTTCTTTCCATCATCATATCGATCCTCTGATTCAGATCATCTAAGCCAATTTCCGATACTCTCTGCTCAAAATGGGGAACTCTCCAATCCTCAGCCATTTTTTCCCATATTTTTTTCCTAAGCGGCATGGGGCAATTTTGAGAATCAATGCCGATTAACATCACTCCCCGCAGAATAAAAGGAAAGACGGTTAACGGTAAATCAGCGGAAGCCGCATTACCGCAGCATGTTACAGTGCCGGAGAGTTTTACCGATTTAATGGAGGTGGCCAGAATATCTCCACCCACCGTATCGATGCTTCCTGCCCATTTGGCTTTCAACAAAGGCCGGTCGCTTTTATCAGTGGCTTCATCGATACTGATAACCGAGTTGGCACCAATATCTTTCAAATAATCTGACGCATCTGAAAGCCCGTTTACAGCCACCACGGAATATCCCATTTTGGAAAGAATTGAAACAGCAATTCCCCCCACCCCTCCGGTGGCTCCGGACACCAATATATCTCCATTTTCGGGCAAAACGTTATGCTGTGTGAGCTGATAAACAGATAAGGCTGCTGTAAATCCAGCAGTTCCATAGAGCATACTTTCCCGGGCTGAAAACGCTTCAGGCATCGGAACCACCCAATCCGCAGGCACCTTAATGTACTGCCCGAATCCTCCCGAGGTATTCATTCCAAGATCATAGCTGGTTACGATCACCTCATCACCGGTTTTGAACCGCTCATCGCTGCTTTGTTCCACTACACCGGCAGCATCTATTCCTGGAGTGTGCGGATATTTGCGGGTAACCCCCTTATTGCCCGTGGCCGACAAAGCATCCTTGTAGTTTAGCGAAGAAAAGTGAACCCTTACCAGAACATCTCCGGCTGGAAGATCATCTGTTGATTTTTCAGTAACGGATCTTTTGAATTGATTATCCTGAACTTCTTCTACCACCAAGGCCTTAAAATTTTTTGATTCCACCATTTGTTCCCCCTTTGTTTCCCGTTTCCTTTAATTTATTACCTTACACAGTGTGACATAAAAAATCAAATTATCTCTCGACAACAGCCTTTGTGAAGATTTATCTTATTTTATGAACATACCCAAAAGGCTTAACGTTTCTATTTCATGGTTTCCCCACATGGCTTCCATTAACCGGGCTCAGTGGAACACACTTGCCCATGCTTTAAAAACCCCGTTTCTGGAATGGGATTGGTTGCACCAGATGGAGCTTTCCGAAAGTATTTCCCCCAAAACCGGATGGATCCCAAATCATTTGACGGTGTGGTCGGACAACCGGTTGGTGGCTGCTGCACCTTTGTATATTAAAATGCACAGTGAAGGCGAATTTGTGTATGATCATGTTTGGGCTGACGTTGCCCATCGATTGGGTATACGGTATTTCCCCAAAATGATCGGTATGAGCCCGGTAACCCCTGTGATCGGGTATCGCTTTCTGATGGCGCCGGACATGGATGAAAAAGAAATCACGCGGATAATGTTAAAACAAATCGATCACTTTTGCCTCAGAAATAAGTTGTCCGGATGCAGTTTCCTGTTTGTGGAACCCGACTGGAAAAATTTAATGGAAAACCTGGGATATCATGGTTGGGTGCATCAAAGTTTTATCTGGGAAAACAAGGGCTTTAAATCCTTCCATGATTATCTGGCTCAGTTTAGAAGCAATCAGCGCAAAAACATTCGTCGAGAGCTAAAGGTTATGGAAAAACAAGAACTTGTTTTAAAAACATTTTTCAAAGATGAAATCCCGGAGCAATTTTTGTCACTGATGTATGATTTTTACGTGCGCACCAACGCCAAATTTGGGCCTTGGGGATGTAAGTATTTAAACCGGAAATTTTTTGAGGGCTTATATGAAAATTACCGTCACCGACTCTTGTTTGTGACGGCGTATAAAAAATCAGAAGGCAAAACTCCTTCAGCAATGGCCTTGCTGATTAACAAGGAAGATCATCTTTATGGACGATACTGGGGCTGTAATCAAACATTTGATTCGCTTCACTTCAACACCTGCTACTATGAACCAATCCGATGGGCTATCGAAAAAGGTGTTCAAGCCTATCACCCGGGAGCCGGAGGCCTCCACAAGGTAAGAAGAGGTTTCAGGGCGATTGCCGGTTACAGCCTTTTACGCTTTTACGATTTGAAACTGCAAAATGTAATGATTCACCATATCAGCGAAATAAACCATCTGGAACAAATGGAAATTGATCAGATCAACGCCATGCTGCCTTTTTCAACATAAAAATTTTTATGGGATTATCAGTTAAGTATATATCTTTGCGGATTAACCGGCACCCCATTTAAATGCACCTCGTAGTGCAGATGTGATCCGGTGGATCGACCTGTATTACCCACTTCTCCGATAATATTTCCCCTTTTGACACTATCACCTCTTTTGACTGCTATTGTATCCATGTGTGCATAACGTGTAACCATGCCATGACCATGATCGATAACTACAAGGTTTCCGTAAGATCCTTTTTTTCCGGCAAATGTAACTTCTCCATGGGCGGTTGCCTTGATCGGAGTTCCTATTCTGGCGGCAATATCCAAGCCTTTGTGAAAATCACGCAGTCCCGTAAATGGGGATTTCCGATACCCGAATGCAGAGCTTATATAGCCTCTGGTCGGCCAGATAGTGGGCGTGGATCCCATTTTAATGATTTGTTGCTCGAGAAAATCACACAGATTTTCAAAATTATCTTTTTGATCCAAAGCCGCAACTTCCAGGCTGCCGGTCTGTTCGTGCATACGGCGGATAAGCTCATTGTGGCTTTTTTCCAGCGCTATCTCCGTATTCAAATCTTCTTCCATGAACCCGCCAATTCCAAAAAAACCCTCCTGATCATCTTCCTTTTCGAGATTGGCGATGGTCCGAATCCGTTTTTCGAAATCACTGAGTCTTTGGAACTCTGCTTTTAGCAAGTTAATTTTTGCAGCAAACCTTTGAATTTGTTTTCGTTGATCGGCAATTTCTTCTTGTTGCAAAAACGTTTTTCTCTCAAGAGCAGTCTTTGCCAACAAGGATCTTTGGATATTGGCATAGTCGTATAAAATATACCCAATACCGAAAAAAACAGCCAGGAAGACAACAATGCCGCCATATATAAATGATATTGGAACTGTTACATGCCGGAGCAATGAACCGGTACCACCAACAACAAGAAAAGAAATTTGTTTGCGCATTTTTTTTCCTCACTAAAATTATGAGGTATTTATATTTTAAAACCTTTCGATGACTTATAAAAAATCTCATGTTACGGATTTATGAAATTCGTATCACAAAAAGACGTAATTTGTCAAGGTACGGCAATCCTAAAAATCAATTATAAGTGTAACCTGTTTGTGTGAAAGGAGCTGAAGAAATGTAATGCCGGAGTGCGAAAGTTGCACTTTCGCGTAACCGGCTGTAAGCCTTGTCAACTAAAGTTCTTACTGAGGTGATGAAAATTGTCGAATTTTGGTCTTGGATTTTATCCCGGTTTTGTTCCGAAACGGTTCAAGGTTCAAGGTTCAAGGTTCAAGGT
>SL_3KL_010_SEDDRAFT_10001395_pt1 | contig 21881 bp, 10 predicted proteins | sample SodLakKL_010_SED_2_FD_10381 | JGI IMG/M metagenome (IMG submission 10381) | reverse complement strand
TCACCCGGCTTACGATGGCAGCAAATATGTATTCTCGGTGGCCTCTAACCCAGTGCCACCCACAGGCGAAGAGAACAAATGGCTCATCTCGCCTGAAATCGTTGTTACTGCCGATTCTGAACTGAGCTTTGCTGCAAAATCCATCACTGACCAATATGGCCTTGAGCGTCTCCGTGTGCATGTATCCACTACAGGCGTTGACCCTTCTGATTTTACCCAGATTTCCGATGGCGATCACGTCGAGGTGCCTCTCGATTGGGAGATGTATTCTTACGACTTGGGCGATTATGCAGGGCAATCTATCCACTTTGCCATTGAAAATGTCTCCAATGACGCCTTCATGCTGTTCATTGACGCCATTGAGGTCACCAATCTTGGTGAAGAAGACAATGGTGAAGATCCTGAAGAGCACATCTACACGATTACCTTTGAGGCCACTGAAGGCGACCACGAATACAAGTATTTCCTCGTGGAAGACGATCCTACCTGGGATCTTGGCGAATGGGAAGGTGACCCCAACCGCGATCTGCACGTGGATGGCGACATGACTGTCAATGATGTGTTTGGTGATCCACCGGTATCAATCCTTGAGCCAGAAGTGGCAGACATCGTGATGAACATTTTCCCGAATCCTGCTACCACTGAAATCAACGTGGAAACAGAAGAGATGATCGAGCAGATCCGGGTTTATGACATCACCGGACGCGAAGTGATGCAGGTGTTGGTGAATGGCAACAACCAAACAATCAATGTGAGCACACTCCGCGAAGGCTTTTACATCATGCAGGTACACACCGAAAACGGTGTTGAAGGCCGCAGGTTCCACGTAACCCGCTAAGCGCATAACTAAGGCACTTGCCTTGATAATAAAAAAAAGCACGCCGGCTATCCGGTGTGCTTTTTTTTATTAATGTAAATTTGTTAAACGACGGGGTTAAAAACTATGATCTGATAGTTGGAAGCACTGCAGCGTAAATCCGCGCTGCGAAGCATCCGCGTCATCCGCGTTCATCCATGATGACAAACTAAAACGCCCGTGTCTCACAAAAATACCACGGGTTTCTTCATTAGCACATTGGCACATTAGCACATTGGCACATTGGCACATTGGCACATAAGCACATTAGCAAAGGTTACTCCTCTAGCGATTGTATGTGCTCCAGCGTGCGCACCATGTCTTCTGCATTGGAGAAATCGATGTCCTCGCGGCGCACGAAGCGGCGGATGGCTCTGCTGTGGTCGTCAAAAGCCCGCTGCAGAGCTCTTCTGTTAGCAATACTCACAGGTTCCCCATCCCGTATTACATGAAAACGCTCTCTTCGGTTGAGGGTAACCTGAATCTCATCTCCACCCGGGTTTTCCAGTAAAAAGGTTCTGTTGGCGTGTGACCCCGGGCTGCCTCTCAGGGAACGCACGGTGCCCACGGAGGCGGTATGGTCAGCCGTGCCATAAGCGCCCACGGCCAGGGATTCTGTGTCTACATCCAGCTCGTGCTTTAGCAGCAGGGGCTCTTTCCCTTCAACGGGAATATATTCAAAAAAACCGAAATCCTTATAATGTACAAACAATCTGTTGTCCAGCTTAATGGAATCGACCTCCCCGGGGTCTATGAACTCGATGTTATCCCCCCGTCCGTAATAATAGAAAATGTCAAGCAGGACGTTATAATTGACCTGCCGGGTGCGCTTTCTTTCCCCGCTAAAAATGTCAGCTGCCTGGCTTTCCGTGAAGAGGTGCTGAATTTCGGGTGATGCCATGTCTTCTACCTGCACGGCTTCCTGGCGTATTCGGAAAGACTCATGGCGCTTTTGCGCTGTTGCCATATGACTCGTGAGCAACAAGGCAATCATGGCACTGATAAATAGTGTAAATCGCATGGATTATTGTTTTTGGTGTTTATTATGTCGAGCAACTGACCTCAAAAATACATAAAATACAGGGCCATACCTGTCTTTATTCAGAGATCATCTGATCCGAGAAGGTAATCCTGCCGTTTTCATCTATTCCCTGGATGATTACCCGCAGGTTTCTTACATGATCGTCTAAGGGGAATGACACATTAATTTCCCCTGAATCGTTAACCTCTGCCCCGGGTTCCCAGAAAAGCGTCCTGTCCATACTACTTTCGGCATAGAGGCTGGTATTGATTTTAGACTCGAATGTTTCGGAGGGTTCATGAAATCCTTTCAGCAGGTATTCATACGACTCATGGCGATGTGCGTCGCCACGCCGGGTATAGATCAGAAGGGCACCGTTGGCACCGCGGCTTCCCAGGATGGCGCTTTGCGGACCGCTGATCACTGCGAGCCGCTCCACCTCTTGCAGGCTCACATTCAGGAAGCTGTTTCTGTCTACCATGACCTCATCCACCATGAATACCGGCTCATTGGTTGTCCTGAAGCTGCTGGGGCCGCGTAACATGATTTCTCCTCCCACAATCCGGAGGCCACGCACGCGTGTTCTGAGGACATCCATAATATCTCTGTGCTGGTCTCGAATGTCATCGAAATAAATAACCTGGTTTGCATCCCTGTAAATGGAAACGGTCTCTCTGCTGGGCTCAAGAAGGCCTCTGCTTCTCATCACAGCATCTGGTTGTGAGACTCTTTCCCAGTCATCGCCACGAGATGTGACCCGCTTTTTGCGCGTGTTAAAATTCTTCTCATATGTTGTTTTGTCCAGGTCGCGGCTGGCAAGATCCACCCGCAGGGCACGCTTGTCAAGGACTTGTTCTATCCTGAGGGTCGCCATGATGTATCCTTCATAATCAAGGTTGGAGAACAAAAAGTTGCCCTGCCTGTCGGTGCTTGTGGAGTAAATGTTAACTTCTTCCTTTTGTACTGCCAGCTCCACGTCCACCTCACCTGTTGCACGGTCAGAGGCCCTTGGCGTAACTTGTCCGCCAAGAGCGATACCACTGGGGAACCCATATTGCAGCTCCGGGAACTCGTCATCCAGGATCTTTTCCCAGTCGAATCGCCGCCATCCCTGTGTCATCATAAGCAGGTCAGCAGCGTGTGCAGCATCAGGATTGTCTTGCTGAAGGTAGTAATGAGGAGATTCCACGGTTGTGCCCAGGTCGCTGAACAATAGCATTTCACTTGCCAGGTTCATGCGATGATCTGGTGAGCTGGCATCGGTGTCCAGCACGGCCAGAGAATAGCTCCCATTATTCTCATCATGAGTTAAGCCTAATGCCAGGTGCATGATGTCGCCGTTGTCATCGGTGGTCTCTACGTCGTGGGCTATCATATCCAGTGAACCGATGTCCCCGTGATTGATAAACACCAGGCGTTCCGCCACAGGCTGCCCATCAGAGTTGAAAAGCTTGACCTGCGTTATCCCTGTTGGAAATGTATTTTTCGGGATGTTCACCTGCCATTCCTGGCTGTTAAGGCTTGCTTCTTCAAGAAAATAAGCTCTTCCCCTGGTTTGGGCAAGCAGGTAAATGTCATTCGTGAGCCCGGTTGTTTCAGGCTCAAAGTTGGTCTGCACGGTGACATCAATGTGATCACCATTTTTATTTACAGATAATAAAAATCCCGCACGCTCCAGGTTGGGCAGTCTGAGGGATTTTGTTTCACCGTTTTCGAACTTTACTTTGGCCTGGTAGCGCTCACCGGGTTCGGTGGAAAGGGTGAACATGCCCATCCCCTGATGATCTGTTGAAAAAGAAGTTATTTTAGTGCCATCCCGGTCTGTGACATGTCCTTCTGCCTTTACGCCAGAACCAAGGGCATTGGCAGCCTTGAATGCTACCCGGTTCTCCAGGCCCTCTAAAAGATTCCCGCCTTCGGGAAAAAAGGCAAACTGCATGTCTTCCTGCTCTCTTGACAGCCGGCGATTGTAAAAACGGTTGCTCCAGACATCCCTTCGCCGGATGAAATTTTCTTCAATAGCATTATATACATAAATGTCCTTTGTGAAAAAGAAATCCTCGTCAAAGTTATTCATCCAGTCGGTATAGGCACGCAGCTGATAATTCCCTTCAGTAATAGAATCCGGAAGGGTAATGTCACCATGGGAAAAACCATTTTCCATGCGCATCAACTCAAGGTTGGCCATTTCTCCGTCTGAATTGATCAGCTCAACGTACAGGTTCGTGCTTAGGGTGTCTGGCCGGTGTGATGCTGCGTTGGCAAGGTAGACCTTCATCCATATGGTCTCTCCTGCCAGGTATTCATTCTTGTCGAGATGGATAAAAATCTTTTGCTGGGGGTAGTTGAACTCCATTTTCTGGAGCTGTTCCAATATATTACTGGCTACAGGCCCATAAGGGTCATCTGCGGTTACAGTAACCGGGGTGACCAGGATAAAAAGCCCTGCAAGCCAGGACTGGATATTTTTCAGATTTAAAATTTTCATTATTGAAGTCTCCTTTGTTTCTAAAGAAAACAAAAAAAAAGCTATTTTGTTTCTTGTTAATTACCAGTACAATATAAGAAACTCCGGGTGAATTTCCTAATTCACGCCGGAGTTTCTTGTGTTTATGTATACGAAAATTTTTATCTTCTTAATCCGTTCGTTTATTGTTTTCTTTCAGTTTGCTGCCCGGTTGGCTTAGAGGTTTTCATATAGGTAGATATTTCCTTCTTCATCCAGACCTTCGATGAAAATGAGGTTATTTTCATTATCAAGCTCTTCGGGTAGTGTTATGTGCGTGACGCCATCTTCACCGGGTGTGATGTTGGCTTTCCAGAACCGGGTTTTTGGTATGCTGTAATCTTTATAGTTGTCTGAGCTGATCTCCGACTCATAAAAAGCTGCAGGCATGTTGTATCCACGGATGGCAAATTCCTGATCAGCCATGCCTGCTGAGGATCTTTGGGTGTAGGCTATCAGGGCACCTGCAGCCCCCCGCACGCCCAATATGGCTGCGCTGGAACCGCTCAGGACCTCAACGCGGCTTATATCTTCCGGCCTCAGCGAAAGGAAAACGCCCTGGTCTACAGTGTTTCCATCCACAATAAATGCCGGGCGGCTACTCGCTTCAAAACTAATGGGCCCTCTCAGAAATATATTCCCATCACGGTAGGTAAGTCCCCTTACGTTTCTGGTAAGTACTTCACGCATGGAGTTGTAATAACCGCTGAGTTCATCCACGTAAATGGTTTGATCGGGCTGGCCGTAATAGCTTCTTTCAGCTCTTCTGCCTGAAATTCTTTCAGTCTGATGAAAATAATCCGGCCTGGAAACTCTCGACCAATTATCGCCCCTTTCAAGTACTTTTTTAGGTTCAGTGTGAAAAGTTAATGGATATGACGCTTCAGCCGGCTCGTCAAAACCAAGTTTTATCTGGTATGTGCGCCGGGGTGCATTTGTTTCCACGGATATGCCGGCCATAAACACGTTTTCGTATTCCAGTCCCTCGAATTCAAAATGACCATTCCTGTCTGTTTCGGTGGTGTACATTTGTCTGCCCTCAGTCCTTGTGGCCATTTTCACCTGGACTCCTCCAAAGTCATGCCGGTCGGAGAGGGATTCTACCTTACCCTGTACCACAAGCCCTTCGGCTTCCTCATAGGTGACCTCAGGGAACCTTCTTTTCATAATGTCTTCCCAGTCAAAGCGACGCCACCCGTGGGTCATCATCAGCAGGTCAGCTGCTTCAGCTGCAGCGGGCTCATCCTCAAAATAAAAACCGGGATTGTAAATGTCACCTTGCAGGTCACTGGTCAGCATGAGATAGGTGGCAATATTGCCACGCCGTTCGGGGGCAGAGCCGTGTGGTTCTAACACAGCAAGTGAAAGGCTTGTTCTGAATCCGGCTCCTGCTTGGGTATGGATGGCGACCTCATCTCCGTTTATCTCCACAGAAGGTTCAATGAATCCTTTCTCGTTAAGAAATATGAGGCGTTCGGCTACTGGTCCGTTGCTGTCAAAAAAAGTGATATGGCTGATACCATCGGGAAGCTCGCTCACCGGGATGCTGGTTTCAAAAAAGGCCTGATCCATATTGGCTTCCTGGAAAAAGTGCACCCGGCCGCGGGTATGGGCAAGTATGGCTATATCGCCCGGCAAGGCGGTGGTTATCAGGCTTGCAGTTACCTGCAGGTGTATGTTCTCTCCCCTGCGGTCAACGCGTAACACGTAGCCCTGATCCTGCAGGTCAGGCAAAAGGCAGGTGTAATCATCTCCGTTTTCAAATTCAACTACGGCATGGTAGACGCTTCCATGTTCAGGAGTGAAGGTAAAGGAACCCATCCCATCATGCCGGGTCTCAAATGAAAGGACCACAGTGTTTTTGTCATCCATAAGATGCCCCTGTGCTTTGACTCCTCTGCCAAGACCATTGGCAGCCTTGAATGCCACCCTGTTTTCTGTGCCGGCTACGAGATTACCCCCTTCCGGGAATAATCCAAACTGAAACTCATTTCGCTTTTCTTCCAGGTTATCATTAAAATTACGACTACTTCTCCTTTCTCTGCGGGAGATGTAGTTCTCTTCGCCAGGATTTCTTATGGTCAATTCTTTTTCGAAGTAGAAGGTTTCATCAAAGTTTTTCATCAGATCTGTAAATGCCCGGAGAACGTAGCTTCCTTCATGGATGGAGTCAGGGATATGAATGTCGCCGTATGCCAGACCGTGCTCCAGGGGCAGGAGGGAGACATTTACAAAATCCCCGTCCAGGCTGAGGAGTTCTACGTGCAGGTTGGTCTGTCTTTCGTCGGGTTGGTGGTTGGACAGGGCAACCACGAATGCCTGGAACCAGATTCTCTCCCCCGCGAGATAGCTGTTCTTGTCAGTATGCATATATGCCTTCTGATGCGGCAGCATGTGTTCATATGCCTGAAGGTTGGTGAGGGCTGTTTGTCCTGCGGCCTGCATGGGATTGCTTGCATGCAATGGCAACAAAAGGGCCGTAAAAAGTGTGGCAAAAAGAGACAGTGCCAGGGGTCGAAGTTTTTCCATCTGTTTATATTTTGGTTTGACAGGTCAAGCGCTGACATTACGTTGGTGTTCCCGCAACCGGAAATCAGGTCTCAAATATTATGCCACTAACAAAAAAAACCGTTCCCCTGAGGTTACCATGCTATATCCAGCTGGTTAATGATGTGTGCTGCGTTTATGAGGTCTGCTTCATGATCTATTCTGCCTGCTTCTCTTCGAAGGGCAGAGCGCACCTCCCTGCGATGATCAGGGAAGAGTCTGGAAATGGCTCTCCGGCTTTTCCTGCTTATTTCGCGGGCTTCACCATCAGGCATGACAAAGTAGTATACGGGGTCGTGTTCAATCCGGGGCCGTGCAATAATACGCCCACCGGTGCTTCTGTGGGTTTCGCCGGTGCGTCGTATCCTTTGATGTGCTACGAGGGTAACTTCATCTTTATAAAGAATCTGTGCATAGAGGTTTAGCTCATCACTTTCATACCATGGCTTTATGTTAATATTCCTAAAGACAAGGGTGTCGTGTTCATTAGGATAAAGTGTAAAGGCTGACACTGTTTCCTTGTTAATTTTTATTGACTGCAGCGTTCTGGGTTGCCGCCATATCAGTTCGTCGAGGTATCCATTATAACGGAAGTCCTGTCCTTCGACCAGTGTGCTGTCGCGAAGCTTCAGGTCGCCCTTCACCCAGTCATCGTGAAGATAAGGGCTGCCATCAGCCTGCATGGTGGTGACGAACACCTCACCTGTCAGTCTTGGGGTTTGTTCAAGGGTTTCAGGCTTTGCTGGCGTTTCAGGTTCATAGGCAAGCCCTGTGTAAAAGCCGGCAATGAGAATTAAGGGAAAAAGTATCATATGTTTGATAAGGGTTAACATGGCAGAAATTATTTTACTGTAATTGATGTGGTATTGAAAATGGCTTCGCCGCAGTCTGATAGACCTTCGATGGTGATCAGGAATTCTCCTCTCAGGTCACCGGTGAAAAACGAATAGGTTTCAGGCTGTCCATCCAGGAGGTTCAAGTCTGGTTCCCATGCGAGCAGCTGCCTCATGTCGGGCCGGTTTGTCCGGATGTTGCCTGGTTCATCGTATAAGGGCGGATTAAACACTTTATGATGTCTGTATGACTCATGCATTTTCGTGGTATAGGTTGTGTTTTCTTCAAGGATATCCTGGTAAGATTCATTTTCGGTGAAGATCCCTATGATACCCGGGAAGGTCATATCGCCATAGGCCCAATGGACATTTTTAATTTCTATTTTGTCGATCTCCCTGGATCCTAATTTCATTAGCTTGGTGAAATCGTGGATCATGATTCCGTCAAGAAAAAAAACAGGTTGATTGGGTAGTCTGTTTCCTGAGTTGTGACATACCAGGGATGTTCGCAGGTCATCATCACTGCCGCGGAACCTCCATACCGGTACCAGCTCCCGGGCTATTTCCCGGAGGTTGTCGAGTGGCATGAACTCATCCATGTACACTGTGGCTTCTGGCCGGTTATAGACCAACGGCGGGCGTGCATAACGATAAAAGCTTCCGGTGGGATCTTTCACGTAATCATTATCAAATGTCTTTTGAACGCGAACGATGTCCTGGCTTTCGCGAATGAATGACCTGCGCTGCCATATATCCCTTCCCGGACTGCCCTCAAAAGGTTTCTGCAGATCAAACTTATCAGCCACCTTTATGCTGTAGCGGTTATTTAGTGTACTCCGGTCTACGGACAAAAACAGCTCTTTGTTTCTGTGGTAATCTGAAAGCAGAAAATGAAACCGGCCCTGATCATCCGTATGGGTATACATTAGATTTACCAAGGTGTCTGGGGCGTTGAGTAAAACACGTGCGTTGTTAAAGGGTGTGTTTTCTGTGGGATCGGTCACCTGGCCTGACAAGATCAGGCCTTCTGTTTCCATCAGTATATTGTATCCGGGAATGTATTCTTTTTTATTTGCCTGATAGGCTTCTTCCCATGATGAGAATCCTATGAGGAAATCGTTGATCAGGGAATCGTTGATCCCGCCCAGCTTTTGTTTTGCATAATATTCGCTGATTTCCATATCCCGGGCGCATCTTTTGTTTCTTGCCTGTTTAGCAAGGGTCAGTGCATCGTCTGCGGCTGCTTCTTTTCTTCTAACCGAAACACTGATTCTGGCTTCCCTGTTTTCTCCCAGCAGGGGGTCTAATCCGATCTCCACTTTCTCACGCCTGCCAAACTCTTGCCCGGCAAGGATCTCCAAGGCAGGCAGGTCGCCTGGTTTGTGATACCAGTGTCTAACAGCCTGATGTTGCCGGTCATTTGTATGTGCCTGAACCTTTAATACGCCATGGGGTAATTGATCTTGCGGCAGGGATACTGTCACGAGGCTGTCCTGAGCTTCCCAGGCCTCTTCCCATAGGAGATTACCCCTGTGTCTGATACTCAATTTCCCTGCTGCCTGTTGCTCACCCCGGTGAAAAACAGTGGCTTTCAGGGTTTCCGCTTCATTATTCAAACTCAGGCTTATTCCCTGGTCTTTAATGGTGGGAAGCCTGAAGGCTTTTTCAGTGCCGTCAATATATAATGTATAGCTTGTTGCTGTATCTGGTGTCAGGCTTATGGTGTTAAACCCATGTGAATTTAACTGGCTGCTCAGGATGGTATCCTGTGCTTCATTGAGCAGGTGAATGTCTCTGTGGGAAGTATCAAAACGGCCGCTTGTGTTTACAAGTATATTGCCTGGATGGCCTGGCAGAAGGTATCCGCCTTCCACGCTGAACCTCACGCTGAGATCGTCATCAACTGCTGAGGCAGGGTCGATAAGTTGCAGTTCATCATCAAAACGGTTGGCGACAAACACATTTTTACGAAAAAAGGATGTTTCTCCCAGGTTGCGCATCCAACTGGTATAACCCACGAGCTCATACATTCCCGTAGAGAGGGTGTCATGCAGGTATATGCTGCCGGAAGCGCTGTTTTCACTTAATTTCAGGGTAACATTTTCCGCCACGCCATACTCATTTCGCAGGGCCAGATAGGCGTACCGGCTTTGTTTTCCTGAGTAATCATCCTGGTTATAGAGCCAAAACCGGAAGAACATTTTTTCGCCGGCAACATAGAGGTCACGGTCGGTATTTACATAAACCTGCTCGTGCGGTGTTACATCCGCGGTGCTGGCGGCGGTATTTAGTCCGGGCATTGCCATAAGGCAGCATATGATAACAAAAAGACCTTGCTTCATTTTTCTATTCATTTAAATCGTTCTGATTTACTATTGTTCTGATTATTAGATCCAGAATGGCGGTTGTACTTCATAGGAGCAACCATCCTCGGGAATGGTCTCCGGATCTTCCCATAGTGTAAGTGTTAATTCATTTGTATCGGAATTATAATGGCTGCGTACCGAAAACGAGGTTACGGATGATGCTTCAAAGATCCCATATACCCTACGTTCGGGGTCGTTCACGCAATGCATGTTGCTGGGCAGCTCTATGGCAATGGGGTCAAAAAACTTTCCTTCGTCGGAGAGCTGCTGATTTTTGGCCTGATGAAACTCAAAGGCGTCCTGGTTTAGCGCAAAGAGGCGGCTAATGAGGGTGCGGTTGTGATCATAACTTTTGTCAGGCAGGTTGAGGTAGAGAAGGTCGCTGGTGTTGTAAGGAAGGAATCCCACCTGGTGATGGCTGAAATCTGCGCCTGCGCTAAAATCGGGAATGTCCCTTGGCAGAAATTCCGTCGCATCATAAACCATCCAGCAGTAGTCATAGGTATTTATGAAACCAACAGGTATCACATTTATATACTGCAGGTATAATCCTGCTTCATAGCGAAATTTTGGTGTTTCGCTTCCCTCAAGGATCGTTTCAAGATATATCTTGGTGCCCTGTACAACATCTTCATAAATTCGTCCTGATATAGCCGATTCAAAATAAAACGTTTCATGGGCAAATTCACCGTCAAGGTTTCCCATCTCTATGGGTTCTGCGATTTCCTGGGGGGCGCTTTCATAGGTGTAGCCGTCGGATGTTACGATTTGCAACGTATATGTTTTGCCCACCTCTCCCCTGAAATTATTGGGGGTGTAGTACCAGCCATGGCTTGTTTCTTCAAGCAGGACTTCATTCCCTTCATCATCGCTGATGGTTACCAGGGCATCGCTTATACGGTCGAGGTTACGGGGCTCACCATAGGCGGTGGTTTCTGAAAGCCTGACCCCATGCGGGCCTTCTTGCGTGGTAAGCAGGCCGTCCACGACGAGGTAATTTTCCAGCTGACCCACAGAGTGATCAAATTTTTCCTGGCATGCTGTCGCCAGAAAAATGAGGCCAAGCCATAATAACCTGATTTGTATGTTTTTTTTCTTTGTCATGATTAAAACGAAAAATTATAGGTTAGGGTAGGCAATGGTCTTCCGATGATATAAAGCTGATATAGGTCGAATGATCCATGACCTTGTTGTGTTGTAGGTGTTTTCTTGTAAAAAACGGAAAACGGGTTCTTTCTGCCATATACATTTAACACAGAGAACGTGAAACTGCCTTTTCCGCGTTGGTCTATCCGCAGGTTCTCGCCAAGGGAGATGGAAATGTCGAGCCTGTGATAGGCGGGCAGGCGGTAGCTGTTCCGGTCGGAATAGGCCAGCAGCATGCTGTTTCCGTGCTGATACGTGTATTCAGGCAGGGTAACAGGGCGACCGGTATTATAGTTGAAGGTTGCACTTATGCGCCATCTTCTTGACATGAAGTAGTTTGCATTGATGGCCAGGTTGTGTGGCCTGTCATAATTGGATGGGAAATAGTTGTTGTTGTTGATCTGCATGTCGGGATGGGGGCTGTCTGTGCGGCGCTGTGATGAGGAATACGTATAACTGGCGAACCCGGTGAGGTCACCTGAGTTTTTCCGCACATAAAGTTCCATCCCATAGTTGTAGCCTTTGGCGTTGATCACATCCATTTCAAGGTGGTCGTTCATGGAGATTTGTGCGCCGGAAGTGTACTCTATGGCATTATGGATTTGCTTGTAATATACCTCCAGGGATGTTTCCAGTGTATGGTCAAAGAAATTTCTGAAATAGCCCACTGCAACCTGGTCACTGGTAAGCGGCTTCAGGTGGGTGTCGCTAAGCTTCCAAAGGTCTGTGGGTGCCATCACCGAAGTGTTGGAGATAAGATTAATATATTGATTGGCTCTGTTATAACTCAGTTTCATGGAGCTGTTCTCATCCAGACCGACGCGAAAACCCAGACGTGGCTCCAGGCCGCCATATTGCTGAACAACATCACCTGATTCATATTGTGTGCTGTCTGTGATGGTCTGCTGGCTGTAAGCCTGGTCTTCTTCATATGATCTTACGGTAGCAGGCCCCATCTGGAGGTAGTGTGAGTAGCGGAGGCCGAGTTCAAGTGCAATTCTGTCGCTTATATTAATGTCATCACTAACGAATGCAGCAAGCTCGTATGCCTGTTCGTTTTCCATAGTCCAGTGGGATACCTGCGAATCATCGCTTTCGGGGTGAATGCTGCCGGGGGCAATATCGTAGCGGATGGCGTCTGCACCCATGTTGATTTCATGCACGGAGCTTGGATAATAGGACAAAAACCAGGTGAGTTTTTTATAATCAATGTCGGAGTCTATCCGGTAATGACCTTCGGGGTTGTATTCAGGCAGCTCTGCCAGGCTGTACTGATAACCGCTATAGCCAGCAATGAAAGTGGAAGAAAGGCTTGAGCTGATAAAGCTGTTGAGTCTCAGGGATGCCAGGTGGTTATAGTATTCATAATCTACGTCATCCCCGAAGTTTGACTTGTCGTAGCTTCTGTAGCCAAAAATGGTGAGTCTGTGATTCTGTCCGAGAGCAACATTCAGATGCCCGGTAATATCATTAAAGCCGACAGAACTGTTCATCAGGTCCTCATTGGGTATCCTTTGCAGGAGCCAGTCAGAGTATGAGGACCTTGCACCAACGGCTAGCGCTGCTTTATCTGCTACGATGGGTGTTTCCAGCAGGACGCGGCTGTTGATGAGTCCAACGCCTCCTTCAAGAGACGTACGCTCCTTGTCAAGGCCGTTGCCGAGGCGGATATCCATGACGGACGAGGCCCTTTCGCCGTAGCGTGCCGGGATCCCGGCCTTCATCAGACTCACATTGCTTACCATGTCGGGGTTGATGACCGATATAAGGCCGAAAAGGTGGCTGGAGTTAAACAGGGGAACATTTTCCACCAGCAACAGGTTCTGGTCGGCGCTGCCTCCTCTTACGTTGAATCCGGAGCCGAACTCACCTACTGATTGTACGCCGGGCATGAGGGTAAAGCTTCTCACGATATCCTGTTCGCCAAAACTGCCCGGCAAGGTTTCCAGGGCCTGGGCATCCATGGTTATGAGGCTCATCTGGGTGCTGGTGATATGGTCGCGTGCCCTGCGGGCGGTAACCGTAACTTCTGCCAGCTGGGTTGCTTCTGAAAAGATGTCCAGGGTAATTTCCCCGTCACTGATCAGCCGGATGTCCTGGTACATTTCGTCATACCCGACATAGCTGATCCTTAAACTGTGATCGCCCACAGGAAGTGTCATGCGGAACCTGCCATCCAGGTCTGTGGTAGCTCCCTGCTCCGACTCTGGTTCATAAACCACTGCGCCGATGAGTGGTTCAAAAGTGGCCGCATCCAGGATAAGCCCACTGATGGTGGCGCGGGAATATCTTCCATATTCAGAGGGATCGCCCACAATGATCATATCGTCGTCATCGGTGAGACGATCTCTTGCTATGGCATCCCGTGGCATAAGGAAGAAAAGCCCGTCGATCTCAAGGTAGGTAAGTTCGGACCGGCCGGCAATCAAAGAGATAGCCTCCTCCAAAGGTTGCTCCAGGAGGGCTTTGCTGTATATTTCATCGGCAAGCCATGTGTCGCGATAATATATGACAGTATTGTGTTTCTCCTCGAGAGCTGCGAGGATATCCTGAACGGGCAACATCTGGCCAGCACCTTCTTGCTCCTGAGCCGTGGCATTAAGGGCTCCTGTTGCAAAAAGCAAAATTGCCAGGAAAAACTTCAACAGATATAGATTCATAAGAAACGTGTTGTTGTGTATGGGTTTGTAAATTTCCACATAAAATTGGCTTTTACCAAACCGGTGGTTATATATTTATACCAATTACATGTTTTTGTTTCTGAAAATGATGTTATTTTCTTCTCTTTTGTGGGCAAATCACTTATGCCAATACACTTTGATCACTTTTGTAAATAGTTTCGCAAAATCCATGCCCATAACATAAATATACAGACATTCAGTTTAATAACCACTTGTTTTTATGTTATATGCTTGTATATCATGTGCATTTTTGAACAGCTCTGTCCGTCTCCGCACACTGGTCCGGGTATTTACAGCCGGGTAATCTATTCTGGATAGTTTGTGATTTATACATTATATTATATAGGGAATTAAAAGGAGCTCAATTATGTACCGTGATTATTTAGCAAAAATTGTCATTTCTTGGGATTTTTTGTGTATAATTGCACATTGAATACGGAATCGCTGCTGTATAAATATATTTTGTGATCCCGGATGTTAATTTTTTTTTAATTTATTATTGTTTTTTGGGGAAATCGTATTAAATTTGAAGGTCAATCAAAGCAAGAATTTTTTGAGTTCTATTTTATTAACTAAAACAAAAACAACATGATGAAGCGAGTTTTCATTTTGATGGGTGTGTTGCTCTTTATGGGTTCGACCCTGTTTGGGCAGCAGATCCAGATTTCCGGTACAGTGACCGATGCGGAAGACGGAGCTACCTTGCCTGGCGTTACAGTTCAGGTTGAAGGTACAACCGTTGGTACGGTTTCAGACATTAATGGTCGCTATGAGATCACTGCGGAAGCAGATGCCACGCTGATCTTTTCATTTATTGGGATGCAGACCCAGGATGTGCCGGTGGATGGCCGTAACACGATTAACGTTGAGCTCGAGGCTGAAATGGTTGGCCTTGAAGAGGTCATCGTTATCGCTTACGGTACCACACGTCGTGAGTCATTTACCGGGGTCGCAGATGTGATCGATTCTGACAGGCTTGAAAGGCGTCAGGTATCTCACATCTCCAGGGCACTGGAAGGAAGCAGCCCTGGTGTGCAGGTTACCAGCGGTGGTGGCCAGCCCGGAGCTGGTTCACAGGTCCGTTTGAGGGGCTTTGGCTCCATCAACGCATCCAACGCACCACTTTATGTGGTTGACGGTGTTCCTTTTGACGGCAACCTGAATGCCATCAGTCCCGATGACATCGAAAACATTACCGTACTTCGCGATGCTTCTGCTGCTGCACTCTATGGTGCCAGGGGCGCGAACGGTGTAATTATGATCACTACCCGCTCAGGTGACACAGAAAGGCCGTTTATGCGCTTTAGCTCCAGGGTAGGTGTTGTGGATCGTGCTATTGACGAGTATCCCCGGGTAAACTCAGGGGAGTTTATGTTGCTTAGCTGGGAAGCCTATCGTAACAACCTGCATTTCCGTCAGGGCCTCGATGTAGCCGACGCAAACATGGTAGCCACTTGGGGTGAAGACGCAGGTATGGGTTTTGCCAACAGCATTATTGACCATCTCGGACGTTACAACCCCTATCATGTACCCGAAGGGGAAGCACTTTTCGTATGGGACGATGACAATCCCTGGATTGGTTCTCTCAACCCCAATGCCACCTTGCTTTATGAAGACGACTGGCAAGACGAACTCTTGCGTACAGCCGTTCGCCAGGAGCACACGTTCAGGGTATCCGGTGGTACGGATGTGTCTGACTACTACGTCTCACTGGGTTATCTCAACGAAGAGGGTATGGCCATCAACTCTGAATTCGAAAGGTTTTCAGCAAGGCTGAATATAAATACCCAGCCGCTAGACTGGTTTGAGAGTGGCCTGAACCTTTCAGGTTCTTTCTCTGAAACCACACAGCAACCCTTCACAGGTACACAGACTTCCAATGCCTTCTTTATCTCCCGCACAATGGGGCCCATTTATCCGGTATACCTCAGAGGTGCAGATGGTGAGTTCATCCTTGACGATGATGGAAACAAGATCTATGACTTTGGAACGGGTGACGGCCCACAAGGCACACGCCCGAATGCTTCCATGTCTAACCCGATCGGCTCATTGCAGCTGGATGATCGCTCGTTTACACGTGAGAACGCCAGTGCAAGAACCTATGCGCAGATTAACTTCACTGATAATCTGAACTTCAGGGCAAACATGTCAGCCGACTATTACAGCATTTACAATACTACCTTCCAGAACCCCGAAATGGGTGATGCTGCTGCCGTAGACGGACGTGGTACCAAGTCGCACACAAGGAACATGAGCTGGACATTTAACCAGCTTATTAACTACAATAACCAATTTGGTGATCATAACCTCGACCTTCTCTTCGGTCATGAGGCTTATGAGCGTCGCATCAATTTCGCATCTGCCACAAGGGTTGGTTATCCGATCCCCGGCATTTCTGAAATTGGCATTGCTACCACCATGGAGGGATCAACCTCTCATTTGCATTCCTATAATGTAGAAGGCTACTTTACCAGGGCCAGCTATGACTACATGAACAGGTACTATATTTCTGGTAGCTACCGTCGTGATGGTTCATCGCGCTTCCATGAAGACAGCCGCTGGGGTAACTTTTACTCCATTGGAGTCTCCTGGAGGGTTACCCAGGAGGACTTCATGCAGGGACTTGACTGGCTTGATAACCTCAGGGTGAAAGCAAGCTATGGTGAACAAGGTAACGATGGTCTGCCCTCCTATTATGCATGGCAGAGCTTCTTTGACCTGGGATTTGACAACCACAGCCTTGCTGGTGCCGTTTATACACAGCACGAAAACCGTGAGCTGCAGTGGGAGGTTAACGCCAACACCAACATCGGTTTTGATGCCCGTCTGTTTGATCGCTTTGAGGTAGAAGTTGACTACTTCCAGCGTGCCTCTTCAAACCTGCTGTTTCAAGTGCCACTGCCACTGTCTACCGGGGTAAACGAAATCTCCATGAACATTGGTGAAATGAAAAACACTGGTATAGAGTTCCGTGCTTTGGCAAATATCATCCACAGCCGTGAATTCCGCTGGGATATCGACTTCAACATTACTGCTCTCGAAAACGAAGTAACCAAGCTTCCAGGTGACCCATTCATCCGGGGCACACGCCGAATTGCTGAAGGTCGTTCATTGTTTGACCATTATCTGCGTGAAATCGCAGGCATCAACGAAGAAGGCCACACATTGTATTACATTGACGTTCTTGATGAAGACGGAGAGCCTACAGGCGACAGGGAAACCACTACTGACCCTAATGACGCTGACCGTTATTATGTAGGTACAGGTATTCCAGATTTCTGGGGTGGTCTGACCAACAACTTTACCTTTGGCAACTTCGACCTTTCTGTACTGTTTACTTACGGCGTTGGAGGTACAATGTATGACATGGCATACTCATGGCTGATGGGCGAAGGCCGCTATGGATATCACCTGCACGCAGATCGCCTCGACCGCTGGCGTCAGCCCGGCGATCATGAAATCACCGATCAGCCACGTATGGAAAATGACAGGCCTGAGCTTTTCTTTGCTTCGGACAGGAACCTTCAACCCATGGATTTCCTCGCACTGAAAAATGTAACCCTTAACTACAGGGTGCCTCAGTCCTTTACCGGTCAGTATGGCATCAATGAGCTGGGCGTATTCGTATCTGCTGAAAACCTCTTCATCATGAATGAGAACACAGGTATGGACCCACAGCACAGCTTTACCGGTCAGACCGACCACGGTTACTTCCCGGTCAGAACGATAACTTTCGGTCTTAACTTGCAGTTTTAATTAAAAAAATCAGAGAGCATTATGAAAAAAATAAATAAAATAATTGCGCTTTTCGTGCTGGTCTTCTTTTTGGGCAGTTGCGAACAAGACTTTTTGGACACATCTCCAACCGATCAGTTCTCATCTGATTTGATGTTTGAATCGATCGAAGGAGCGAACCTGGCGCTGAACGGTATGTACCGTTACCTCTATGCTTTCCACCCAGGCTTTGGATGGGGCTATGGTAACCATGACGGCTTCGGCCACATGGCACATAACCTTGAAATGGACCTCATGGGTGAAGATATGCGCGTATTCTCAGCCGGCTATGGATGGTTTAATGGGGCACACCGCTGGATTACTCATCGTAATGCTATGGCAGGTGTAACGCATGAACGCTGGCGTATGCCTTATGCAGTCATCAATAATGCCAACATTCTCATCCTCTATATTGATGATGTGGATGCACCACAAACCCAGTTGAACCGCATCAAGGCACAGGCTTATGCTGCGCGTGGTGCCATGCTTTACCACCTGGCTATGCTTTATGCACCTGCTTATACAGACGATCCTGGTGCACCGGGACTGCCTCTTTATAATGAGCCCGGACAGGAAGGATTCCCCAGGAGTTCTGTGGAAGACACCTATGCCATGATCACCAGCGACCTGGATGAGGCTATCGCCCTCTTTGATGGTACAAACACCCGTCCGCACCGCTCGCACATTAACCTGGCTGTTGCTCACGGTTATCGTGCACGCGTTGCTCTTGCCATGGGTGACTGGCAAACGGCTCATGCGAATGCCATCGATGCCATTGACTATCATGGCGGTGCAAACGAACTGTTTACACAAGGTGACTATCCTGACAAATTCGAGTTTGTCATGGAAGATGGTGAGATTGTAGGTTATGACTTCGACGCGCATGCTGGTTTCAACGATGCAAGCGCATCATCCGAGTGGATGTGGGGCTCTATCATCAATGAAGAGCATGCCACTATCTATGCTTCCTTTATGAGCCACATGGACCCACGTTTTATGACCTATGCTGCTCTTGGCGGACAGAAAATGATCACCCCCCCGCTTTACGAAGCAATGGGTGAGAACGACGTAAGAAGGAACCTGTTTATGCTATCCACTACTGATGGCAATGATGAAGACCACGGTGGATATTCTGACTCAGAAGCGGATATCCCGCCTTATACCCAGCTGAAGCTTGTCACCCAGGAAGTAGGTGCATGGGAAGCTGACTATATCTACATGCGTCTCGCTGAAATGTTTGTCATCAAAGCTGAAGCAGAAGCACGCCTCGGTNTGGATGCTGATGCCGTATCTACGCTGCATGANCTCGTTACTACCCGTGACGCTGATTACGATGTAAGCGGCCTTAGCGGTAACGACCTCATCGAAGAGGTGATGTTGCAGCGCCGTATCGAGCTTTGGGGCGAAGGCTTCCGCTGGATCGACCTGAAGCGCCTCGGACTGGACCTGGATCGTAATGACATGGGTCACGACCCCGGCATGGCCAGCGAAATGTTCGTTGAAGCCGGACATCGCTGGTGGAACTGGCTGATCCCTCAGGATGAGCTGGATGCCAACGATCAGATCGGTCCCGACGACCAGAATCCGTAGATCTTACACCGGATGAATGTCCGGAAATACCAAAAAAGCCCGGAAAGTCCATCTTTCCGGGCTTTTTTTGTCAAGGGCATGCTGGAGTGCACGAACGCCCTGAAAGGTTTTTATTCTACTGCATCCCACCACATCCTTGTGAACAGGTCTATACCTGAAGGAACGTTGGACGCGTTTATGTTTTTCTCTTCTTCTGCATAAAGGAACCTTCTTGGAATGCCTTCGGCATCTCCATCTCCTTCGTAATGCGGGATCTCAGGAAAACCAGTGCGGCGATAATCGGACCATACTTCAGGATTGAGGAAAAGGGCTACATATTTAGCATTCATTATCTGTTCAAGGGTTACATCCTCAACAGAAGCGTGCTCTGCTTCCCACTCCGGGTCTTCTATGTCTAACGAACGCAGGGAGGAGATCACTGCTTCTTCATAAGCCTGGTCAGCCAGCAATTGGTCACCGGTCATAAGATAAACCTCTGCCTCAATGAATTTTTGTTCTGTGTACCCGATTAGTGTTGTTGGGCTGGTTTGAGATGCGATGGCAGATCCTGGTGATGAGGCGTTTTGCATGGTAGAGCCCACAGGCTTGCCCACATATTCTCCGTAAATGTTTTGTGTGAGAAAGTGTTCTGTGCGCGGATCATCGGTTTCCAGGAGCTTGTCCACGAAGAATTCACCTGCACGCGTTACCTGCCTGAAGAAGTAATGGGGGTTAATCTGATCCAATTCCTGATTATAATGATAAACCATGTCGTCATGTGTTCCGGAAAACAATTCCCTGTTGTTTATTTGCCCCCGGGGAAGGTTGTAATTGCCTGCCTGGTTCCCCATGCGGAGGAGATGTCTTAACCTGATCACATCCGCTGCTTTTTTCCATTGATCAAGGTCACCGCCATAGATAGGATCTTCAGCCGCACCCGGTTTTAATCCGTCAGACTGTTGTGCAGCTAAGAGGTCCTGTTGGGCAAGCTCCAGCAGCTGCATGATCTCAATATATAATTGTTGTTGCTCATCGTAAACCGGCAAATTGGCCTGGGTAAAATACCCCATGGCCATTTCATGAGGCACATCCCCCCAAGTATCTGTCATAAAACCAAGGCTGTATGCCTGCAGTATTCTTGCTATGCCCCTGTATGCCCTTGCATTTTCTTCGGTCGCGACCGTTATCATGTTGCGTAGATCTCTATAAATGTGTTCATAATAAAAATACCATATGTCATCGTTGTGATAACCATGCATCTGATAACGGTCTATGTTCAGGTATTTGCCGCTTACGCCGCTTAACTGCTGTGTCCACTGAAGCTGGTATCTGCCCATGTCAAGGCCACGCCAGTAAGATATGATGTATTGACTGAATGGAAGTTGTGACTGCAGTGTCTCTTCCGGCGACTGGTCATTATCATCAAACATATCGCATGCCGTGAAAGCCAGTAATAAACCAAGAAAAATGCTGAAAAATTTTGTATGACGTTTCATAATGTACCTTTTATTTTAAAAACGTGAAAACCGGGATGATGTTTTATTCCCGGCCGGGTTAATTTGTCCGGATGACGATCAGGAGATCATTTTAGCTGCAAACCTTTAATCGTGTTAAGCATTTTGCAATTTCGCAAATGAAAGCAAAATTACGAAAAGATTTTGTGTATATTTATAATCATAAATAAGGAGTCGGGCATCTAAAAAGTTTTCATGGACATTCAGAAAAATACTTGTGCAGAGCATATACATGTGGTTGTTATATCTGCCGATACCGCGTTTGCTGTCCGGTTAAAACGCATATTAATACATGCGGGATATTCCGCCGCTGTTATTAAAGATCCGGCAGATACAGCCTCTGAGGAACACAGCAAACAGGTTCATGAAGATCACATATATGTTATCGATTTAAGGGCAGGTGATATAGCATGGATGGATATACTACATCGCTTCGGGCAGAAGAAATTGTTTATTGATTGCATATTCCTTTTACCCGTTGATGATCAGTCATCATTGCAACAAATAAAAAGCCAGGGCGCATATGTGGTGTTTCCCAGGGAGGAGTCAATGATGCCTGAGCTGCCTTCTGTGATCAATCAATTAGCCTGCAGAAAGGATGCCGGGAAAAAACTGCATGCCGTACAGGACGGACAGATAAATGCGGAAGATAAAAAACAGATTATCACCGACAAGCTTAGTGATATATATGCCGAAATCACACATGATCAGAAGGTGGGTGACAGCAAAACAGATCTTGAGCAGATCATTGAAGAAAGGGTCAAACTTCTTGAATACAATACTGGTGAGATGATCTCTCGTCATAACGCGGATCGGCAATTGATGTATATCTCCCCTGCTTGCAACAAGATACTTGGTTATTCACAGCAGGAAATGCTGGGCACATCCATTTTTAAATACATTCATCCCGAAGATGCTGAAAAGATCAGAAAAGGATACCACGAAACAATTGATATACAGAAACAAAATTTTAATGAGATCTGCAGGGTAAAAAGAAAGGATGGCAGGTATATCTGGCTGGATGTGGTCAACAGAATATTATACAAGAAGGACACCGGGCTAGTGGAT
>SL_3KL_010_SEDDRAFT_10001393_pt1 | contig 21887 bp, 14 predicted proteins | sample SodLakKL_010_SED_2_FD_10381 | JGI IMG/M metagenome (IMG submission 10381) | reverse complement strand
AAACGGGAAAATGTGCATAGTTATGAGCCGGCCCCACAAGTCCCATCCCCGGCCCGATATTGCCCAGGGTTGACGCAGCTGCCCCAAATGAAGTATCCATGTCATATCCCATTGATGCAATCACAGCAACCGAAATAATCGTGATAAGCACATAAATAAATACAAAAGCGAGCACGTTGCCTACTATGTGCTGCGAAACTGGCCGGTTATCAAGCTTTACGGGTATCACCGCCGACGGATAGATCAGGCGCCTTATCTCCAGGTATGAGTTTTTAACTACGAGAAGCACCCTGATTATCTTTATTCCGCCTCCGGTCGATCCGGCACAACCACCTAAAAACATCATGACAAAAACAAGTATCGACAGGGCCGGCGCCCACATAAGGTAGTCGAATGTAACGAACCCTGTAGTGGTAATTATGGATACCACCTGGAATACCGCTGCTCTGAAAGCATCTTCTGCTGGTACATTTCCTGACAGTATAAGCCCTGCCGTGATAATGCCCGTAAAAAGTGCAATGAGCCCCAGGTAAAACCTGAACTCCTCATTTTTCCATACCTTATTTAACCTGAGGTGCATGGCAAAATATGAAAGGACAAAGCTTGTACCTGCCAGGAACATAAACAACGTTATAACATATTGTATATAAGCAGAATCAAAATATGCTATACTTGCCTGCTTTGTCGAATAGCCGCCCGTTGCCATGGTGGTGAACGAATGGCAGACTGAATCAAAGATGGTCATATCTCCAAGGTAAAGGAGTATCACCTGGATCAGGGTAAGGATGATATATATGCCCCAGAGGCGTTGCGCAGTCTGCATCACCCGGGGATGGACCTTCTCCTTGGTCGGGCCGGGAACTTCGGCAACAAAGAGCTGCATGCCTCCGATACCAAGGACCGGCAGAATTGCCAGCGACAGCACTATAATACCCATGCCACCCATCCACTGGGTCATGCTGCGCCATAGCAGCAACCCCTTTGGTATAGACTCGATGTCATCCAGTACAGAAGACCCTGTAGTGGTAAACCCCGATATTGTTTCAAAAAAGGCATCAGTAAAGGAGGGGACGGCTCCGCTAAGCCAGAAAGGAAGTGCTCCGAATAGTGAGAATATGATCCATACCAGGCTGACGATAATAAATGCCTCCCTTTTCCCGATTGACCTTTCTGCCATCCTGGTGACAAACCATAGGGTAACCCCTGTGGCGAAGAGGGCAACCGCCGTTATGCACAAGGCCGTTAACCCGCCATCTCCATGATATGCAGCAACCGGTATACATAACGTAATAAATAATCCCTCTATAATTACCAGGCGTCCAATTATATTAAACGCCCGCCCAAAATTGATCATGCCTATTTAAAATACCTGCCAATCTTATAAATGGCAGAAGGAAGTGCAAAGACAATAACCGTATCCCCCGGCCTCACCTGGGTGTTGCCGTGGACAATAAAGCTGGATTTGCCTCTTATAACTCCCCCAATTACAGCATCGCGCGGCAAATCAAGATTTTTAACCGGCCCTTGTGTTATAAGACTGCCGGGTTTTGCTACATATTCCAGAATTTCTGCATCTGTGCCGGTAAGGCACTTGATTGAAGACACTACATCACCCATGGTAAAACGGAAGATCCTGCTGGCAGTACTAACCTTCTTGTTAATTATAGTATCAAGTCCCATATTCTCAGCCAGTGATATGTACTCAAAATTCTCAACCTCGCAAATAACCTTCCTGACTCCTAATTTCTTTGCCATCAGGCAGGATAATATGTTAACCTCTGAGCTGCCTGTAACAGCAATNAATGCATCCATATTGCCTATGCCGGTCTCCCTCAGCAGGTCAATATCCCTTCCGTCACCATGTATAACAAGAGTATCGTCAACATATTCGTTTATCCTGCTGCACTTTTCCCTGTCAATTTCTATAAGCTTGATATTACACGAATGCTCGAAATCCATTGCTGTCCTTATACCTGTACGGCTCCCGCCCAGGATCATCATATCCCGCACCCTGAAGTCCTCTTTCCCAGAATATTTCATTATCTCATTTACTCCGGCCGGACTGGTAATGACGTAAACAAGGTCATCCGGCAGGAACTGGTCACATCCCCTGGGTATTATGGTAACACCTTTTCTTGTTATTGCAACAGCACGGAATTCAAGCTTGATATTCTTTTTGGCAATATCAATGAGGGATTTACTGATAACGGGGGCTTTGTCTTCGAGCTTAATCACATACATCGAAAGTTTGCCGCCGGCATAATCGACAAAATCGGTCGTGGATGTTTTATTCAGAAGAGTGATTATTTCCCGCGATACTATCCTCTCAGGGTAAATAAGATAGTCTATCCCCATCGATATGAAATGCTCCTTGTTGCGGGCCGTTAGATACTCAGAGCTGTCTATCCTTGCAATAGTCCTTTTCGCTCCCAGCCTCCTGGCCAGGATTGCTGCAGTGATATTTGTATCCTCCAGCGGTGCAACAGCAATAAAAAGGTCACATTTACCTGCACCGGCTTTACGAAGGATCTCAAAAGATGTGGCCGATCCCCTTACGGTCAACAGGTCAAAACTCTGCTCTATAAAACCCGTCTTTCCTTCATCGGGATCTATCACAACCACTTCATGCTTTTCATTGCTGAGCATCTTCGCAAGATGGGTTCCCACTTCGCCCGCTCCTGCAACAATAATTCTCATTTAGAGTAGAATTATAATAGAAAACGTGCAAATGTAGAAACTAAATATCATATCCTGCTATTATCTTCCGGAATTTTATTATTATAAGCCGCCCTTCCCGGCTGATAATATATAGGCACCTGAAACCGCGACATCAATAAACGGCAACCCCTTCGATCTGCAAAGACCGGCAGCCTGCTCCCTGCGAAAGTAGCTATTGGAGGAATCGACAACTACAATTGACGGTTTGACTATATCCAGCATGTAATCCAAACAGCCGGTAAATCCAGATGATAATACCAGTACGTCAATCTCTGCAGGGGCGCTTAACCGGGCCTTTTCTACCTCGCTGTTACGGGCAAAGAATATTCTCCTGCCGGCAAAATATACAAAACTCCCGTTAACCTGAGGGGTGTGGTGTTCAAAAGAACCGTTCAGGCTGAAAAACTTTTCATTTAAAGCCATGCTGTAAGTTGATATGCCCAATCCGGGTAAAGTGGCAGCTGCTGCTACGGGTAATTCACGATATTCCATATTCTCATCCCTGGTTGTGACCAAAATCTTCTCCCTTCCTGAAACAAACCCGTAAAGTGAATTACGGCTGTCATTATATACTATGAATACCTTCTGCTGCGACCGGCTGAAATTGTTTGCCGCCCTCAGGGCCAGTCCCCCAACCACCAGTGCCAATGCTAAAAGCAAGAGTGCAGGCCTCCGGTAAATAAAAAAACATGAACCCGTTATCAATATCCCGTACAGTATAATTACTGTGGTCAGTGTGACAGGTATATTGCCGGTCTGTGCGAACGGAAGCGAACCAACCGATACGGTGATGAAGTTAAGCAGGGACAATNAGCAGTTCAGTATCACGGCAAACAGGGAAGCAACAGGAGGCATGAAAGACAAGGCCATAAATGCCAGTCCGCTATAAAGAATAACCACAGCCAGGGGTACGGCAAAAAGGTTTGTTACCAGGAACAGATTTGGGAAACTGTTGAAATGATAGATTATGAGGGGGAAAATCGTTAACTGAGCTGACAGCGAGACTGTAAGCAAAGCCCATACTTTGTCGGCAAACCAGTTCCTTAACCTTCCAAGTGAATAGAAGACCGGTTGGAAAAGGACAATCCCTGCAACTGCCGCATAGGATAGCTGGAAGCCTGCAAGAAATAGCAATCCGGGGTTAACCAGAAGTTGAAACAGGGCCGAAGAAGCAAGGGTATTAAAGATCGCAGAATTTCTGCCAATGGAAGCTCCTGCAGCAACAAATGAAAACATTGTTGCCGACCGCGTAACCGATGGCGAAAGTCCGGTAATCAAGGCATATAACCAGATTACGAAAATTATTATCAGGGGCCTGATGAACCTGAAGATTCTGGTTTTTGTCATAAAGCGGAGTAACCAGGCCAACACCATATAAATTATTCCAACATGTAGTCCGGATACCGCCAGGATGTGCATTGCCCCCGATGCTGCAAATGTTTCCCGTAACTCTCTGTCAAGCCCCTCCCGGTATCCCAGGATCAGTGCTGCAGCCACCGCATATTCCTTGTCTTTGACACCACTGTCATGCAAAACATCCAGAAGGCGCTCCCTCAACCTGCCGGCCCGGATGCGCAAACCCGGGGCGCCACCTTCTCCTGTAACAAACCAGTTGCCTTCCCGTACCCATGTTACACCTCGGAATCCCTTATGAAACATATACCGGCTGTAATCGAATTCAAAAGGATTGCCATAGTTTCGCAAAGCAACAAAACGGTTAGGGAGAATAACCATGTCTCCGCTACCAGGAGCACCTGCCAGGCTGTCCTTTTCAAACCAGGCTATTGCCCGGCCTTTAGTCCGGCTCATCTCTCCCTGGCTTATGAAACCTATCGGTTCGATTAAAACTCTCCAGTAGCTGTCCCTCTCATCAGGGGTGCCGGCCACGCGGGCAATAATGGCGCCTTCACCGTATGGCAGGTCCATAAAGGTTCTGCTTTGCGTTTTGATCCCCGAAAGGGAAACGGAAAAGCAAAACATGAAAAATACAAGCGCACACCCGCCATACCAACTTCTTCTGTGACATCCGGCCAGGACTGACAGATTAATTGAGGCAGCCAGGATAAAACTCAGGGCAACTGCAGGAAGGGTTACCAGCGGTGGCAAACCGGTGTGGTACTGGACAATAATGCCCAGGCAGAATGGAATAAGCAGGCGTAAAACCGGCATCCCCCTTAATATCACAGGGACCCCCATAAGTTATAGTTTGATGTGCACCCTTTAATAAAGTTAGTAAAAACAGGAGTGCAAATCAACAGCAGAAGGAAAAATCAGAGATGTTTTACACGGTACTTCACATCAACCTTGCCCTTGCTTATTGAGGTGAGTTTTCTTCTCAGAAGCCTTTTCTTCAGTGGTGAAATACGGTCGGTGAACAGCTTTCCCTCAAGGTGGTCATATTCATGTTGGATTATCCTGGCAGCAATGCCTTCGTAGTACTCCTCACGGTATTCAAAACTTGTGTCACAATACCGGATCCGGATTGCTGCCTCTCTTTCAACGTCCTCCCTTATATCGGGTATACTGAGGCAACCCTCATTGTATGTACTCTTATCACCTTCATAGGAAATGATCTCAGGGTTTATGAAAACTTTTTTAAAGTCTTTGAGTGAAGGGTCATCCTCTTCAAGTGGTGAAGCATCAATAACAAATATTCTCAGCGATTTCCCAACCTGCGGTGCAGCAAGCCCTACACCGTCACTCTGGTACATGGTTTCGAAAAGCGACGAAATAAACTCTTCAAGCCCCGGGTAACCTACGGGGGTCTCCGTTGCAACCTTTCGCAGCACTGGAGAGCCGTATAAAAAAACCGGCAATATCATATGGTCAGACATTTTCACTCTCAATATAAGATTGAAGCATTATTACGGCGCTGATTTTGTCGATTGCGGCTTTGTTCCTTCTGGATTGCTTTCCGGCACCCGCATCAATCATAGCCTGCAAAGCCATCTTTGAAGTAAAACGTTCATCCACCCGCTTTACGGGAATTGAAGAGAACCGCTTTTTAAGTTTCTTCACAAATGGCTCAATAAATTGAACAGATAATGATGGGTTATTGTTCATCTGAACAGGATAACCCACCACGAAAAAATCCACACTTTCCTTCTGCAGATACTGTTCGATATAATCAAACGCTTCAGATACATGAACTGTATCAAGTCCCGTGGCAATAATCCTGAGCGGATCGGTAACTGCCAGCCCAATTCTTTTCTGCCCCACATCCAGACCCATTATTCTGCCCATAAAACTGATATTGAAGCTTCAGGGCAAAAATACAATTAATTTACTGCAAAGTTAAAACAAAATAAAGCACCGTGTACCTGTAACCATCATGATCATACAACAGGGTACTTTTTCAGTATCTCCTCCGGTCTCATAAGAATATCAACATACTGAGCCCTGGAATAGGCAAAAGGATCACTAATGGAAGCCTTTGAGAGCTTGCCCTGGAAATCGGCAAGAGAACTATATGATTTGGCTTCCATCCATTTTTCAAGCTCAGAGAGCATTGATGAAATATGTGCTGGTTTGTTTTTGTACAGGGCACTGACTACCTGGACACAATCGGCACCCGCCAGTATCATCCTTGCCACATCCTTTCCACTGTATATACCTGTGTTAGCGCAAATATTTGCTTTAATGTGTTTATACAACATGCCGGTAAACCTGAGAGAAAGCCTGTAATCCCCTTCTCTGCTAAGGAAGAAAGGAAAGACGTGCTTCTCCCCTTCCACGTCAATATCGGGCTGGAAGAGCCTGTTAAACATAACAAAACCGTTAACACCCAGTTTATCCATTTGTGATGCGACGTATACAGGATTTGAATAGAAGGGTCCAAGCTTGACTCCTACCGGTATGCTGACAACTTTTCTTACAGCCTTTAAAATGTCCAATTGTTGATTTTCAATTGCCACAGCCTCAGTAACTGCATCTTTCGGGGCAGCATAAAAGTTGAGTTCAATCCCGTCAACACCGGTTTCCTGGATAAGTTGTGCATATTCGACCCATGTCTCTTTATAAACGGCGTTAAGGCTCGCAATAAGAGGTATTGAAAGAGCCTCTTTGGCTTTCTTCAGTTCAAGCAGATATTCCTTTGGCCCTCCATGTTCAAGCCTGGGATGGATACTTGTCATCTCGGCATGCCTGTCGTCAAACTCATGCAATGATTCGTTCATCTGAATCCTTTCATACTGTATCTGTTCTTCAAAAAGAGATTTATATACAATTGCGGATGCTCCTGCTTTCTCAAGCTGAACAAGGGTTTCAGGGTTCTGGGAAAGATTGCATGCACCGACTACAATGGGATTCTTAACATCGATCCCCATAAATTTGGTTTTCAGATCAGCCATAATTTTCAATATTTAGTTTAACAATACTTAGTGGGTAACAATTTACAACAATCTTGGTTCAAAAAAAAGCGGCCTCTGAGAGGCCGCTTTATATTATGTGAGATCATAATTATACTGTAGAGAAGTCCATTGAAGCCATCCGGACATAACTCTGGTATCTCCACTTTGCATTCTCCTCAGCAGCCTTGAACAACTCTGCTGCTACATCAGGGAAGGCTTTCTGGAGTGAAGTGTACCTTACTTCCGACTTAAGGAATTCCTGGAACTTGCTCCAGTCGGGCTCCTTTGAATCGAGAACGAAGGGGTTCTTTCCTTCCTGCTCAAGAACCGGGTTATAACGCCAGTTGGTCCAGTAACCAGCCTCAACTGCACGCTTGCTCTCATCCATGGTCTTGCCCATACCACCCCTGAGGCCATGGTTGATACAAGGTGAATATGCAATTATAACCGATGGGCCGGGATACGACTCTGCTTCCTTAACAGCTTTAAAGAACTGTGCCTGGCTAGCCCCAAGAGCAACCTGGGCAACATATACATAACCATAACTCAAAGCCATTATACCAAGATCCTTCTTGCGTATCCTCTTCCCTGCAGCCGCAAATTTGGCAACCGCACCTATGGGAGTGGACTTGGAAGCCTGGCCTCCGGTGTTGCTGTATACCTCGGTATCCATAACAAGCATATTTATATCATCGCCTGAAGCTATGACATGGTCTAAACCGCCATAACCGATATCATAGGCCCATCCATCACCTCCGAATACCCATACCGACTTTTTGACCAGGTATTGCTTAAGCTTCATTATCTCAACCGAGATCTCGTCTTTCTGATCCTTAAGCTCCTCTTTTACCTTCTCTGAGGCTGCCTTTGACTTTTCTCCGTCTTCTTTACTATCGAGCCAGTCTGTAAAGGCCTCCTTTATCTTCGGTGACAGATCACCCTCAAGAGCCTTTTTCATAAGCCCTTCGATCCTCAAACGCATTTGCCTTACACCCAGATACATTCCATAGCCGTATTCTGCATTGTCCTCAAAGAGGGAATTGGCCCATGCAGGGCCATGGCCGTTATTGTTGGCAGTATAGGGCGTTGAAGGTGCCGATCCTCCGTAGATAGATGAACACCCTGTTGCATTTGCCACCATCATGCGATCTCCATACAACTGCGTTATCAGCTTGATATATGGTGTTTCGCCACAACCTGCACATGCTCCCGAAAACTCAAACAACGGCTGTGCAAACTGGCTGTTCTTGACCGATTTATCTTTTTGAAGCACTGTGTCCTTATATCCAACCTTATTATGCATGTATTCCCAGCGCTCATCTTCAACCATCTGAGATTCCAGGGAGTGCATTTCAAGAGCCTTGGTCTTGGAAGGACATACATCTACACAGTTTCCGCAACCTGTACAGTCAAGGGGACTGATCTGCATGCGGTACAGGTAATCCTTGGTCCCCCCGATTCCCTTTATCGTGTCGGTACCTTCAGGTGCATTCTCAGCCTCCTTCTCAGTCAGCAGGAAAGGCCTTATTACAGCATGAGGACATACATATGCACACTGGTTGCATTGTATACAGTTCTCAGGTATCCATTTAGGCACATGAACCGCAATACCGCGTTTCTCGTAGGCAGTTGTTCCTGCGGGGAATGTTCCGTCCTCACGACCCAGGAATGCACTCACCGGCAGGCTGTCGCCGTTCTGTGCATTTATGGGTTCCATGATATTCTTGATAAAGTCGGGAATATCCCTCTTATCCTCAGGTTTACTGTCATCCATATTTTTCCAATCGGCCGGGATATCAATTTTGATCACGTCTCCACCCTTGTCAACTGCAGCGTTATTCATGGCAACAATCTCCTCGCCCTTCATTCCGAATGACTTGACGATGGCTTTCTTCATCTCTTCAACCGCCTTCTCGTATGGAATGACATTTGAAATTTTAAAGAACGCCGACTGCATTATAGTATTGGTCCTTCCGCCAAGCCCTATATCTTCAGCAATGCTGGTGGCATTTATCAAATAGAACTGAATGTCATTTTCAGCCATATATTTTTTCATTTTGGCAGGAAGTCTCTTTTTCGTCTCCTCCTCGCTCCAGATACTGTTGAGCAGGAACGTACCGCCTTTTTTAAGTCCCTTGAGCAGATCATATTTCTCAAGATAGGCAGGAACATGGCATGCCACAAAATCAGCTGTATTTACCAGGTAAGGTGAACGTATTGGGCTATCGCCAAAACGAAGGTGTGATACAGTAATTCCACCTGATTTTTTTGAGTCATATGCAAAATATGCCTGTGCAAACTTATCAGTCGTATCTCCAATTATTATAATCGAGTTTTTATTCGCACCCACAGTACCATCAGCACCAATACCGTAGAATTTGGCAGCATAGTTGCCTTCAGGTGATACGTCAATTTCCGGCAGCAGGGGAAGTGACCGGAATGTAACATCGTCAACTATACCAACCGTGAACCTGTTTTTGGGTTCCGGCAGTTTGAGGTTCTCATAGACAGACATTATCATTGCGGGAGTTGTATCCTTCGAGCTTAATCCGTAGCGGCCACCGACTACCAGAGGTGCGTCAGGCTGTCCGTAAAAAAGGTCCTTTACATCAAGGTACAGGGGTTCGCCATTAGCACCCGGTTCCTTGGTCCTGTCAAGTACTGCAATCCTCTTGACCGATTTTGGAAGTACCTTCATAAAATACTTTGATGAGAACGGCCGGTAGAGATGAACAGATATAAGACCAACCTTGCCACCTTTTGAGTTTATGTGGTCCACCGTTTCCTTAATTGTATCCGTAATCGAACCCATCGCAATAATAATGTCAGTAGCATCTGGGTCTCCATAATAGGTGAAGGGGTGATATTCCCTGCCGGTGATCTTTGTAATCTCCTGCATATACTCTTCAACAACGTCCGGAACAGCATCATAAAACTTGTTTGCCGCTTCGCGCGACTGGAAATAAATGTCGGGGTTCTGCGCGGTACCCCGGGTAACCGGATGCTCCGGGTTAAGAGCTCTTTCACGGAATGCCTGTACAGCGTCCGTATCAAGGAGCTTTGCCATCTCATCCTGATCGCATGGTTCAACTTTCTGGAGCTCATGCGAAGTTCTGAAACCATCAAAGAAATGAAGGAACGGGATCCTTGTCCTGATCGATGCCAGATGGGCAACCGCTCCAATGTCCATTATCTCCTGGACACTTCCGGTGGCGAGCAGGGCAAATCCGGTCTGGCGCGTGCTCATTACATCACTGTGATCACCAAATATTGACAAGGCCTGTGCAGCAAGGCTCCTGGCACTTACATGAAAAACTCCGGGAAGTAGTTCGCCTGCCATTTTGTACATATTAGGGATCATAAGAAGCAGACCCTGTGATGCAGTAAATGTTGTTGTAAGAGCACCGGACTGGAGTGAGCCGTGAACCGCACCGGCAGCACCACCTTCTGACTGCATCTCCACAACCTTGAGAACCTCTCCGAAAATATTCTTTCTTCCGTTTGCTGCCCATTCATCAACATTTTCAGCCATATTTGATGAAGGGGTAATGGGATAAATTGCGGCAACCTCACTGAACATATACGCAACATGAGCTGCTGCATAGTTTCCGTCGCAAGTAATGAATTTTTTCTTCTTTGTCATATTATTAATATAATTAGTTGGTTAGTAGTATCGTAACTGGTTTGGTTCTGCAGGGAATTTCTCCAGAATCCCGGCGACCAGCAAAAATATAAAAACGAGACAACAAATTATATGACATTGCTCATAAAGGCCCTGCAAGATGTGCATGGCCCCTATGATAAACCATATTTACCTGTATCTTAATTGTACAGTTATTTATTCACTGTTCATGGAGATCAGGAACTCTTCGTTTGAGTTGGTTTTCATCAGGCGGTCACGGAGAAACTCCATCGATTCAACCGGGTTCATGTCAGACAGATAGTTGCGGAGTATCCAGATTTTATTCATCATCTCCCTGTCAAGAAGGAGGTCTTCCCTCCTGGTACTTGAAAGGTTGACGTCAACTGACGGATATATGCGCTTGTTGGAAAGTTTCCTGTCGAGCTGCAGTTCCATGTTACCAGTACCCTTAAATTCCTCAAATATCACATCATCCATCTTTGAGCCGGTTTCGGTCAAAGCGGTTGCCAGAATTGTAAGCGAGCCGCCACCTTCAATATTTCTGGCTGCCCCGAAGAACCTTTTGGGCTTTTGCAGGGCATTTGCATCAACACCGCCGGAGAGAACCTTGCCGGAGGCAGGAGAAACAGTATTGAAAGCTCTGGCCAGCCTCGTAATCGAATCGAGCAAAATAACCACATCATGGCCACATTCGACAAGTCGCTTTGCTTTCTCGATAACCATGTTGGCAACCCTGACATGCCTTTCGGCCGGTTCATCAAAAGTGGATGAAATGACTTCACCCCTTACACTTCTTGCCATATCGGTAACCTCTTCGGGACGTTCATCGATCAAAAGGACCATCATATATACGTCAGGGTGATTTGCCGCAATTGCATTCGCAACTTCCTTGAGCAATACCGTCTTCCCTGTTTTAGGCTGTGCCACTATCAGTCCCCGCTGCCCCTTCCCGATGGGAGCAAAGAGGTCCACTACACGTGCAGACAAACTATTGCTTTTCTCGCTTACCAGGGTGAACTTTTGATCGGGGAACAATGGTGTCAGATAGTCAAATGGCACCCTGTCCCTTATAAAATCGGGAGTCCGGCCGTTTATCTGCTCTACTTTTATAAGCGGGAAATATTTCTCTCCCTCCTTTGGTGGGCGGATTGTTCCCTGAACAGTATCGCCGGTTTTCAGTCCGAAAAGCTTGATCTGTGACTGAGACACATAAACGTCATCCGGAGAGTTAAGGTAATTATAGTCGGATGACCTGAGGAAACCGTACCCGTCGGGCATGATCTCCAGCAAACCTGAAGTAGATATTATACCATCAAAATCATACTCCCGCGCGGCACTTTTTCTATCATATTGCTGCTTTTTATGATACGCCTCTTTGCCTTGCTTTTCTGGTTGATGGACTTTTTCATCATCTCTTGTCTTTTGCGGAGCCCGGGCATCATCCTTCTGCCTGGGAGAAGCATCATCCTTTTGCCTGGGAGAAGCATCATCCTTTTGCCTGGGGGAAGCAACATCCTTCTGCCTGGGGGAAGCAACATCCTTCTGCCTGGGGGAAGCAAAATCCCTATCACTTCTTACCGGCTTATCATGACCTGAAGCACCTATATTATCTTGTTTTTCAACCTGTTTCCTTTCTTCTACCTCTGGCGGGGTTTCCTTTGTTTTGACTCCTTCTGTCTTGCTTTCGGAAACCTGGGCCTCTTCCTTCTTCTTTTTATGCTTCGGTGGTCTTCCCCGCCGTTTGCCGGCAGCCTGGCCCTGACCTGCCGATGCCTTTTTAATTCTTTCAACATCCTTCCCGGAGGTGTTGATAGCCTGCTGATCAAGTATTTTATAAATAAGATCTTGTTTCTTAAGAGACTCTACGCGCTTGATTTTCAACTCCTTGGCAATCTCACGAAGCTCAGGAACAAGTTTCTTGTTCAGTTCAAGAATATCGTACATATGTTTATCTGGAATTAATGAATAAATTGAATGTTAGTTATGATTTAAAACCGGTTTCGGTATCCGGTATCTGGTATGAGACAAGGAAATATCTTGTTTGCCCTGCAATGATTAAATAAGTGGAAATATTTTGCAATAATAGTTATTTCAGGGGATTAATCAAATATCGGGTAAAAAAACGTGATTTTTTCACCCTGTGTTGCTATTTTAATGAACTTATAGTTAATTTTACTTTTGCTTACAAAGTTAAGGTATTTTCCTTAATACAAAAAAAATAAGTTTATTAAACGAACCTGTTTGCGAATAATTTTACAGAGCATGCAACTTTAACTTCTGGTTTCCGTAAATACTTTTTAATGAACAAAACTCTCAACCCTAATGAGGCAGCTAAAGATCATCAAACAGGTAACCAACAGGGAAACACCCTCGCTTGACAAGTATCTGCACGAAATTGCAAAAGTCGAGCTGATCTCTGCCGAGGAGGAAGTTGAGCTGGCCAGGAGAATACGAAACGGTGATGAAAAAGCCCTTGATGTGCTAATCAAAGCAAATCTGAGATTTGTTGTATCCGTCTCAAAACAATATCAGAACCAGGGATTAAGTCTGCCTGACCTTATAAATGAAGGTAACCTGGGCCTGATAAAAGCTGCCCAAAGGTTTGATGAGACCAGGGGATTCAAGTTCATTTCATATGCAGTCTGGTGGATAAGGCAATCAATATTACAGGCACTCGCAGAACAGGCCAGGATTGTAAGGCTGCCACTCAACAAAATAGGCTATATAAACAAGATTAACCGGACCTTTTCCGAACTTGAACAGAAATTTGAGAGAGAGCCGTCTGTACTTGAAATAGCCCATGCACTTGAACTGGCCCCGAAAGATGTTAAGGAATCGCTTAAAACATCAGGCCGGCATCTCTCCATGGATGCCCCGCTTAATCCCGACGAGGAAGGCAATATGTATGATGTTCTGCTTACCGACAATATGCCCGAGCCTGACAGGGAGTTACTGAATGAATCTTTAAGAAAGGAGATTGAAAGGGCCCTGTCAACCCTCACATACCGGGAAGCAAATATAGTAAGGCTCTACTTTGGCCTGAACGGGAAACATCCCCATACTCTTGAGGAGATAGGAGAAGCCTTCAACCTGACGAGGGAGCGGGTAAGGCAGATCAAGGAAAAAGCCATCAAGCGACTGAAGCATTCCACAAAGAATAAAATTCTGAAAACATATCTTTAGAACATCCTGAATCCAGCCCGTATTTATCTTTCAACCCAGAAAAAGTCAGACCAATGCAACCAATGGTAGCTCCCTCTTTACTCTCAGCAAACTTTGGCAATCTTGATGCAGACATTGAAATGGTAAACAGGTCTGTGGCGGACTGGTTCCATGTTGATATAATGGACGGGGTATTTGTACCAAACATCAGCATCGGCTTCCCTGTGCTGGAAGCAATCAGGAAAAAAGCAAAGAAACCCCTGGATGTGCACCTGATGATGGCCGAGCCAGACAAATACCTTGAACGTTTCAGTGAAACTGGAGCATCAGTCCTAACAGTCCACTATGAAGCAGTCACCCATCTTCACAGTGTTATAAAGGATATCCGGAATCTGGGAATGCAGGCAGGCATTTCCCTGAACCCACATACCCCGGTTAATTTGCTGGAGGAGATACTTCCCGACCTTGACCTGGTTCTCATCATGACCGTTAATCCGGGTTTTGGTGGACAATCATTTATTGAGAGCAGCTATAATAAAATAAGGAAGCTCCGCACCCTGATAAAAGAAACTGGTTCGCAGGCCCTTATAGAAGTTGATGGGGGAGTGGACCTGGAAAATGCCCCACTGCTTGTTAAAGCTGGAGTGGACGTACTGGTGGCAGGCAATACTGTTTTCAATTCCGAAAATCCTTCAAAAACAATTGAACTGCTAAGAAGACCGGTCAGATCGATTACATAAACCCGCATAAACCTTAGCCTTTCAGCAGGTGGTCTTCTCAGTTGCCAATGATATTTTTCAGGTACCTGCCCTGATGCCTCTACTCTTTGCCGGCCAGGTAATCCTCCAGATAGGAAAAATTCCGTGTAAGGCCTCCCTCCCTCACAATAGTTGCCCTTTCTATTATACCGTCCCTGTCATTTAAAAATGACGGAAAGACACTTTCGATAAGTTTTTCAGAGAACTCACGGGAGGCGTCCCTTGGAAGTTCACCGGGAAGGTTGTCGACAGCCATAACCGTTACATTCTTTTTGGCGAACGGGTCTGATTCACTACCGCTAGAAGGATCATATCCATAAAAAGGCTCTTCAATAGTGGAGGCCCGGATGGTTGATGCAACAGGCCCGTCAATATCGCAACTGACATCGGCAATGACGGAAATTCTGAAATCCGGCTTCAGGTAATCCTCCTTCTCCAGGAATGCAGGCGACCTGGGATCCCAGTAATGGCAGGGAATAAACATATCTGTAACTGTACTGTAGGGATAAAAAACAGATTCATACTCCTCGGGGTAATAGAAAAAATGCTGCAGGTCAAAGTCATCTCCATCCTTTCTCCTCACATAGTCCCAGGGGTCAAGCTGACAAATTACAGGTTCATTGAAGCTTTTCTCAATGAAGTCGACGGGCCTTACCTTTTTGTAGCCGAGAGGGTCAAGCGTTTCAAGTGCACCCTGGGCAACTCTGCCGCCTCCTGTTATCAGTATCTTTACGGGTGGAAGGTGCACCTTCTTCAGTTCTGCAATCATTTCAGTCATTTCATGACATTCGTGCGCCGGTTTAAGGTCAAAAAATCCGTTGCGAAGACCCAATGCCCGCAAACCGTTATATGCGCCAACAATCCCGGCCCACCTTCCAAATGCAACAAGCCTGTTATTATCATTGCCTGTCAGATATTCATAATCTATCAGGGTTATCTTATTGCTGACAATTTCCTGAAGAAGCTTCCTGTTGTGAGGCTGTTTCTTTGCAGTATGTGAAAAAAACATATATGTCTTACCCTGGAGGAGTCTGGAAACGGCCACTTCCTTGACACCAACGAGCAGATCGCAACCTGACATGTCGTCACTTACCGGAATACCCGACAGTGTGTACTCATCATCATTGTAACATCTGATATCGCTTCGCTGGGCGGTAATCTGAAATTCAGGGTATTGTTTCATAAGTTCAACCGCTGCCTCCGGTGTCAGGGGGGTTCTTCGGTCAATCGGGACCTTTGTCTCTTTCAGTATACCTATATGCATGTTACTTTTTTTTACGAAAATAACAAAATGAGGTGAATTATTCACAGCATTAACCTGCAATAAATTGGCAGGGTTTTTGTACTTTTGCATTACTGCATGGGGCTGACTGGTTTTGACAGCAAGTCGGACAGATATGCAAGCATGCCGAGCAATGCATTTTAACTCGTAAAACTGTAGTGCGGATTAATAAACGGCGAGAATAACTACGCGCTTGCGGCATAATCTTAAGAAGATCTATGCCATATCTGCGGTCAAGGACCGCAGACAAGCTGTCTCTCAAAGACCGTGCCCGGCGGTTTTTGGTTAAGAGGCACCGGAAAGTCGGGCTGGCTGGGGGGTTTTCCCGCACCCCCGGTGAGAAACTAGGGAATAAGGTCCGGATAGGTTGTCTGTTTCCGGCCCGGGCCCGACAATAAATAACAGACTAAGCATGTAGAAACCATATAGGTTCCTTGTTTGGACGAGGGTTCGATTCCCTCCAGCTCCACAAAGAAGAGGCTGCCTCAAAAGGGCAGCCTTTTTAACATCACCTATTCTTTCAGGCACCTTACACTGTATCCATTCCTTTTATCGGCAGAGTATCTGAAAACACCTGCAGTTTTAAAAGTAAGTCCCCTGTTCCAGGCTGAGTTTTCATCAGATTGACTTACAGTCCAGTAATATGTATCATCTCTGAGGAATTCAAAAAATACGATGGGCTCAACCTGCCTCGATCCTGCAGGAAGGGCGGTAAATCCTGTTTCATTAGTAGCACCGGCATTAGGATGGTTCCAAAGCTGAACCCCTGTGTCTTTAAGCATACCGCCTTCATCGGAACCTCTGAGGCCATCCAGGAGGACGGTTTCCCCACTCATACCCAGGTATTTTTCCAATTCCATCCAGTCTTCATCCGAAGGCACTTTCCAGCCATCGGGGCAAAGACCTCTCTCGTCAACAACTGTAAACCAGTTATAAAGCGCCCCAAATTCTTTCCCAATACTTTCGTTGTTGTCGTAATTAACCCAGGCACCCTTGCCTGCCATAAGCCAGTCATTATCATCCTGTAAATTTGGTATTTCAGTACCATCACGGTAAACTGTAACCCTGAGATTTTCGGCCATCCACCACTGATCACCAATTCTGACGGTAATATATACATTTTCCTCGGCGTCCATGATAGCACCAGTTTCGAGCTTTGGCTGGTCCTTACCCTCCTCATCATCCTCCTTTTCACATCCGGATAATATCAGACAACCTGCAAGAAGGATCAATGATGTAATGTAAACGAAATATCTGTTCATCTTTTTTATCATATAATAACAGGAATACCGGAAAAAAAGTATTGTAGTTGCAAGCTTCAACACCTATTCAGGGTGGAAGAAAACATAACCAGTTCACTAAAACCCGGACCTGGCCGTTTACGGGGAATTATCAGTTTTTCCTCGGGTTAGCCCGGCTAACCTTTAGGTTTCTTCCCAGAATTTCTTTTCCGTTGAGGTTTTCTATGGCTTTTTCGCCGCCTGCTTCATCTTCCATCTCTACAAAGCCATAACCTTTTGATCTGTGAGTAAACTTGTCGGCAATAATTTTAACTGACGCGACCGGACCGAATTCGGCAAATAATTGCTCTATATCGGATTCCTTTAATGAATAGGGAATATTCCCTACATAAATCGTCATAAGTAACCAGTTTTGACTTAGAGATTAAAATAAAATCAAAAACAAGTTATGAATAAATGTTTAAAATAAAAAATTACATAAGAAAAAACCTGAAAGAGGCACCATGGCATGCCCCTCTTTCCGGGATTTCAGATATAGATATATCCTTAACTTCAATGTCCAAGGGTTGCCACCATAACAGCCTTGATTGTATGCATCCTGTTCTCTGACTGGTCAAACACAACAGAATGTTCAGATTCAAAAACATCTTCGGTAACTTCCATTGAATCAATACCGAATTTCCGGTAAATCTCTTCACCTACTTTTGTTTCGCGGTTATGAAAAGCAGGCAGGCAATGCAAAAACTTAACGGCAGGATTACCGGTCAGTTCGATAACCTGGTTATTGACCTGGTAAGGTTTCAGCAGCTCTATTCTCTTTTCCCAGACACTGTCAGGTTCTCCCATTGACACCCATACATCCGTATAGAGAAAATCGGCTCCGGTTACTGCTTCCTTAACATCATCGGTAATGGTAATCCTTGCTCCAGTAGATGCAGCTACATCTTTGCATTTTTGAACATGACCACTTTCCGGCTGACACTCTTCAGGTGCTGCAGCCCTGAAATCCATTCCCATCTTTGCAGCACCTGCAAGAAGTGAGTTGCCAACATTATTCCTTGCATCGCCGAGGTAACAGAACGAAACATCTTTCAATGGCTTGTCAGAGTGCTCCATCATTGTAAGCAAATCAGCAAGCACCTGGGTGGGATGAAACTCATTTGTCAGTCCGTTCCAAACCGGTACTCCGGCGTATTCGGCAAGCTCTTCAACAATATCCTGCCCGAACCCCCTGTATTCTATACCGTCATACATCCGCCCGAGTACACGTGCCGTATCTTTCATCGATTCCTTATGCCCGATCTGAGATCCTGCAGGTCCGAGATAACTGACATGAGCACCCTGATCATGTGCAGCAACTTCAAATGCACAACGTGTGCGGGTGGATGTTTTTTCAAATATAAGGGCTATATTTTTGCCTTTCAGCATTTGCTGCTCCGTTCCTGCATATTTCGCAGCCTTCAGGGTAGCAGAAAGGTCAAGTAGAAACCTTATTTCCCCGGAAGTGAAATCAAGTAGTTTAAGAAAGCTACGGTTTTTCAAATTAAATGCCATTTTAATAATTCATTTAGGTTATAAAATCCGGTATATTAATTTTCATATTCCATTGTGATCTTTGTGCCGAATTTCTTGTCAGCCAGTTTAAAAGCCTCAGTAATAACGCTTTTATCCCCTCCCATCTCAATAAACTGCAAGCAAGCCCTTATTTTCGGAGCCATGCTGCCTTCTGCAAACATGCCGGTCGAAAGGTACTTTTCTGCATCGGCCTTGTTAAGAAATTCAACCTCCCGCTGACCGGGCTTTTTAAAATTTATGTAAACATAGGGAACATCTGTCAGTATATAAAATTCGTCAGCACCAATCCTTGCCGCCAGCAATGAACCAGCCAGATCCTTGTCCACTACCGCTTCAGCAGGCCTAACATTGCCATCCTCATCAAAGTATACCGGTACGCCTCCGCCTCCTGAAGCTATGACAATAGTACCTTTTTCTGCCATCTCTTTTACAACGTTTTCATTCAGTATTCTGAGTGGTTCAGGTGAGGGCACGACCCTTCTCCAGCCATCCTTTACCTTTACCTCCTCCCTGAACTTCCAACCCTTTTCGCCGGCAAGTCTGTCTGCCTGTTCCCTGGTACAGATTTTACCTACACGTTTGGTGGGATTAATAAAGGCATTGTCGTTTTTATCAACCTCAACCATGGTGACAAGTGTCACAACCTCCTTTTTGATATTGTGTTTTTTAAGGACATTCAGCAACATTCTTTCAATCATATAACCAATGCCTCCCTGCGAGTCTGCAACACAAATGTCCAGAGGCATCTGGGGTATGCCAAATTTCTCTTCGCCGGCATCATTCCGCATTAGTATATTTCCAACCTGCGGTCCGTTGCCATGGGTTATGACAAGGTTATAACCCTCCTCCAAAAGAAATATGAGGTTTTCAATTGTATCGGTGGTATTTTGCTCCTGCTCCTCAATAGTCCCTTCCTGATCGCCGCGAAGCAGAGCATTTCCACCAAGCGCTATTACTGCCAGTTTAGACATATTCTGCAATTTATAAAAAAACAAAATTATATTTTTTTTACCGGACTAATTATGCTTTAAAACAATTAGAGGCAATCGCCTTAAAATAATTTTATCTCCCAACGTAAGAGGCATAAAACATATCAATGGTTGTTATTTCAAAAAAAAGGGGGGAACTTGAATAAAAATTTGCAATTTTGCAGCCGGCGGGTAAGGAAAAATATAGCTTAGACAGATCCAATTTTATGGCTGCTTCAAAAACAGGCAATAATAAAACTCCGGGCAAAATTAAAGGTATCCGGAAATTCTTTAATGATGACCGTTTCAGGCTTTCTGCAGGCAGCTTTGTCATTCTGTTTGCCCTGTTTATGATACTGTCATTTATATCTTATTTTTTTACATGGAAAGCTGATCAGAGTTTTGAATGGGAAAAAATCATATCGAACCCCGACCTAAGGGTTGAAAACTGGGCCGGGAAAACCGGGGCATGGCTTTCTTCCCTGTTTATTAACAAATGGTTCGGCATAGCCTCATTCAGCATACCTTTTCTCTTGATAATAACTGGATTCAGGTTTATTCGAATAAAGCTTGGTCATTACGGCAGGATATTGCGAATAACTATTACCGGCGCCATTTTACTGTCATTGACTCTTGGATATATTTTCGGTGAAGCAAGTGGGTTTCTTGGTAGCGGACCAGGCGGTGCACACGGCTATTACATGGCAGAATGGCTTAACGCTTTTCTTGGCAAAACCGGAACAGCTTTATTGCTTGTTCTGCTTCTTTTTTCATTCATTCTTTTTTCAGTCAGAGGTTCCTCAGATTTTCTCAGAAAATTTTTCAGGCAGTTTGCCGTACGAACCCGATCGCCGGTTGTGGGATCTGAAAGTGAACCAGCACCCGAAAACCCGGAAACAGCCGGGCACGTTAATGCAGATACTGGTGAAGCTGATGATACTTCGGGCCCTTTCACAATTGATGAAGATTATGATAATGACGGGGAAACAGTAGATAAAAATGATGAACAGGAGGAGGATATCGATTTCACCGGCCACAACGGAATAAAATTGCTCATTAAAGAGAAAAAAGCCGAGGATGGCTCTCCTGGCGGTGACATGGTAATTTCCGGTTTAACTGAAGATTATGACCCCACTCTTGACCTGCCGTCATATAAGTTCCCACCCATAAGCCTTCTGGAGCATTATAAAACCGAAGAAAATACAGTAAGTAAGGAAGAGCTGATCAATAACAAGAACCGGATTGTCGAAACATTGGGTAATTATAAGATCCAGATTGACAAAATAACGGCAACAATCGGACCTACAGTAACCCTGTATGAGATCGTTCCTGCACCCGGAATCAGGATCTCAAAAATAAAGAACCTGGAAGACGACATTGCTCTGAGTCTCTCCGCATTGGGAATAAGGATAATTGCCCCTATCCCGGGAAGAGGTACCATCGGTATTGAAGTTCCTAACCAGAACCCTGAGATCGTTTCAATGCGTTCAGTTATTGGTTCGGTTAAGTTTCAGGAAGCCAGATACGAATTACCTGTTGTCTTCGGAAAAACCATCTCAAACGAAACATTCGTTGTCGACCTGACAAGAATGCCGCATCTTCTGATAGCAGGGGCTACCGGCCAGGGCAAATCAGTAGGCCTTAATGCAATTCTTACCTCGTTGATTTACAAAAAGCATCCCGCGCAGCTTAAATTCGTACTTGTTGATCCGAAAAAGGTTGAACTTACCGTCTATTCAAAGATAGAAAGACATTTTCTGGCAAAATTGCCCGATACTGAAGAAGCTATTATCACCGATACCCAGAAGGTGATAAATACCCTGCAGTCTCTTACCATAGAGATGGATCAAAGGTACAACCTCCTTAAAGAGGCTCATGTAAGAAATATAAAGGAGTACAATGCACGTTTCACTGCCCGGCGGCTGAACCCCGAAAAAGGACACAGGTACCTTCCCTATATTGTTGTGATAATAGATGAATTCTCTGACCTGATAATGACTGCGGGCAGGGAAATAGAAACCCCACTCACAAGGCTCGCGCAACTGGCAAGGGCTATCGGCATACATCTGGTAATAGCGACGCAACGGCCTACTACGAATATCATAACAGGCGTGATAAAGGCAAACTTCCCCAGCCGTATAGCCTTCAGGGTAACATCAATGATGGATTCGCGCACTATACTTGATACTCC
>SL_3KL_010_SEDDRAFT_10001392_pt1 | contig 21903 bp, 22 predicted proteins | sample SodLakKL_010_SED_2_FD_10381 | JGI IMG/M metagenome (IMG submission 10381) | reverse complement strand
CCGATAACGATGAATGAATACCCAAAAGCCGCGTTCGTCTAGGGGTTTAGGACGCCGCCCTTTCACGGCGGTAACACGGGTTCGAATCCCGTACGCGGTACTTTCACTTACCCCTTTTGCAAAGATCACAAAACGAACTCCAACTGCGTGATTTTGCATTCATCCTAATTATAGCCAAAAGGCAAAAGCAGTGCTTCCGCGGTTCGATGAAAGTACTGAGTAGCGAGTATCAGGTATTGAGATTAAATCTGTTCAATACCTGATATTCACTTATATGGATATAAATCCACCCTTTCACAGCGGTATCTTTTTTTATCGTAAGATGAACCCTCTGAATCTTTGTTGCTCACCACTCTTTATTTATTCCATTCCATTCTTTCATCTAAGCCTATCCATTTATAACCGCACTCTCTCTGTTATATTTGTTTCGATACTCTATCGGAGAAAGGCCCGTAATTCGTCTGAATACATTTCGGAAAGATTTATCATCAGAGTAGCCCACATCATACATAACTTCATTCACATTCTTCCGGGTAGTTTCCAGGCTGTTTTTGGCAGCTTCTATTTTTACCCGCTGAATATATTCAACAATGGTATTTGAGGTTGCTTTCTTAAATCGTCGTTCCAGGCTCCTGCGGCTTAGAGACAGAACGGAAGCGAGTTCATCTACGGTCATTTTATCCTGGAAATTCTGCTCAATGATCTGCTGAGCTTCGCGTACAATCTCGTCCCCGTGATCTTTTTGCCCCTCAAAAATTATGAATGGTGATTGACTCTCCTTGTCGATATCAATCATAAACATTTTTGCAGCAGTAATAGCTGTTTCTCTTCCTGCATTTTTTTCAATCAGGTAGAGAATCAGATTCAGGTAGGAATAAGCTCCGCCGCTGGTATAAATTCCATCTTCGGCAGTCATGATGCGGTCATCAACCAAATCCACATCGGGATACATTTTTCTGAAGGCTCCGGCATGGGCCCAGTGAGTGGCACATTTTTTCCCTTTCAACAGGCCGGTTGCAGCCAGCAGATAGGCGCCAATGCAAAAACTTACCAATTCCGCACCATTTTTATACTGATCAACCATCCAGGGAATTAAATCACGGTTTCGTTTTACACCATCCTGAGGGTCTCCGTGGATTGCAGGAATGACGATGATGTCTGTTCGTTCAAGTTCACCGATCAGACGTTCGGGGTTTACAGTGAACAGTCCGGTATCCTGCGGCACCTTTCTCGACAATCCCACAAGCTGAACATTAAAAACCGGCCCCTTTCCGAATCTCTCTGCAATTCCGTTCACACTCGAAAATATCTGATGAGTCCCGGCGATATTCACCAGGCTGGTATGGCCATTCGGTATGAGAATTGAAACATGTTTCATACCGGAATCTATCAAACCGGGATGACGTAATCAACCCGTGGTATTGGCGTATTTTCCCCCTTTCATTTTTAAAAACTTCGTTTAAATTTATGCTAACTAACTGAAAGGCCTTATGATATACCTTTTTTATCCCGAACCTTTATTTTAAAATCAAGACTATGAACGGACACTTATATTTTGAAATTCAGGCCGATGACCTGCAGCGGGCATCAGGCTTTTACAGCGCCCTTTTTGGCTGGAAATTTCACGATCATGAATCACAAAATGACATTCCTGCTGAATATCTGCGAATAGAAACCGGCGGCACAGCTGGCGGAATGCTGAGACGTCCTTCCGAAACACCTCCGCCGGAATGCGGTACCAATGCTTTCGTCTGTTCGATGGAAGTTGTGAACTTTGACCAGACGGCTGCAAAAATCGAACAGTTGGGAGGAAAGATTGTAATGCCCAAATTTTCCGTTCCGGGTGTTTGCTGGCAGGGCTATTTTGCTGACACAGAGGGCAACATATTTGGAATATTCGAAACAGATGAAAACGCAAAGACGAATTTCTCAAAGAAGAATTAAGAATAAATATAACAATTTGATAATTAATGTCTTAGCCACGATTTTTGAGACGCCATGCCTGCAATCAAATTTCTTGGTGTGAAATCCGGACTGAATAAAAGAAAAAAACAGATGATAAAACTCACAGCAAAAGAATTTGTGAACGAGCTGAAATCACTTCAGTCAGATGCCGAAAAGAAGAAAATCCGTAGATACTTTCAAGAAGATGTTGTGGACAACCAGGTGATTGGCGTGAGGATGAAACGAATTTTTGATCTGGCTAAAGACTCTGCCGATATGCCGCTGAATGAGGTCGGTAAATTGCTGGAGAGCCCGTTTTACGAAGCAAGGATGGGAGCGGTCAGTATTATGGATTTTCAGGCCCGGCGCAAGAGCACAACGGATGAACACCGGAAAGAGCTGTTTGAACTTTACATCAGCCGGCACGACCGGATCAATAGCTGGGATTTTGTGGACCGCAGTGCCCCGCATGTGGTAGGTGGATATTTACAAGATAAACCTCGAGAAATTCTCTACAAACTGGCCCGGTCTGAAAATATCTGGGAAAGGCGTACTTCTATTGTAGCGACCTGGTTTTTTATACGTAAAGGAGAACTGGATGATACCTTTGCTATAGCGGAAATACTGGCAGAAGATGAAGAAGTACTGATCCAAAAAGCAGTGGGAAGCTGGATTCGGGAAGCTGGAAAAAGAGATGAACAGCGCTTGCTCGGTTTTTTAGAGAAGCACGCAGCCGGGATGCCCCGCCCGATGCTGACCAAAGCTGTTGAAAAATTGGACAAGAAGCAGAAAGAATATTTTAGAAACAAATGACGCTTCAGACAGAAATACTTATCGCAACTGTCAGGACTAAACCTGAAAAATGATGAATATAAAAACGGATTTGTGCAGTTCCGGTATGAAATCAGAAAATAAAAAAACAGACCTCCAGGGTTTTCGAAACCCTGGAGGTCTTTCAAAAAAAAGAAAAACAGTCATGCAAAAAATAGTCCCTCACTTATGGTTTGATACACAGGCGAAAGAAGCCGCTGAGTTTTATGTATCCGCTTTTGGCAAGAATTCAAAAATAAACAGCATCACTACACTTCACGACACTCCATCAGGTGGCGTTGAAACGGTATCTTTCGAACTCCTGGGCCATTCGTTCATGGCTATATCAGCCGGGCCTATGTTTACACTCAACCCGTCCATTTCATTTTTCGTTAATTTTGATCCATTGCGTGATAAGCAGGCGCGCGAAAACCTGGATACCCTCTGGGAAAAACTCTCCGAAGGCGGAACCGAACTGATGCCGTTGCAAGAGTATCCTTTCAGCAAACATTACGGATGGATTCAGGATAAATATGGTTTATCGTGGCAACTAATTCTCACCGACCCGGATGAAGATCCGCGGCCCGATCTTATTCCTTCAATGTTATTTGTGGGAGATGTATGTGGGAAAGCGGAGGAAGCAACTGATTTTTACCTCTCCGTTTTTAAAAATTCCAAACGGGGAGAGATCGCCCGCTATCCGGCAGGCATGGAACCGGACAAAGAAGGCACCATCATGTTCACCGATTTTAAGCTGGAAGGAGAATGGCTTGCAGCGATGGATAGTGCACAAGAGCATGACTTCAGCTTTAATGAAGCGATCTCCCTGATGGTGTATTGTGATACCCAGGAAGAGATCGACTACTACTGGGAAAAATTGAAAGCGGGCGGTGATCCGGATGCACAGCAGTGCGGCTGGCTTAAAGATCAGTACGGTGTGTCGTGGCAGGTGGCACCGCGCCTGCTGGGAGAAATGATCCACAAGGGAACAAGAGATCAGATAAACCGGGTAACCCAAACATTTCTGCCGATGAAAAAACTGGATCTAAACAAGCTGTGTGAAGCGTATCAACATCAATAAAAATAAACCGGCATGAGAAAGCTAATTGCCGCTGTTTAAAAACCTGAACGCCAGTACGAACTTTAGACTCTTAAAAACAAAAACGTTCGGGAGCGGAGCAGTAACCTTTTACTATGAACCCGTAAAACGTGAGGTAGTAAAATGAGAAAAATTATTGTTTTATCAATGATTTCATTGGATGGAGTGATGCAAGCACCCGGCGGACCCAGGGATGATGCCTCAGAGGGTTTTAAATATGGCGGCTGGGTTGCACCGTATAGTGACGAAGTTTATAAGAAGGTAGTGGAAAAAGAGATGCAGCCCGCAGAATATTTATTGGGCAGAAAAACATTTGAGATTTGGGAAGGCTACTGGCCAGAACATCCCGACGCCTGGCCTGGAATCAATGAGGGCACAAAATATGTGCTGTCCGGTACCCGGAAAAAATCCGATTGGAAAAACACGGTATTCCTGGATAGCCTGTCAGACATCAAAAAGTTAAAAAATTCAACCGACCCTGACATTCAGGTTTGGGGCAGTTCCAGACTCGTTCAACTGTTGCTTGAGAATGACCTGGTGGACGAACTCCGGCTCAAAATTCATCCGCTGACTCTTGGTAAAGGGAAAAAGCTGTTTGAAGACGGGCCGATTCCGGCAGCATTTACATTAACCGAAAGCACAGTTACACCGGCTGGAGTCATTATTGCCTGTTACCAACGGGCCGGAGAAGTCATCACAGGAACTGTTGGAGATTAAAAACAGATAACAAAAACTTATTGAGCATGCCGAAAAAAGGAACACGAAAAGTTTGTGACAACGGACACACATTCTATAAAAGCAGCGACTGCCCAACCTGCCCGACTTGTGAGAAACTGAAAGAACCGGCCTCAGGTTTTTTAGGATTATTGAGTAATCCTGCGAGAAACACATTGCTTTATTACGAAATCAATACCATTCAGAAGCTTGCCGGTTACACCGAGAAGGAAATACTGGCTCCCCAAAACCCGATGAAACATGCGATAATCCTGGGAATTATCGGCACTGTACTGAGTGCTGTAGGAGCTGTTGTTGCTGCCGATTTAGGTCCGGTATGGTATGCATGGACACTTGCCGTCATTGCCATCCCGATCGCCTGGCTGGGAGGGAAACTCTATGAAATGAAACATGCTGCTTCTGGCAGTGAATACATCATTAAACAATAAGTCATGAATAAACATAGTGAAATAAAAAAACCGTTACTCACTTTGTTCAAATTTCATCATTGTCTCTACAACAATGTATTAGATGGTTTTACGGATGAGGAAACCAATCAGCGTCTGCATGAAAATCGAAAGATAAATCACGTAAAATATTTGGCCGGCCACCTTCTTAACTCGCAGTATGGATTCGGGTTCTTATCCGGTGTACGATTCCCTGTAAAATGGAATGAGCTGTTTGCTCCAATGAATCATTCCGAAGCAAAAGATGATATCCGTTATCCATCTATTGATGAGATCCGGGAGGAATGGAACGCAATTTATGAACCGACCTGGGAAGCTTTGAACCGGCTCTCTATGGATGACCTGAATACGATTCCTCCCAAACCGGCAGACAAGGTCTTTGAAAACAGTCCGGTTTTTGAAAATACAGTAGCCGGATTCATGACTTTTCTAAACCATCACCAGGCCTATCACATCGGCCAGATCGGGATTCTGAGAAGAGGGTTTGGGAAAGAGCCGATGAATTATGATTAAAAGTGTCAGTAACAAGGGATTGAATGAATAAACAGATTTTTTTTGCACATAGCGGAGGGCCCCAGGGAAAACCCGGGCAGGGAAGTCATGATTTTGTACTGCGGCTTCGTGATGAACTTGAACCGGAGTACACGATTCATGACCCGGTCATTGAAGATCCCGATGCTCCCACGTATGAGTTGTGGCAGGAGATGTTTGACCGGGAGTTTCCAAAACTGGCTGACCCCGTTCTTTTGATTGGTCACTCCCTGGGCGGATCAACCCTCCTCAAATACCTGTCTGAAGAAACATGCGGGCTGCAAGTAGCCGGCCTGTTTCTCGCAGCACCACCTTATTGGGGAGAAGGAAGATGGGATGCAGAAGATTTTACACTGAGAGATGATTTTTCAAAAACTCTTCCAACAATGCCTGAGATCCATTTGCATCACTGTTTGAAGGATCCTGTAGTACCGGTTGAACATGCGGATTTTTACCAAAAACTCATCCTAACCGCTTCTATCCATAAACTGAACGGGAATGATCATGCATTTTCGGATGGGCTGCCGGTGCTTGTGGAGCATATCAAAAAATTATACATCAACCAACAAAACAACAAGTGGCATGCAGATGACACGAATACGCGTAAATAGTTTCTCAATATCCATTGATGGTTACGGAGCCGGACCCGATCAGGATATCGAACATCCCCTCGGCGTGGGAGGTGAAGAATTGCATCATTGGGCATTTCAGACGCGCACGTTGCAACAAGTTGTATTTGGCGAAGAGAAAGGTGCAACAGGAATCGATGACGACTTTATCGCCCGCGGTTTTGAAAATGTGGGGGCATGGATACTCGGCAGGAATATGTTCGGCCCCATTCGCGGTCCCTGGCCCGATATGGAATGGAAAGGCTGGTGGGGAGATAATCCCCCCTATCATGTTCCGGTTTTCGTCCTTACCCATCATGCGCGTCCGCCTATCGAAATGGAAGGCGGCACAACGTTTTACTTCGTTACAGGCGGCATCCACGCGGCACTTGAACGGGCACGCAAGGCTGCCAACGGAAAGGATATTCGAATTGGCGGCGGAGCCAACACCATACAGCAGTATCTGCGTGAAGGCCTCATTGATGAGCTTCACATCGCGATTGCGCCGATCGTGCTGGGGCGAGGTGAACTGCTGTTTGATGGGATAGACCTGCGAAGCCAGGGATACGAGTGTGACAAGGTTGTGGCTACGAAAAATGCCACCCATGTACTACTCCGGCGCAAGGAAAAAGAACAAAAAGATACCTGACGAAGGAATTGTGCTCCATTCCAGACCTGTCATGTTTTCAAAACCTGACAGGTCTTTTAAAAATTAAATTTACTTCATATGACACAAATCATTGACTTTCCATTTATTTCCCTTGACGGCCGGATCAACGACCGCGACGGCAAAATCGATTTTCATACTCCCGATGAAGAGATTATGGAGTTTGTGAATGAACGGCACGCGGCTTTCTCCAACCACATTTATGACGAGAGAACCTATGAAATAATGAAGTGGTGGGAAAATCCGCAGGAGTTGGATTCCATGCCAGAGGTTTTTCAAGAGTATACCCATTTGTGGCAGAAATCATACAAAACCGTTGTCTCAAAAAAGCTGCCGGGGCTTGATCCCGATCAATATACCGTGTGGCCCGAGCTTACTGTCGATGCCCTGTCCGAACTCAAACAGAATGCCTCCGGTGATATCATGATCGGTGGCAGTAATCTCACAATCGCGGCCCTGAACTTCGGCCTTCTGGACAGGATTGACCTGATGACAGTACCCGTTATACTTGGCGGCGGAGATTCGTTTTTTGGTGAAATCCCCCGAACCGAATTGAAGCTCCTGGAAACCCGCAGTTTTTCGAAGGGATGGATTTTTTCCAGTTATGAAGTTCTCAAATAGTAATCTGAAGTAACGTGAGTTTTGGATATGGAAATTAATTTAACGCACGACAAAAGTCTCCCCTAACAAGGGGAGATTTAGAGGGGTGTTTACTGGTTTTTTGAAATTATGAGTAAACATCCCCCTTTGATAAGGGGGAACTTTTGGTTCCATGTTCTTATCCGAATTTAAATAGTAATCTAAAGTAAGACCTGACTGCCCGCGATGCTTCGGGGCAGTCAGGTCTGATATAAACCATGAATAAACTTTCAAACAAACAACAGATGCAGCACGTCTTTGTCGAAATGGCCAGGGCCAACCTCGATCCGCTTGTGGATATCATGGCAGAGGATATGCAATGGAGTTGGATGGGGACGGAAACCTGGACTCATACTTTCAAAGGGAAAGAGTCTGTGGTAAACGAGTCACTGGCAGCGGTAAAAGCCACACTCGCCGAACCGTTTGAATTGATACCACACAGCTTTATTGCTGATGGTGATTTTGTGGTGATTGAACATACCGGAAAAAACACCACACCCGACGGGAGGCCGTATCACAACAGGTACTGCTGGGTTTGCAGGTTTTCGAATGGAAAGCTCCGCGAGCTGCGGGAGTATATGGATACCGAATTGGTAACAAAAACATTCGGGGCGGATGACAAACCCTGATTGATGAAGCACGACTTCGAAAATGATGTGAAAAAGGTTTCAAGTTGAATCGTATGAGTAGTTTATTAGTGAAAAGCACGAAATCCCCCCTATAAGGGGGGCTGAGGGAGGTGTCGATACATAGACTATTGCGCGTACATATTACACCCCTCTTTATCTCCCCTTATTAGGGGAGAATTTTATTGCCCGGAATTAAAATTATCCACACAATTTGTACATGCAGCAAGTAAAATTTAACCAATGATAAATTAACCACAACCTATGATGAGCAAAACAGAATCATTTATCCAAAACCGACAGGTATGGGCAAACCTGCCTGTTGCTGACGTTGAACGCACTCGAAAATTTTATGAAAGGCTGGGCTTCAAGCTGAATGGAGCCCACAAAAACGGGCATTTAATCAGCTTTTTTGCCGGAAGGGATGACTTAATCATGCACTTTTTTCGGAAAGATATGTTTGAAGAAGCTTCGGTGGGCAACGCAGCCGATCTGAGCAGAGGCAATGAAATCATGTATACGATTGGAGCAAACAGCCGGGAAGAAGTGGATACCTGGGCGGATCAGGTGTTAAATGCAGGCGGCTCGGTGTTTTCCCAGCCGGCCGAGATGCAAAACAACTGGTACGGATGCGGGTTTGCCGACCCTGACGGCCATAAATGGAATGTGTTTTATAACGGGAAATAAACCTATGAGAAAACTTATCGCATCAGCATTTGTATCACTTGATGGTATCATGCAGGCACCCGGCGGACCGGAGGAAGACCCCACCGGTGATTTTGCAATGGGTGGCTGGATGTTCAATTTCGCAGACGATAACATGGATATCTCCAAAGCCGGGTTTGACGGAAAGGATCGCGAGCTGGTACTGGGGCGCAGGACCTATGAAATATTCGAAGCGTACTGGCCATATCAGCCGGATGACCACCCGATTGCGATTACACTTAATGCAGCAAAAAAATATGTTGCTTCACGTACGCGCACGAAACTCCACTGGAATAACTCGGCTCTGCTTACCGGTGATGTCGTACAAGTGGTTAGCGCTCTCAAGGCCCAATCAGGCCCCGACCTGCAGATAATCGGCAGCAGCCATTTGATTCAAACGCTCCAGGCCGCCTCGCTGATTGATGAGTACAATGTGTGGACGTTTCCGGTGGTGCTTGGCCGGGGTAAGCGTCTCTTCAACGAAACAGCGAAACCTTCCGCACTGCGGCTTGCCCGCTCCCGGGTATCACCCACAGGTGTTGTGATGAGTACCTATGTGCCAGACGGTGAAATACGGCCCGGAACCTTTGAGAGCGCCGGTCCCAGCGAGATCGAGCTGGCAAGGCGTAAAAAGATGGCAAACGATGAGTGGTGATATGAAAGGAATTGTATGTGCAAACCATACTGTCCGGATCGGACGTGCTGGGCCCTTCCCGCGAAAACTATTTAGCCGGCAACAATTTCTACATCCAGCTTGAAACGGAAAGTGCCGAAGAAGCTGAGAGAATATATAGTAAACTCTCAGAGGGCGGCAAGGTATTTATGCCTCTCGATGAAACGGACTGGGCGGAGAAGTTTGCCATGTTTGCTGACAAATTTAGTGTTCAGTGGATGATCAATTACGGAGATAAGTAGACGCGGAATTCCATGCGAAAGCTGATTACAACTCCAGGATAATCAGCGAAAATGTGATTGAAGAAATCAAAAAGCTAAAAAGCGATCCGGGTGATGACCTCTCCATTAGCCCGGAAATTTCGCCAAAAATACACCCTGTACCTTTTTAGAACTCAAAAAATGTATTTCAAATAAATATATATCAAAAAGTTAGAACATGTAAATGGTTTCTTTTGTGAGAAGTCCGGGCTAACCCGGATTTCCGTACTATAAAGCTGAACACTTTCAATAATTCATTCAAAAGCAGATATTATCCTTCTTTACAGCAAAATCCCGATAATCAATATAAAGTCATGATCAACAGCCGCCTGTTTCTGATTGTTTTCGTGTCAACAGCTATTTCCTGTATCTCAGACCTAAACTCTTCTGTTACAAATACCGTAACCATCGGAGCTGAGAGACTTCTCACTGATTACCGGCCGCTGGTTGAAGGTAAACGGGTGGGTATCATTACCAACCACAGTGCTGTTGTTGGGCCGGATACTCTCCATTTGATCGACTTGTTGCATGATGATCCCGGCTTCACAATTACGGCACTATTTGGCCCGGAGCATGGGCTGCGGGGACAGGCTGATGCCGGTGAACCTGTGGATGACAGTGTTGATGAACGGACCGGGGCTCCAGTTTACAGTCTTTACGGGGAGAACCGCCGTCCCACAATGCAGATGCTCGAAGGGGTAGATGTTCTGATTTTTGATATGCAGGATGTAGGCGCCCGTTTCTACACCTATCCTGCTACTATGGGCCGGTCGATGATCTCTGCGACAGAAGCCGGAATCCCTTTTATTGTACTGGATCGCCCCAACCCGCTTGGCGGTAACCGAATTGAAGGTTTTATCCGTGAAGATGAGTTTACATCCGGTATCGGACTCTTTCCAACTCCGGTGACCCATGGAATGACGGTTGGCGAACTCGCCCTGATGATCAAAGGGGAGAAATGGATGGACGGACTGGAAGACCTGGAACTTCATATCATTGAAATGGAGGGATGGAACCGCGATATGCTTTGGAATGAGACCGGTCTGCCCTGGATACCGCCAAGCCCAAATATTCCTGATATAGAAACGGCTTGGATCTATCCCGGAACCTGCTTTTTTGAAGGCACAACAGCCAGTGAAGGCCGGGGTACCTATGAACCTTTTTTGAAAGTGGGTGCACTTCATGTTGACGGACAGAAAATTGCAGACCGGTTCAATGAAAGAGGACTCAGAGGGGTGCATGCATCCGGAACCGTGTTTACACCGAAGAGTATTCCGGGTATGTCGCGAGAACCCAAGCTGCTCGGGCTCGGAGATTGAAGGCGTACTCCTTGAAGTGACCGATGCTGCAGATCTCTATCCTGTGGCTGCCGGGATTCATTTACTTGAACTTTTTTACCAGGCACTTCCCGATGCTGAAAGTCATGAGTTTTTTATTGAACGGGGCATGCAGGTACGTGCCGGCAATGAAATTGTACAGCAAATGATCGAAAACGGTATCGGGGCCGAAGCCATTACGGATTTATGGCAGGAGGATGTGGAACAATTTTTTCTACAGCGGGAGCCCTATTTAATCTATGAATGATACCAAGCTCACTGTTTTGAATTTTCCCTACTTATGTGATGTCAACGATCAATTGACAGTAAAACCCGCAATGTTTTTTCTTCAAAAAGCCTGCTGAATTCCATTCTTATTGCCATTTGTGACAAGGAAACATTACGGGTTTCTTGCGAAACTTCATTCTTGACACGACACTAAGCGTTTTTAAGATTTCTTTCCATATTTGCTGTTTTGGTGAAAAATAGAATCAACTGAATCCCGTAAGAAGAATTTTTCGTAAATATAGAGGTGTTAAAAGCAATCTTTAAACTCAAAACAGACATGATTACTTTTCGTTCTGTCACTATCGGCGACGTGTCTCTTTTACATCACTGGGACAAACAGCCTCATGTGATTGCCGCAAATCCGAATGACGACTGGGAGTGGGAAATGGAACTCCGGCGTTCGCCAAGCTGGCGGGAGATGCTGATTGCAGAACTGGATGGCCGGCCGCTTGGCTTTATCCAGATCATTGACCCGGCTTTGGAAAACACGCAATATTGGGGCGAAATCGGAACAGGTTATCGTGCTATCGATATCTGGATTGGCGAAACCGCCGACCTTGCAAAAGGATACGGTACCATAATGATGAAACAGGCCATTCATCTCTGTTTTTCCAATCCGGATGTAAAAGCGATTCTGGTTGATCCGCTGGCTTCAAATACGCGGTCGCATCGTTTTTATGAACGGCTTGGTTTTCGTTATGTTGAAAAACGCCGCTTTGGCAGTGATGACTGTTTTGTTTACAGACTTGACCGAAATCACTGAATTTTCGAGTTACTGATTTGTCAACGATAAACCCGATATGAGTCCCGGGAAGCTTTTCAAATATTACTGATTCCTGTAAACTTAAATTTCAAAAAAATGGCATCTAAAAAAATTGGTGTTTTAAAGCTTGTTGCAGCTCTTGTTGTGGGGTTTATCGCATTTATTTTTGCGGCCTCGTTCATTTTCAGCAACGAATTTTCAACAGAACGTTCCGTCGTAATCGATTTACCGAAAGAGGAAGTTTTCGACTATATTCGTTATCTCGAGAATCAGTACAACTACAGCGTTTGGGGGGCAAAGGATCCTGATATGTCCCGTGAATTTCGCGGAACAGACGGAACCGTTGGGTTTGTATCGGCATGGGAAGGAAATGAAGAAGTGGGCCGCGGTGAACAGGAAATTATTGGGATTGAGGAAGGAGGGAGGATCGATTACGAATTGCGGTTTTTTGAACCTTTTGAATCTACCTCTGATTCTTATATGATTACTGAATCAGAAGGGGATGAGCAGACACGAGTAACCTGGGGTATGGCGGGAACATTTCCCCGGCCGATGAACCTGATGATGCTTTTTATGGACCTGGAAGGCATGATCGGAAGTGATTATCAAACCGGTTTAAATAACCTGAAAGCGATCCTGGAAGAGTCCGGTGCCGAATAGAAATCATAAAAAATTTCATTTTTCCATAATTATAGCAGAAATCACTCTCCTCGTAACGGTGCTCTGCCCTGTTACGCCAACCTTGCAGCTCTGCTACCAAGAATAATGAGTTGGCATATTTGGATGCAGCACTTTCTGTGTAATGTTCCGCAGCGGAACAAGAAAAATTGTTGATATCAATTCAGCAGTGCCAATTAGACATCGAAAACATAAACTTGTTAACCACCAATCAAACAGTATGAAAACAGCCACACAACAATTTCTCGAAAAGTTCAATAAAGCATTTGCCAGGAGCGATATCGATTTCATCCTTGATAACGTCACAAAAACAATCCGGTGGACGGTGGTGGGAGATCAAACCGTGGAAGGTAAAGAGGCATTTGAAAAAACTCTTAATGAGATGGCTCAGGAAACACTGATGGAGGTGACAATCCACAATATCATTACACACGGGAAATCAGCCGCTGTGAACGGTGAAATGAAAACTCCGGACGGCAACATTTACGCTTTCTGCGATATCTATAAACTGAGCGGATTTAAAAACCCGAAAATCAGTGAAATGACCTCCTATGCTATTGAGTTATCCCCGTAACGGTTCACTTCACCGTTATGCAACACAAAGTGTAGTCCGATCGTATGGGTCTGTGGGGGAGCGGGCAGGAAACAAACCGCTCTTCCCGGAACTGCAATCTGTTTGAGTATTATTTTTTATATCGCCCATAAATAGGCTGACCGGGAAAAGTATCTGAGACTATTTTTCCGTTTTTTAAAATAAACTGGCCATTCACCAACACATATTCAATCCCCTCTGAAAACTCCAGGCCGCCTTCGAACGTAGCTCTGTCATTAATGGTATTGGGATCAAAAACGGTAATATCTGCATCGGCGCCCACCTGCATCCTTCCTTTGAACCGCATCATGGGTGCAATACCTTCCAGCCTTTTGGCTGGCAACAACGTCATTTTTTCAATGGCATCCATAAGGTCAATCACTTTTTCTTCCCTAACGTATTTGCCTAACACTCTTGAGAAAGTGCCCGCTGTTCTGGGATGTGCCATCTCTGCATACGGCATTCCATCCGAGGCAATCATTACCCCTGGTGCAGCTATGCCCGCCTCAATCCATTCAGGTTTCATCATGTGAATGATGACTATACCCCCCTCATTGCGATATTTTTGGAATGTCTCTTTAGTGAGCCGTTCCCCGGTGGCAACCCATTGCAAATCATCATAACCTATACCCAATCTATCCTGCCATCCTTCGGTGAAAAGCGCACTCTGTATAGCAGTAGATGCAGCTGTGTAGGGATACAATTCCGTGGTTATATCAAATCCTCTGTTCTGTGCATCATTCACCATGTCCAGGCTCAATTGAATATTTTCCAGTGACATGCTATTGATATGAACAATATGGAGGGATGCGTTTGTAAGCACTGCGACTGCTATAGTTTCCTGTATTGAAATGATATCGGGTTTTCTTACATGGGAGAATACCGGTACATTGAGCTCACTGGCCAACCGAAATACCTGGTATAATTCGTTGGGATTTGATTCAGGCAGATATCCGACCGGAACTCCAATACCGATACCGCCTTCATTTAAAGTGGCTTTAATATTATCAAGCGTTTTGTTCAGTTCTTCATCAGTGAGCGGGTCGTTTGCAGATGGGGCAATGGTATTCATCAGCAGCTCAAGTGAAGATTCTCCGCGGATACTTGCTTGATGAAGCTTGTTGACACTCTCTTCCTGCCCGGGTATGGACTTAAACCGCTCAAAGGGCCAATTTACACTGGCTCCGTAATTTATTAATGCCCTGGAATTTCGTGTAGCATACCACTCTTTCAGGTTTTCAATTCCCCACTCAAGTTCCAGTGCGGTTGTGACTCCATCATGCAATTGATATTCTTGTTCTTTGTTGGTTCTGCCATGGACATGCAAGTCAATAAAACCGGGAGCTACAACTAAACCTGATACATTAATCATTTCCTTCCCATTCAACTCTTCCGATGAAATCTGGGCAATGCGGTTATTGATGATACCCACATTTTTGATAGCGTCCAGTTTCGTTTCCGGATCCATCACATGGCCACCCATTAACACAACATCATATTCCATGTTTGATTGGCCAATGGCTGAATTGCAAAAACATAGTGCTGCAAGAAATAGAAATACTGAATAAAAAGATTTTGTGATCATGTAATTAGTTTTGAAGAAATTTTAGGGGCACTATAATTGACAGTAATAACGGCAAATAACCATATTATTCAAATTATTTATAACAGTCATAAAATAACCCGGCCCGGTTCCAAAAAAACAGTCCGACCCCGACCGCTCCTGCCGTGTGGACACACTTCTGTGGAGTTGCCGGCCTGCAAAAGCGGCCTCAAATTGTTATTGTAATCACTTATTCCTGATTAAAAACATCATATCCGCCAACCACCGGAAGAGTAAGGCTTGTGTCATCCAGGTCGATGGTTAACTCTGTACCCGGATGTGGCCAGAGCGTATATTCGCGGTCGCTTGAAAAGATCATCAGCCCGATTTGCTGCCCGGCCGGTATAATCTGATCATTTGGCTGCAAATCGAATGTTACGGTATAAAACTTTCCCGGCATCAAAGGTTCACTTTCCCAAATAGACTGGTGATTCTGTGGACTTGCCCAGCCTTTTGTAATGATATTGTCTGTGATTACAGTGTCGCTCCCTTTATTCCAGGGAAGTGATACCAGCCAGACCGACAGGTTGGCTGCCTCTTTACTGCTTGACAAGGTGACTGAAACATTCGGTACGCCGGAAATGTGAAGATCGTCGGTTAATTCCGGGGTAACGTAGATCAGCCTGTGGTTTGTCCATTCGGCCTGGGCCAGTACCGATCCCGAAAACGAGACATTATCGACCAGAGTTTCGGTGCCCTGGTCCGATACGGATGTAGTTGTCAGCCCCCCTCGTTCAGGAGCGCCGGGAGTCAGGTAAAAAGTGATCGGCTCTGCTTTCGGGTTTGGGTAGTCATCGTACGGTGTGGGGTTATCCCGCTCATCGCCTTCCCTTACAATCCACGCCCGTGGCTTCTCCCCGATGCCGTTTTCAACATCAAGCAGGTAGCGGGTAAACCACATGTTCATCATCCAGTGAGGAGGTTCGCCTCCATGCCCTCCCTGGTGGTAGTAAATCATAGCGGGCACTCCCCGTTCCCTGAGTGCATCATAAATCCTGTAGCTGTGTTCCGGCATCACGTTCCAGTCGTTGAAAGCGTGGGCCATCAAAACTGCCGCCTGCACTGGTTCAATATGGTTGAGATAATCCCGGCCGGCCCAAAAATCGTTATAATCTCCGGTGATGCGATCCATCCCTTCAGCCATCTCAGTATCGCGTACCGTCCGGTTGTTATATTCCCGTTTCGATTCATCCCCGCTGTGAATGAAATCGTAGAGTACATCTATATCCTCGCCGAGGTAGCCGCCCGGTGAGCGCACCAATCCGTGCGACCGGTAATAATGATAGTAGGATGTATTTGGTGCTATGGGAATGATCGCTTCAAGTCCCTCAACGCCTGTGGTTGCTGCAGCAAGCGGAAGAGTCCCGTTGTATGAGGTGCCGGTCATCCCGACAATGCCATTTGCCCAAAAAGCTTCCACCTCTTCGTCACCATCCGGGGTGGTATAACCCGGTGCGCGTCCGTTCAGCCAGTCGATAACCGCTTTTGGAGCAAGTGACTCATTTTCTCCGCCAACTGTAGGGGCACCCTGTGAAAGTCCCGTTCCGGGAGAAGCAGAATGAACTACAATAAAACCTCTTGGCACCCAGGTTCGAATCTGAGAATTTGAAATAATCGGGCGCTCCCCCGTTCGCTCTACCTCCGGGCCCATGTTGCGCTCCGGTGGTGTTTCCCCAAGTTCGTGCCTTACATCCCAGAAAAAATCGTACGGCGGACGGGCTGTGCCTGCATAATAAGGGCTTGTCTCATAGATCACCGGAAGCCTGAGGTCGCCGGATTCGGTTTGAGCCGGTCTGGTTACAGAAACGTGCATCCGGTCCGGTTTTCCGTCACCATCCGTATCAAATTCTGTCTCCACCCAGAGATCGTGTCGGATCCACTCATCGGGATTATTAAACTCAGGTATGATCTGGGCCTGGCCATCCTCGATTACATGTACAGAGCTCTGGACTTGATTTTCCTGGGACCTGGCATCTGTTACAACAAACAACATGAGCCAAACGGCGGCAATCAGGGGTAGAGAGCTTCGTAGTTTCTTTATCATTAAATTCTTTTTTGATTGAATGCCATAAAATATACCACAACTGAAATGCATTTAGGGTAAAATTTTTTGCAGAATAAATATCGATTCCCTTCTATTTTCTCGCAGATTTACGCAGATGGATGCGCTGAGTTCAGCATATAATCTGCGGGAAATCAACAGATACCATACGGGACTGTATACCCTGTTAGATGGACATAGCTCTAACGGGATAAACATCTTACATTTTCCTAAATTACGTGAGTTCAATATAAATTCGTTTAATTTGATACCCGGGAAGTCTCCTCCTTACAACGGAAGGAGGGGAGGCTCATTTCTCAAATTCTTATATTGAACTCAGTTAAATTGCTTTGGTCATTTGTGATATTATTAACTAAAGAAAAAACATAACCCTGTTTTATGAACCCCGACCCCGAGGAAATTCATCACCGTTTTATTGAGATTGCCGTCGGGTTAAGCACGAACCTGGTTCAGGCGTTTCAAAGAACCGGGCCTGTTCAATTTCAGCCGGATGATTCCCTGTCCCTGTCGCATCGCCTCTGCCGGTCGGTGGCAGGCCAACAGCTCTCCGTTATCGCCGCCCGAACGATCTGGCAGCGTGTACTTGAGGCGGCCAATGGTAAAGATTTAGCTGAATTCTTTATCGAAGAAAACGCGGAGATCATGCGGAACTGCGGCCTTTCAAATGCCAAGGTTCGTGCAATGTGCGGTATAGCAGAAGAAGCCCGGGCCGGTAATATGGAAGCGGATGATCTCAGAATTCTGAGCCACAAGGAACGTTCCAAAGAGCTGACCCGGCTTTGGGGAGTGGGTCAATGGACGGCAGACATGATCTCAATCTTCTACTTCGGTGATGAAGATGTGTGGCCCGATGGCGACCTTGCTGTCCGGAAAACACTGGAGCATCTCACAAGCCGCCGCCGTAAAACCGAACACACGGCCGAACGGTTTGCGCCACACCGCTCACGGCTTGCACTCTATATGTGGGAGTATAAAAATGCGGCACCGGATTTATCCTGAGCGATTTAATGCTGGACAAAAGTCCCCTCTTGCCTGTCCCGAGTGCTACGGGAAGATGGGGTTCCCGAAATTCAGATCCTGCTCTTCCTGACCCAGCCCAAACCCATGACTTTAACCATGTAATACAGATATTTGAATTTATTGCAGCACAACGCTTTCAGGTGTTATAGAAGTTTGTTGTTCATCCCGAGGCCTCAAGGATTTTTCAGAGGTCGTTTACTTTAGTGCAGATTACTATTCAGTGGAAACCATATTCAAATTCATCTTATCATTGACGTAGAATGTACCGTCAGGCATAACCGATTTTGTCACTCCGGATTGAGTATGTGTTTAGCGGTCTGTTGCGGGGAGATGTCTCGACTCCGTTTGGTTCACTCCGTTCCGATGCTTTTTGTCGGATCGTAGTCGAGACATCTCCCGACCATGAAACAAGCTTCTGTGACCTTCTGAACAACAAATAAATTTGAATGACTCAACTAAATTGCACCTGAAAAGGCCGGATAAACCATCATCAAAAAGTCAAACTATAATAAAATAATTATATGGGTAATGTCAGAGGGGCAGGGAGATGGGGCCTAATGGGCATGGATTCTAATTAACCCCAATCATACAAATGTCTCAGGCTTATCCGGATCTTTGAACTGCAGGGCGTAGAGGTGATTATATAAACCGCCGTTTTCCATCAGCTCGNAGTGAGTTCCGGTTTCGGTTATTCTGCCGTTATCCATCACAAGAATGCGGTCGGCGTGCTGTACAGTGGATAGCCGGTGGGCAATCACAAAGGTGGTGCGGTTTTGCATGAGGCGGTAGAGAGCTTCCTGCACCTGCGCCTCCGATTCGGAATCGAGTGAGGAGGTAGCTTCATCCAGCAGCAGGATCGCCGGATTTTTTAAAATGGCCCGGGCAATGGCAAGCCGCTGGCGCTGTCCTCCGCTCAGTTTCACTCCCTTCTCCCCGATCATCGAGTCGTAGCCGTTTTCCGTTTCCAGAATAAAATCGTGGGCATTGGCGTCTTTGGCCGCCCGGATGATCTCCTCATCCGTGGCATCCAGATTTCCGTAGCGGATGTTCTCCCGGATGGATGTGCCGAANAGATGAACCTCCTGCGGAACCACCGAAATCTGTTCACGAAGAGATTTNACCGTCAGTTCCCTTATATCCTGCCCATCTGCCTCGATCACTCCCTCCTGCGGATCGTAAAACCGGGGAATCAAATTGAGAAGTGTGGTTTTGCCCGCCCCGCTCGGCCCAACCAGCGCCACTGTTTCACCGGCATCCGCATCAAATGAAATTCCCTTGAGCACCGTCCGGCCATCGTCATAGCTGAACCAGACGTTGTCAACCTTGAGCCGTCCTTCCAGCCTGGATACATGCCGGGCACCGGGCAAGTCGGAGATTTCCGGCACCTCATCCAGCAACTCGAAAATTCGTTCTGAAGCCCCGGCCGCTGTATTTACGGCAGCATAGAGCCGCGACGTCTGGCTGATGGAACGGGAGATATTGAGTGCATAGATGATGAAAGCCACCAGATCGCCAGCAGTGAGACGGCCCGCAAGCACTTCCTGCCCGCCATACCAGAAGATAATGACCAGTGTGCTCATAAACAGAATACCCACGCCGGACCAGAAGAGCTGCGTTAAAACCATCTTTCTCCGTGCGGTTCCGAACAGTTTCTCCACTGCATCCTGGTAGCGGGCTACTTCGTAATCCTCTCGTACGAATGCCTTCACGAGGCGGACCGCTCCGAGGGCATCTTCCGCAACGGCAGTGGAGTCTGCCAGTTCATCCTGTATCCCTTTGGAGAGAAGCCTGATTTTTTGGCCGAAATATCTTGTTGCAAGGGTGATGAATGGTACCGTGACGAAGATCACCAGGCTGAGGCGCCAGTTCAGCATCACCATCAAACCAACAGAGCCGATTAATGAAAAGGTGATGGTAAAGAGCTGCGGAAGGGAGTCGGTAAGTGCTGTGCGGATGGAGCCGACATCATTGGTGAGGCGCGAGGTGATTTCGCCCAGCCGCCGTTCGGCGTAGAAGCGGAAGCCCAGCCGGTGCAGGTGTTCGTACACCTTTTTTCTGAGGTCAGTGACCGCCCTTTCTCCAACCCACTCCAGGTGATAGTTGCCCAAAAATGAGAAAAGTGCCTGCAGAACAAACAGAATGAGCAGAGCCACGGCCAGCAGGTTGAGCAGCTCGCGGTTGCCCTCTTCAAAAACAGCATCGAGAAGTTCCCTGAGCCCGAGGGGAACGGTTAGCCAGATGGCTGATGCAATCAATACAGCAGCCACTGCAAGGTAGAACCGCAGCCGGTACGGTTTGCTCAGCGTAAAAATATCCCTGAGGGTTTTCCAGAGAGATTTTACACTTCTCTGTTCGTCATTTTTCGGGTCCATATCACAGATTTATCGGATGAAACAGCATGCAGACAAAATTAGTGCCATTTTATCCTAAAAAAACAGCACATTCCTTTTGATTGTGTAATGAGTGTAGGGTAATAATATGGTAAGTTGCCAGCTATTAAATGACAAAAATCCGGTGATCTATGTAAGACCTGCTACTACAAAATAAACCAAATAATTAAGAGAGAGTGAGAGAGACATTGATGGGTGAGAAAAAAAAGGGTTCAAAGAGAAGAACAAATTATAACTTAACGGAACCTCTGCCAGATGTAGGAAGCAGTTTTGAGAGAGATTTAGAAATACTTCAATTATTTGTTAATGCAAGTAATTTTGGGCGGGATTTTGTTGGCCGTGATGAAGTAGCCTCCCTTTCTGAATTAAATAAACACATCATTGGCGGTGTTTTAACTTTTTTCAATAAAATAGGTTTTGCGGAAAAAGACGGTTTTAAATATAAACCTAACCAGGAGCTCATTAACTTTGAAAATAAACTGAAATGTGAAACAAGAGAAAAAGCTTTTCAAAGCTTAAAACCTCTGATATTAAAAACCTGGTTTGGGGAAGAAACACAAAAAATCTTTCGGGCTAAAAAAGACTCTCTTACAGAAAAAGAACTATTTAATTTGATTGGTAATGCTATTGAAGCTGATCCGGAATACCATAAAAATGCAATCAATCATCTGATTGAATATTTAAAGCATTTAGATATCATTGTACCCATTGCAGCAGAAAATAGTGAAGGAAAGTACAAATTGAGTACGCACATAAAAATTCATCCGGAAGGTCAAAATTCAATCGAAAACTATAGTGATCACACTTCACCGGGCGAGAAGGAGGGCAGAACATCTAAAGATCCCCCGAAAAACAGTACAAAAAGCATGGGCCCTGTAAAGTCGATGATACCTGAAGTCAGGTTCATAGTTAATATACATGTAAACTATGATGGTGATTCAGATATATCTAAAGTGAAAGATCTTTTTAAACTTATAAACGAAAACAGCTGATTTGTCTATCCCGTTATGGGTGAATTGGTGAACGATAAGCAAACCGTTCTTTATGTTATTCACCCGAGACTTCCTTTTCTGCCTTATCAGGTTCAACATATTCACCTTTTACAAGCGATTCAACAACCGCACCGGCTACTTCTTCTTTCTCAATCAGCAGATCTGCCAGCTTATCAAAGGCTTCCCTGTACTCTTTCAATGTTCTCACAGCCCGATCATAAGATTCCGTTGAAATCGCTTTTATCTCCTCATCTATTTCCCGAGCGGTTCTGTCGCTGAATTCTCGCTGTCGGGTCATTTCCCGGCCGAGAAAAACATCTTCATTTTTACTGCCAAATGACAAGTGTCCAAAGCGTTCGCTCATTCCCCAATCCATTACCATTTTTCGTGCCAGTTGTGAAACCTGTTTAAGGTCGTTCTGGGCCCCGCTGGTCGAGGTATTGAAAATCATCTGTT
>SL_3KL_010_SEDDRAFT_10001391_pt1 | contig 21906 bp, 21 predicted proteins | sample SodLakKL_010_SED_2_FD_10381 | JGI IMG/M metagenome (IMG submission 10381) | reverse complement strand
CCGAAGTACGGCCGCTTCCTGTACATTTTTACGAACCTTAATTTTTTTGAACCCGGCAAACTTCGCGATCCCGTAATCCACATGGACTACGTAATCTCCTACATTCAGATCCTTCAGTTCTTTCAGGGATATACCGCCCCGTACCTGTTTCCGCTTAATTTTGGGACGATGGTACCGGTCAAAGATCTGGTGATCTGTTAAAACGGCCAGCTGTTGATCGGGCAGAATAAACCCTTCATGCAGACTCTGTACGGCAAGCGAGTAATTGAATTCATCACTCGGTTCGCCAAGAAGTTCATCAAACCGCTCCCGTTGATTATCGTGGTTGCAAAGTATGAGTGTTCGAATTCCACTGCTGCTTTTATCGGTAATAAACGATCGAAGCACCTTAAAACTACCGTTAAATGAGGGGTGAGGTTTGCTGTTCAGGGCAAAACTTTTGGTGGTCTCTACACTAGTATTGAATGATCCTTGGGTAATCAGTCCGAAATTTTGGATTGATGAACGCCACTCTTCAGTGAGGAGATATGCCGTTTCGGGAGAGGGTATGTTGTCCGATTCTAGCTCCTCATAGTTGGTGTGCGCTTTCGTTTCAAAATCTTCAATTTGTTCGATTAACAGATCGGAATCATCCAGAAGTATGACGGATCCTTCGGGCAGATGCGAGAGGATACTCTCTTTATTGCCGTTGCCTGAAAATGTGGCGTTTGGTACAAGCCGTACATCATTTAAAAACGAAATGGAGCGCTGCGAATCGGGGTCAAACTCCCGAATTGTATCGATCTCATCGCCGAAAAACTCAAGCCGTACGGGGTACTCGCCGGAAAATGGAAAGATGTCGAATATTCCGCCGCGAATGGCAAATTCACCGGGTGATCCAACAAATCGGTCGGAGGTGTACCCTTGCTCCACCAGAGCATTCGACAGAGATTCTATACTACGATTATCCCCTTTTTTGATCTGAATGGAGGATTGATTGAACTCTTCGGAGGAGACAACTTTTTCAATAAGCGCATCCACGGAGGTAACGATGACGCCGGATTTACCGGTTTGAATCTGTTCCAGAACTTCAGACCGCTGCACGAGAATGGAGGAGTCTACAATTTTTTGGTCGTCGTACGGTTTTTGACCGGTTGGAGGGAACAGGTGAACATCTTCGGTACCGAGCTGTTCAAAATCAGATGCGATGGCTACAGCTTTTTCGTGATCGCGTGCTACAACCAATAAATATGGGAGCTGCGTTAATAGTTTTTGTAGAAGGAAAACCTGGGAAGAGCCGGTAAAATCATCCAGGTGGATGTTTTTTCGATCGCTTAATAACGAAGAAACTTCTTGTATGGGTAAACTGCCGGTCACCGCCGAACGGATCGAATCAATCATAAACAAATACGGAATTAACTATAAAAGCGTGAAATTTTTAGCGTAGAAAGATACAAAATTGTGCTGTCAGCTGTGGAATAAAGGCGAGCGNGTAAATAAACGTTCATTCAGAAATCCGGCGATAAATAGCAGGACTCCGCTGAGCAGATAGTTCATGTATCGATCTTCGTAATCACGGTAGACAATCTCCTCAATTTCGGTGGTTTCGAGCCGGTCGATCTCCTCATAAATTTCTATCATCTCTCGGTTATCTGTAGCGCGGAAATATTTTCCACCGGTCATATCTGCAATTTGTTGCAGCATCTCCTCATCAATATCNACNGANACNTTTTGGTAGCGNCGGCCAAATACGGGGTCATCTACAGGGTAGGGGGCTGTTCCCCGGGTTCCGATTCCCATGGTATATACAGTAATTCCTTGGGAAGCGGCAATTTCTCCGGCAGTTATCGGGTCCACTTCTCCGGCGTTGTTCATTCCGTCAGTCAATAGAATTATGACTTTGCTTTCTGCTTCGCTGTTACGAAGCCGGTTTACAGCTGTCGCCAATCCAACGCCGATGGCGGTACCATCACGAACCATTCCCATATCAATGGTGTCGAGAAGCTGAAGAGCGAGCCTGTGATCTACCGTTGGGGGGCAAACGGTGAAGCTTTCCCGGGCAAAAACATTTAAGCCGATACGATCAGAACGCCGATTATTGATGAAATCTCCGGCAATCTCTTTGGCGGCGAGCATTCTGTTGGGTTCAAAATCTTCTGCCTTCATCGATGTGGAAATGTCAATACTCAGCATAATATCGATACCTTCGGTATGCTGTTCAACCGTTGTGTTTTGAAGCTGTGGCCTCGCCATGGCAACAACAATCAACCCAAATGCCGCTACGTACAGCAATGGAGTGAGGTAAACCAACCACGCTTTATAGTTGCCGGGTAGATTTTTCAGAGCGGCCGTGGATGAAAATGTGAAAGAAGGCTGCTTACGGAAAAATAGTTTCCACGCCACGTATCCGACAAAAATGGGAAGGAATAATAAAAGCCAAAAATACTCAGGGTTTGCCCAACTCATGAATTTTCCTTGTTTTTCGGCGTGATATGTTTCTCTTTAAACGCCTGTAGCCGTTCTTCTTGGCGTTCATCATGCTTAAATTCCATGTAATCTATTTTTTCGCGATCTACTGTTTCCGCCGTATGTACAAAATTATCTGCGGTATGTAACGCATCAGTTGTCTGTTCATTATCCGGGGTGAAGTTTGCGAATTTTACCATATCTGCTTCAAAAAGAACCTTTTTTGTCGCCTTTATAAGGTCGCTGTTGGCTCTCTCTTTTTGTAGCTCCCGAATGATTTCACTTGAGGTCATTTCTAGAGCCGGAAATTGATAAACCCGTTTAATGTATGCACGAATTGTGTCGCCCAGTTTTACATAAAATCTGTCGAAATCCTCTTCAGTTCGGCAGGGAGTGAGAGCTTTAACCTCCGTCATGTCTTTTTTGAGCTCCAGCATTGGGTTGATGAACGGCTCTCGTTTAAATACCGGTTTTGGAGTATTCGCTTCGGCCTGTTTACGCTTCCAGTATTTGTAGAGATACCACCCTGCAATAAGTAATAGTAAACCGCCTAAAATATAGGGCCATAGGGCTCGGGCAAAATCAAAAATAGGTTTGAATGGGCGAAACTCCTCATCATCTTCAGCAAGGGTTGATTGAAAAACGAGAGGGATTTCTGAAGTGTAAAGCAATGTGTCACCTTCAGCGGTTTGTAGACGAAGCTCGTTTTCGGGGATGATCATATTTTCAACCCCAAAAAACTGGAGATTATAAACCAGGCTGTCACGCACCTCAGACAGTTGAAACCTTTGACGGTTCAGTAATTCAATATCATCAGGGAAATGCGGTTCATCGGGATATTCTAGCAATGTGTAATCACCCGACAAAACGATGGAGTAGGTAAACCTGTCCCCAACACGAAGAGTGTCTTTATCGGTATAAGTTTGAACTTGTTGGCCTACTGCTGTTGAGCTGAATAGAAATAGCAAAAGTATGACTGCTAAGGGCCCTCTAAAGAGTGAAAATCCCAACTTTTTGATCATTAAAGTTAAAGTAGATAAGAAATGAAACGTTGTAAGTTCTGAAACTGTGGTAATAACAGCCAAAAGGTAATATAATTTCGGTAATACTGTAAAATATTGTGCGGTCTTAAATTATGATAATCATACTGAATGCAGTATTTTATCCCGGATAGTAAATTTTAGGTTATAATAAAGTAGTATAGCACGGCTCACTATGAATAAAGTACTAGGCATAGGTGTTTTCTTTTTAGCAGTATTAATAGTTTTTGCAGGTCTAAACAAGTTCGGAGAGGATGATATTCAACATGAGCTCATTAATATTGAGCAGCTTGTAGAGATTGAACCGGTACCTGCAATGGATACCTACGGATTCATCGAGGACAGATACGATTTTATTGAAGAAGAGGTAAAAAGGAACGAGAGTCTCTACATCATATTAAGTCGACACGGACTTTCACCACGCGATATATATAATGTACAGCAAAAAGCAGACGGCGTGGTAAATCTAAACAGAATGAGGCCTGGGCAAAATTATCGCATCTATTTTGATGAAAATGAAGAGCCAAGATCATTTGTATGGCAACGAAGTGGTTTGGAATACACAACTATTCACTTGAAAGATGAAGTAGAAATTGAGCAAGGTAAAGTTCCAATAGAGGTACGAGAGAGGGAGACAGCCGGAGTGGTTCAAAACTCACTCTATCAAACCGTACTGAATGAAGGTGGAACACGCTCATTGGCCAATAAAATGGCTGAAATTTATGCGTGGGAAATTGATTTTTTCCGTCTCCAAAGTGGAGACCATTACAAAGTTATATACGAAGATTTGTATGCCGGTGATACCTATCTTGGTGTTGGAGATGTAAAAGCTGCTGAATTTCAACACCGAGGGGAGACGTATAGAGCCTATTTTTTCGAAAATGGAGAACGGATAGGATATTTCGATGAGGAGGGTAAAAGCCTTCAGAGAGAGCTTTTAAGAGCCCCTTTCCGATATAGCCAACGAGTCAGCTCCGGGTTTTCTCAAAATCGATTTCATCCGGTATTGAAAACCAACAGGCCACATCATGGTACTGATTATGCCGCTCCAACAGGTACTCCGGTTCTTGCAGTAGGAGATGGGGTAGTAACAGAAGCTCAGCGCCGTGGAAATAATGGGAACATTGTGCAGATTAGACATAACAACACCTATAGAACTGCATATCTGCATTTAAATGGTTTTGCAGAAGGAATTCGACGTGGTGCCGAAGTGGAGCAGGGACAGGTTATTGGATATGTTGGTCAAACAGGAATGGCAACAGGACCGCACCTCTGTTATCGGCTGTATGTAAATGACAGACCTGTAAATTCTGTTCGGGCTGATCTGCCTGAAGGTGAACCTCTCGAAGAAGAGTATCACGAGGAGTTTATGTACTATGTCAATCAACTCGATGAACAGCTAAACAACATTGAGTTGAGGCAAGAGGTTGCTGCTAAGTAAAGATTAGCGTCGCTTAACTCGGCGCTGAAAGAAATTCATCAGTGGTTTAACGTACGATTCGTTCGTATAGAGCTCTACCGAATCCATTCTGTTTTTTCGTAAATACTCTTTGAGGTCCGTTAATTTTTCCCTTCGCCTTTTTTTGTAGTAGGTACGAACTTTGCGGCTTGATGTATCCACCATTATCTGTTCCCCTGTTTCAGCATCTCTGAGGGAGACAAGCCCAACATCCGGCAGCTCATCTTCAAACCGATCGTTTACCATAATATTCACGAGGTCGTGTTTTCGATTAGTGATTTTATGCTGTTTCTCGAAGTTTTCATCCTGAAAGTCGGAGGCCAGCACAACAATCGATCGGCGTGTTAGAAGTCGATTCACATAGGAGAGGGCACCGGCAATATCGGTTTTACCACCTGTGGGCTCTGTTACATAGAGCTCCCGGATAAGTCGTAATACATGAGTACGACCCTTTTTGGGAGGTACTACTTTCTCAATTTTATTACTAAAAAGCACCATTCCAACTTTATCACCATTCTTGATTGCACTGAATGCAATAACGGCACAGACTTCAATGGCCAGCTCCATTTTAGTTTGGGATCTGCTTCCAAAAAAACCACTGGGAGAAATATCTACACAGAGCATTAGATCTGCTTCCAAAAAAACCACTGGGAGAAATATCTACACAGAGCATAAGATGTTGTTCTCGCTCTTCTTCAAATATTTTGATGTAGGGCTCGCCGTTACGGGCGGTAACATTCCAGTCTATCTGGCGGATATCATCGCCATACGTGTATGCTCGAACTTCTGAGAACTCCATCCCACGACCTTTGAATGCAGATTGATATTCCCCACCAAAAATGGAGTTAACCAATCCTTTTGTCTGGATTTCGAGCTTACGAATCTTGGATAAAATCTCTTTAGAAATCATAAAAACAGGATCAATGAATGGTGCGTGGGAATTTACAAAATGTTAATGAAGAGTATATAGTTTTCAATCAAAAGAGAGGGATCTTTAAGTTTCGTAACCTTTTTGAGTAGATATTTTACAGGTTCATCTATGAATTTACATTATAAGACATCGACAGGTTTGCAATAAGATGTTAATTCAGAATTTTATAAGATGATTAAAGAAAAAATCTACTGTTCCTTACCTGAAAAATTTCTAACTTTAAAAGCTGTGAAAGACAACAAAATTACCATGAAAAGACCATACAATTTATGATTATTGGAGTCCCTAAAGAGATAAAAACACATGAAAATCGTGTAGCCATGATACCAGGTGGCGTAATGCAGTGCGTACGACACGGCCACGACGTACTTATTCAAAAAGGTGCGGGTAACGGCAGCGGTTTTTCTGATGAAGCTTATGTAAAAGCCGGAGCTACAATTATTGATGATGTTGAGGAGATATGGAAGCGCTCTGAAATGATAATGAAGGTAAAAGAGCCGATTGCTGAAGAATATCCTCGGATGCGCGAAGGACAAATTCTGTTTACCTATCTCCATTTTGCAGCCAGCAAGGAGCTTACAGAGGCTGTTTCGGAATCGAAATGTATTGCTATTGCGTACGAAACTGTTGAAAAATCAGACGGCTCACTTCCACTGCTTGTACCGATGAGTGAAGTTGCAGGGCGTATGTCTACCCAGGAAGGGGCAAAATATTTAGAAAAACCGATGGGTGGCCGCGGTATTTTGATGGGGGGAATCCCCGGTGTGCCTCCTGCTAAAGTGATTATATTGGGTGGCGGTATTGTAGGTGTAAATGCAGCTAAAATTGCGGCAGGAATGGGAGCACAAGTTACCATACTTGATATCAATATTCCGCGTTTGCGCTACCTCGATGATGTGATGCCTAAAAATATTACCACACTCTTTTCTACCGAGGCAAATATTCGAAAACTCTTGCCCGATACGGATATGGTAATCGGCGGTGTATTGAAGCCCGGTGCCAAAGCTCCTCATCTAGTTACAAAAGAGATGCTGTCATTAATGAAACCGGGAACGGTTCTGGTTGATGTTGCCATTGATCAGGGTGGTTGTTTTGAAACGTCAAAGCCAACAACTCACGATAAGCCAACTTATGTGGTAGATGACATTGTTCACTACTGTGTGGCTAACATGCCCGGGGCTGTTCCATTTACATCTACGTTGGGCTTGACCAATGTTACACTTCCTTACGCAGTACAGATTGCAAATAAAGGGTGGAAACGAGCACTTAATGAAGATCCGGAACTCAAAAAAGGCCTAAATATTGCCGATGGCGAGATCGTCTACAAATATGTAGCCGAAGCGTTCGATATGGAATACACAGATATCAATGAAGTAATGTAAATTACCAACTGACTTTCTAACTTCAGTTGGACTTCACGACCTTTTATCAAGGACATAAAAAAGCCCCGATGAGAATATTCTCAATCGGGGCTTTTTGTTAATAACAGCTGAAGCTTTTTACAAACTATCGTTTTTCAACGGGAGTCCATTCAAGATTCTTCTCTCCAATATAAAGAGCTCTTGGTCGTACGAGTCGGTTATTATCCGCTTGTTCGAGGTAATGAGCAGTCCAACCTGAAACGCGACTCATCGCGAAAATGCAGGTAAACAGATCCGGCTCAATACCAATGGAGTAATACACAGTTGCAGAAAAGAAATCAACGTTCGGGTCGATATCTTTTTCTTCTTTCATTGTTTTCAAAATAGCTTCTGACCACTCATAAAGTGTGGTATGTCCGGTTTCTTCGGACAAGCTTTTCGACATACCACGGAGCAGACGTGCGCGTGGATCGAATGTTTTGTAAACACGATGGCCGAAGCCCATGATCTTCTCTTTACTGGCAAGTTTCTTTTTGGTGAACTCAACCGGATCTGCTGTATCAGGATCTTTATCAAGTTCGAGCAGCATATTCATAACCGCTGTATTTGCACCACCATGCAGTGGGCCTTTAAGGGCGCCAATCGCTCCGGTAATGGAGGAGAACATGTCGGACTCTGTAGAACAGATTGCGCGACTTGTAAAGGTCGATGCGTTCATTCCGTGCTCAGCATGTAGAATCAGGCAGAGATCCATCGTTTTTTCCGCTTCGCTTCCCGGCTTTTCACCGTTAAGCATATAGAGGAAATTAAACGCTGTGCTTCCATCTTTCAGTGGGGAAACAATCTCTTTGCCTTGCCGTGCACGTGCAAATGCAGCTACAATTGTAGGCATTTGAGCCGCCAAGGTGATAGCGTCGCTCTGGTTGTCTTTATTTTTATCACCGGTATTACGGGACTGAAAATCAGCCAGCATAGATGTAGCCGTTCGAAGAACAGCCATCGGTTCCGCCTCTTTATTTGTACTAGAAATGTAGTCTAAAACAGGTTGCGGAAGTTCACGCTTTTGAGTCAGCTTACTCTTAAGCTCATCAAGTTCTTTTTGATTCGGCAGCCGATCATTCCAAAGCAGAAAGCACACTTCTTCAAAAGTGGCATTTTCAGCTAAAGTATCAATGTTATAACCGGCATAAATGAGCTCGCCTTTCTGCCCGTCAATAGAACTTTTAGTGGTCGAAAATCCTACAATACCTTCAAGTCCTCTGTTGATGTAGGGATATTCGTTTAGGTCAATATTATCCAAGTTGTGTTCAGCCATTACGTTTCTTGTTATTTAAATGATTTTCCTTAATCCTGCGCTCTGAAATATTAGATTGGATTATTCAAACGCTGATAATTATTCAGTAATACCAATTCTTGACGCAGATGTTTTTCTTGTTCTTTTAAAATACAAAAATAGAGAGGATTTTAGAAGCGCTTTTGCCCTTCAAAGAGTTAAATGAATGTAAAAGCTACTCCAAATTCTTTGCTTCATTCCAGAGACTATCCATCTCTTCAAGGTCACTTTCATTTATAGAGAGGTCATTTTCGGCAAGTTTTTTCTCGATATATCGAAATCGGCTCTCAAATTTTCGGTTAGCTCCCCGAATGGCGTCTTCGGCGTTGAGGTTTAAAAGTCTGCCAACATTCACCAGGCTGAACAGAAGGTCGCCAAATTCATCAAGCTGTTCAGTTTCTGTTTGATGGGTAACTGCCTCTCGCCACTCGTCGATCTCTTCATTTAACTTTTCCCACGCAAGTTGCCACTCGGCCCAGTCAAAACCAACATTGGCGGCTTTTTCCTGCATTCGCTGGGCTCTAATCAATCCGGGCAGATGTTTTGGCAGCCCATCCAAAATAGATTCTTTTCCCTCTTTCAGCTTAATGGACTCCCAGTTTTCGGCCACTTTTTTATCATCTTCAGCAACCTCATCATCAAAAACATGTGGGTGTCGACGAATCAGTTTTTCCGAGATTCGAAGAATTACATCATCAATAGAGAAATTGTTCTTTTCATCCGCCATTTTACTCTGAAATATCACGTGTAGAAGCAGATCCCCAAGCTCGCGAGAGAGCTCATCATAATTCCCATCATCGATCGCTTCTACGGCTTCATATGCCTCTTCAATCAAATTGTCCTTAATGGAGTGGTGGGTCTGTTTTCTGTCCCAGGGACACTCTTTGCGAAGTACAGCTATGAGTTCTACAAGATCTTCAAATTTATCGGATGGAGTCATTATGAAATTTCTGAATTCTGAAATTCTGTCAAGTTGTAAAAGCAGAAAAATTTAGGTTTCCCGTTTCTCTTTTTCTGCAGCAGGGAAGAGGATGTTATTCAAAATAAGGCGGTAGCCGGGGCTGTTGGTATGAAGGCTAAGGTCCGTGGGCGGATCGCCAACGCGGTGCGTATAATCTTCAGGATCATGGCCGGCATAAAATGTAAAGGTGCCCTCACCGTAATTTCCATAAAGATACTTCACCTGGTCACGGCCTGATGATTCCCCAAGCACCACAACGCTGCTTTTCACTTTATCCGCCTGGAAAGCTGTCGTCTGCCCATAAAAACCGGGGATGCTGCTCACATGATTCTGGGTAAGCATTGTGGGGACGGGGTCCCATTTCGCCGAAAATTCAAACAGTGTAAAATAGTCCAGGCTTTCACTAATTCGGTTCAGATCCACTTCAACATCAATGTCATCGTGCTGATAGATCGTGGGGTCGGTTACCAACGAAAAATTCTCAAAAGCAAGTGTGTTCGAGTAGTTAAGTCGTTCATTCACATTGGAGTCCATTGGGTCGCCATCAATTTCCATCGGTACGATATCCAGACCTTCAGCAGCCAAAGCTATATCAAACGTATTGGTGCCTGAACACATAGCAAACATAAAGCCACCATTTCCAATGTAATTTTTCATCTCCAGAACCACATCCAGCTTCAACTCGCTAACTTTGCTATAACCTAAATTTTCGGCCAGCTCCTCGAGCTCATTTACCTGCGAAATATACCACGGGGCGTTTCGATACATTCCGTAAAACTTTCCAAACTGACCGGTAAAATCTTCGTGGTGCAGATGGAGCCAGTCATAATTTTCGAGTTCACCGTTCAGTACCTCTTCATCATAAATGGTGTCGTAAGGGACTTCTGCGTAGTCCAGTACGAGTGTTACGGCATCATCCCAGGGCATCGTTCTAGGAGGGGTGTAAACGGCTATTTTAGGGGCTTCCTGTAGGTTGATGACCGCCGTATTTACATTTGGTTGCTCAACCTCATCAACAATTTGATTTGCCTCCGCTTCAGATATCACTTCAATGGTTACATTACGAACGTTGCTTTTTCGAACTATATCGGCAGACGCGGATGTCATAAAACTTCCTCCGCGATAGTTCAGTAGCCATTGGCCGGTTTCACCCTCCAATAAGTGGTTGAAAATTACGCCATACGCTTTTAGATGATCGGTTTGCGAGGCATCCATCGGAATAATAACGCGTTCCTGAGCATGCAGTGTACATATGGAAAGCAGGCTAATGAAGAGTGCTGCGAATAATTTTTTCATCATAAGGTAGGTTCTGATCCTGATAGTTGAAGCTTTTCGCGTGCGTATTGGGCATAAAAGCCGCCGGGAAATTCATGTAAAATCTGTTCGTACATTTCATCCAAATCCGAGTCGGAAAAATTGTATCGACCGGCAGAATCAATATCAAAGTTTGCACTATCCATCCAGTTCTGTTCATCAAAAATATCCGGGGAGGTTTGGTATAACTTTGTTAGATATTCTGCAGATCGGGCTCGTTCCCATAAAATTCTCTCAAACAGCGGAGAGTGGTGTGCCGCCGATGCCTGGGTTTCAAGCAAATGAAATATGTAGGGTTGATACCTTTCGGGAAGTGTTTTTGCCAGCTCTACGGTTACATCATCCGAAAACGGGTGGTTTGGCGCATCAATAAAAATCGAAAACTGATCAATAGCATCATCATAATTTCCTGTATGGATGTGATGCATCCCTTCGCCCAGTGCATCCAATATGGCTCCGGTGGTATCGGCCCGAGTACCATTTTTGATCCACATACGCAGCTGAATGGCGTTATTGGCAAAGTAGGAGGTAGATCTCCTTTCAAGAGATCGAAGCTGTATATCAGCAAATTCATAATCTCCGGCATAGAAATCCGAAAGGCTCAGGTAATACCGCGAGCGTTCCGACAGGTTTGATTCATCCGTAGCCCGGTCTGCTCGTGTAAGTGCTTGCCTGGCTGATGTGAAATCTTTATTAAAGAGCGCAATTCTACCCTCGGCGTAGGAGATATAAGCCGGTTCATTTACCATCTCTTCATCGAGCTCCTTCAGCACATCGAGCCATCTTTCGGCCAGTTCTGCATCTTTAAACTGATCGAGGGATAGATCAATTTGCGAGGATAGCACACGATCTAATCGGTTGTAATAGGGCGCATTCTCGATGATTTCCTCATTTATATCGTACGCTTTTTTATAGAGATCAGCAGGCTTGCCAAACGTGTCTATGCTGTGCTGTTTCAAATATCTTGCCCAGCGAACGTACGTAGTGGCGAGTTCATCCATGGCGCGAAACCGCTGGCTCGATTCATCTTCAGCGTAATAACTGTACACCTCAACCGCCAACTCGTATTGATGAGCAGAGGTAAACCGGTTTCCAAGTGAATAGAGGGAGTAGTTGGTCTGTTCGGTTTGATTTTCGTATTGCCGTGCAAAAACATAGGCTCGCCTGTACTCTTCAGTTTCCAAAAGGAGCCAACTTAACAGCTGATAGAGCTCATGATAGGATTGGTGATCCATATCGAGTTCCAATAAAAAATCCTCCAGCTCCAGTGCCGCTACTTCAAAAAGTTCNTGGTCTCGCATTCTAAGCAGGCGCTGCTGAACAAATCCCATCTGACCCGGAGATTTTTCAATAACCCGGAAATAGTGGGCCATCGCATCTTCAAATTGGTCCGGCCTGCATATAAGTACTTGCCATTTCGCTTGTAAAAAGCTCAGGATTATTGAACCGGTCTTGGGCAGATTTGTACACCTCAATGGCATCATTATACTCACGCCGTGATGACATCGATCCGGCGACATTATAGAACGTTTGGACTCGAACATCACTGCCTGATAAAACCTCATTCCATGTGGTGTGGGCTAACTCCTTATCTCCACTTAGATGATGAAGTTCTGCAAGCCTAATTTTTGATCGCTCCAGAGAGTGGTTATTCTCAATTTGGTACTCTGTAATCTCAATCGCCTCTTCATACTCATGTAGGTTGATGAGTGTTTCGGTCAGCCGTTCAAAGAAAATATATGCGGTGGGATCGTTCTGATGAAGCTCACGGAAAATCGGCAGTGCCTCTTCATAATTCTGTTGTTGCAGAAAGGTGTTCGCCTTCTGAAAATCTCTGTTTTGAGCGTCAGCCGGCAGGGCGATCACAAAAAAGATCAAAAAAGTAAAACTATGTAGTAAAAATTTAGATATGCCCTTCATGATTCGAAAATCAACTTAAATAGCAACTGCTTTTTCGTTTTCAATGTTTGGTAAAATGCATTCATGGGGAAACCAACAACATTATAATAATCGCCACGGATGCTCTCCACAAAAAGTGCTCCGGCGTCATCCTGTATTCCATAGGCACCGGCTTTATCCATCGGGCTGCCGGAATCGACATAACGGCTGATTTCTGAATCTTCTAACGTGCTGAAGATCACATTTGTTCTCTCGAACAGGGTAATATGATCAGTTATTTTGCCATCTGCGGTTAATGCAACGTAAACACCACTGTAAACAGTATGTTCATTACCGCTAAGTTGACGGAGCATCGCTTCGGCCTCATCTTTAGAACTAGGTTTGCCCAATATTTCACCGTTAAACGTAACAATGGTATCTGCTGAGATGATGACAGAATTTGAAAACTGTTTGGCAACAACTTCTCCTTTTTGCCGGGCCAGATCCTGTACAATTTCATCGGGCGATAAATCGCTATCCACATGTTCCTCGATATCGGCCGGAGATACATTAAAATCAATCCCCATCTGATTGAAAAGATGGTGTCTTCTGGGACTGGCTGATGCCAAAATGATTTCAATTTTTTTAGTTTTGATACTCATGTAATTTTTCACTTAGCAGATATTTGAATAACTTCGCGAAAACTAATAGTTAACATCGATATAAAATAGGATAAAATGGCTGCAAAACGCAGAAGGAAAAAAGAGAAAAAACCGATGCCGTTCTCAGCGCTGAACTATAAGCTTCTCGGCCTGGGTGTATTAATGGTGGTTATTGGCTTTACGGCAATGCGCCTGGAAAATGAAGTGCACGGAATCATATCACTCTACATTTCGCCCGTAGTTATTTTAGCAGGGTATATTACCGTTATATATGCCATTTTAAAGCGTGATAAGGATGATCTGAATTCTCAAAACGCAACTACATCTTAATTTGAATCGGCTTATATCCTACGGATTTATCTTTGCCTCAATCTATCTCATTATCCTTGAGGGAGGTAGTGGCGATTACAACCGCCTTTTTATAGGCCTGACCCTATCTATATTTATCGCCTATATCGGCTTTATTTTCAACTGGATCACTCTTGATGCCATCCTGCCGGTGACAACCCTGGGGGCGATTCTTCTCGGCTTTGCGGGGTGGGGTCCGGCAGTGGCAATTGTACTTTTCTTTTTTAGCAGCAGCTTTCTAACGAGTCGAAATTTTAACAAATCATTGGGTGGATCAACAGACGAATCGAGTGCTAAAGTCAACACCCACCGTCGTGATGGCACACAAGTATGGGCTAACGGTTTTTGGATGGCATGTTTTGCACTACTGTGGTTTTTGTTTGAAACAGAGGCTTTTTTAATCGCAATATTTGCCGTTATTGCTACCGCCACAGCCGATACCTGGGCAACAGAAGTTGGTACAAATCTACCGGGTAAAACTAAAAGTATACTCACATTAAAGCCCGTTGAACCGGGAACAGACGGTGGTATTAGCGTTAAAGGAACCGCCGCCGCCGGAGTTGGTTCCTTATTGATTGCACTGGTAAGCCTTTATGCCGGCACAGAGTATCTGTTTCTCACCTTTATCACGGTTTTACTTACTGGCTTTTTTGGTTGCATAATTGATTCATATATTGGTGCGATTTACCAATCGTCGAATAAATTTTCTGCAAAACAAGATTCTCTGCTCAAGCGGACTCAATATCCTAAAAACAGCATCGTCAACTGGCTTTCAACCGGAGTTGGGGGATTGCTGGCTTTTCTTTTTTACTCAATATTTTAGCATATGAAATGGTATAAAAAGCTACACTGGCAAATTATAATTGGTATGATTCTCGGAGTACTCTGGGGATTAATATCGAGCATTACCGGGCTAAATGATTTTACAACGGATTATATTCGTCCGTTTGGTACAATATTTATCGACCTTCTGAAATTAATTGCCGTTCCGCTGGTGCTGGCTTCACTTGTTGTTGGTGTATCGAGCCTTAACGATATGACCAAGCTCTCCCGCATGGGTGGAAAAACCGTTGCAATTTATATGGTGACAACAATTTTTGCCATCACGATAGGCCTTACTGTCGTTAATATAATGCAGCCGGGTGGTACACTTCCCGCCGAAACCCAAGCTTCGTTGATTGAGAGTTACAGTGAATCGGTTGAAGGACGCGACGATGACGCACAAGAGTTGTTGGATCGCAGTCCACTGCAATTTTTTGTAGATATTGTACCGGAAAACTTTTTTGAAGCAGCTGCTGATAACACCAATATGCTGCAGGTGGTTTTCATTGCCATTCTTTTGGGAATAGGAATCATCAAAATTCCGGTTCAGAAAGGGAGGCCGCTGATAAATGTCTTCGAGGCTCTAAATGATGTGATTATTAAAATTGTGGATCTCATCATGAAGACGGCTCCCTATGGTGTATTTGCCTTGATGGCCGCCGTAATTGTTGATCTGACCGGGGACGATTTAGGTCAAGCACTACTTTTACTAAGAGCTCTGGGCTGGTACTGCCTTGCGGTTGTAATAGGATTGTTGCTGCACGTATTTATTGTCTATTCAAGCCTGTTTAAGATATTCAGTAAGATGAAGTTGAGAGACTTTTTCAAAGCAATTCAGCCGGCAATTTTGCTCGGTTTCAGTACCAGTTCAAGCCTTGCCACTCTTCCTGTCACCATGGAGCGTGTGGAGAAAAACCTGGGTGTTAAAGAAGAGGTATCCAGTTTTGTACTGCCTGTTGGTGCCACCATTAACATGGATGGAACCAGTCTTTACCAGGCCATAGCGGCGGTATTTATTGCACAGGTTCTGGGAATGGATTTAAGTATCGCGCAGCAGTTAACCATTGTGTTGACAGCTACTCTTGCATCGATTGGAGCGGCAGGAGTGCCCGGGGCTGGAATTATCATGCTCGTTATTGTTCTGCAGGCCATTCAGGTTCCGGTAGAGGGAATAGCGCTGATTCTGGGTGTTGATCGAATTCTCGATATGGTTCGAACCGCGGTTAACGTTACGGGAGATGCAGCAGTATCAGTTGCAGTAGCACATACCGAAGGAAAATTAGGAGACCTCCACTTTGATGAAGATGAAATGCAGGAGTAAAAACTATAATGCAAAGTGGGACGTTAGTGGGAAAAAATAATAATCTAAAACTATCGGATGAATTTTATCATTATCCTGTTGCTGGCGTTTGGTTTTGCTATCGAAACGCCGGATTCAACTGCTGAAAATAGCTCTGCCTCATCAACGCCAACATACGAAGAACAGCTTGAAACCGGTGTGGATGCATTTTACCGCACAGATTGGGAGAAGGCTACAGAGATTTTTGATCAGCTGAAGGATAGATCGCCAGAAGATCCGCGTGCCTACTTTTTTGAATCTATGATGCCGTTCTGGGAGTACTTCTTTATCCATCAGGACAAAGAGCTCGCTACTCAGTTTTTAGAACAATCGGAACGGGCGGTTCATTACAGTGAAGAGAGACTACAGGAGTCACCGAATGATACTACAATGGTGCTCCTCCTAAGTGGACTGCACGGCTACAGAAGCCTGGTTGCAGCGGGTGAAAAAGAGTATAGGATAGCTATGCAGAGTGGAATTACGGGATTTAGATATACTCGCAAACTGCTGTCTCTCGATTCGGAACGTCCCGACGCTCAAATTGGCCGTGGAATGTTTTATTATATGGTTGGCAGCGTGCCGCGAGAGGTTCGGTGGGTTACAAATGCGGCAGGTATTCGGGGTGATATTGAGGAAGGATTTAAAGAGCTGAAAAAAGCTGCAGAGAGTGATAGCGAAGTAAGTAATGATGCAAAAATGATTTTGATGTATCTGTATGAAAAAGAAGAGAGGTATGACGAGGCGATTGTTTATGCCGATAAATTAATCGACCGGTTTCCCGAAAATGTGATATTCCATTTTAAGAAAGGAGAGTTATTAAAAACAATGGGAGAAAATCCACGAGCAAGAACCTCTTTTCAAGAAGTGGTTTCATTAGATAATCCATCCCTGCCAAGGCTGCACGAAGAAAGTAAGAAGAGAGTTGATGAGTTAGATGAATTGAGTTTAAAATCAGATTAATTTTTAAAGATTAATCAGATTATTACATCGAAATTTATTTAATTGCAGAGAGAGAACATTTAAAAATTCGCCTATGGCAATAAAGTTACAGTTTAAAACATTCTTATTAGCTTCTATTACTGCGATATTGCTGTTTCTTCCTGCCATTAAGGTAACCGCGCAAGTTTCTGTAAATAGTGCGTCAAGTTTCGAAATATCTTTCACCCAGGATCGAACAACCATTCAGAGTAGTAGGGGAGCTGTTGGGTTGTGGGATGATGATTTTCAAACGGCATTTAGTGCTAATCAATCAAATCTTTCAAGATTTACGTCGCAGGTAGATCAACAAAACGGATACTTTTTTGTAGATGATGCCGATGGAACGGCTTTGGGAAAGTATTACTATCATGACGAAGATTTTACTCTTTTTTCGATGGCACTCTCCAATCAAACCGAACAGAGTTTTGACGCTCTCTCTGTAGCATTCGATTTTATCTACCTGCCTGAACAAATTTTGATAGAGCAGATTTTTGGCTTGACCTACAGAGTAAACGGCGGGGAATGGCGATCAATTTCTGAAGGAGTTTTTTCTACCGAATATCTGCAGGGGGAGGAGTCCGGCTGGAACTCATTTTCGATACAGCTTTCTCTAAGCGATTTTTATGTGCGTCCCGATGATAATTTTGAATTTCGGTGGCAGGCGATTGAGGGTAGTGCTGAAGAGTATATACCTATTGCACTACAAAAAATGGATCTTTCGCCGAATGTAGCTGAACAAAAAAATTTACGGCCCGGAACGCTCATTATTACAGAAATTTTGCCTCATTATGTGCATGAAGAGTATTCAGCTGAATATGTCGAAATATTTAATACCTCATCGGACTCTATAAATTTGAAGGGCCTTGCCATAGAAGAAGGAGGTAGCGAAGTGGTTGTGCAGCAGGATGTTTACATCGCTCCTTATGAAACATTTCTATTTGGCCAGAAGGGAGAGGCTGCGTTACCGCTGGAGCTTCATTACAACTATTATCAACCGGTAGTAACTGCAAATTCCGGGCGTGTACGTCTCAGGTTTGATGACCGGGAAGTTGCAGGGGCAAGTTATGAGTCTTCGGAGCCGGGGGTAGCTCTAGAAATTGATCATATGGGCAATGCGTATGATGGCTACTCAGGTTTGAGAAATTTGCGTCCATCAACCGTTGAATTGACACCGTTTATGTACGGATCGCCGGGAAGAATTGATAGAGACAGGCAGATTTACGAAAAAAGTGTAGCTGAACCCGGATGGTATTTTTTCCACGCACCGGGACGCCTATCATCGCTGAACCGATCACCAAATTTTGATCTGTTTAGTTTTAATGATGAGGATGAACTACAGCTGCGATCTGTAAATGATTTGCAGGAAAGATCTGCCTTTTGGGCTTTTGTGGATGAGGAAATTTCTGCTTCCATTTATTCGGAAGGTGTGGCAGCTGAGCCGGGCTTTGATCTTCGCGAAATGGAAGCAGGAGCTGGGCACCTATCTAATATTCATCTGATTGGAAATCCCATTTCAAAACCGCTACACCTGAGTGATTTTGTGAACGAAACCGATAACCAGATTTTTCCTGCAATGCTGGCTTGGGATAGTGATAGGCAACAGTTTTCACTGATTTATGATGGAGATGACATTATTTATCCCTGGAGTGGTTTAATAGTACCTGCCTTGTCGGAGCCGACCCGCATAAATATTTTAGAGGGTTCATCAAACCGAGAAAATAGATTGCTCGACAGCTACCTCTCATTTTCGCTTTATAAAGAGACGGGAAGTAACCGTTTTAGTATGGTTGATGAATCGACCATGATTGGATTTGGTGATCTTGCACGCGGATATGAGAACGAGATGTTCCATCTGCCTAAAATTTGGCCTCTCCAACATCTGGACAATCAAACCCCGGAGCAGCCCCTGCTTTACCTTGCGAATACGAGATCTCAGTTTGGTGCCAACAGTTTTCTACAGATACCGATCTCTCTGGATGAACCTGTGCAAATTGGCCTTGGTACCTATTTAGATCGGGAAAATCAGCGTTACAGGATTAGTTGGAATCAAATTCACAACCTGCCTGAAGAATGGAAAATTGAGCTGATTGATACAAGATCAGACGATGTGATAAATATGCGCGAACACTTAAATTACACGTTTAGAGGTGGGCAATCTGATTTTGCGAATGGAATGGAATTACCGAAGAATTCTTTTAACTTTGTAGAACCGAAAGATAACGACTTTTTGTTTGTAAGAATTTCACCGGGTAATATATACGAAAGCTCAGTCCGTGAGAATGAACAGTCGGATTCAGTGAGCTTGCGTCAAAATTATCCAAACCCTTTTAATTCTGCTACTACAATATCATTTTATTTACCGGAGAACAGTTTTGTGCGTTTAGGAATCTACAATGTGGTGGGGCAACAAGTTGCTTTGCTTAGAGAAGAAAATTTATCAGATGGAGATCATACAGTTCCGTGGAATGCAGCAGATATGCCAAGCGGAATTTATATTGTGCAACTTGAAGCACAAAACAGCGTGCATACCAGAAAAATGACGCTAATCAAGTGATATACTCGGTTTAGGATGATCAAAAGACTTTTCTCAGTTTCGACTTCAACAATAATCATAACGAATAATAATCTATAAATAGCTCCATGCAGTTTAAACAAGCTCAGGGAATTGAAATACCAGAAATAGGTCTCGGCACCTATAAACTTTACGGTAGAGATTGTAAGAAAACCGTCACAGAAGCCCTTAACATAGGGTATCGGCATATTGATACCGCCCAAATGTACAAGAATGAAACTGAAATTGGCGATGCCATTCGGCTATCTCCGGTTGACAGAGAAGATGTGTTTCTGAGTACAAAAGTTTGGCATACCAACATGGAGCATGATGATATTTTGCAGACGGTGGAGGACAGTCTTGAAAACCTCCAGACGCCGTACGTAGATCTTTTGATGATTCACTGGCCAAACGAAAAGTACGATCTGCAAAAAACACTGGAAGCGATGCTTGTATTGCGTGACCAGGGTAAAGCCATGAATATTGGAGTATGTAATTTTCCGATTGACATGGTAAAAACGGTTTTTGAAGATCTTCGAATTCCTATTTTTACAAATCANGTAGAGTTNCACCCGTTCCTTGAACAGTTTGATCTGCTTGATTATACCTACGAAAATGATTTTCTGATTACCGCCTACAGCCCGCTTGCGAAGGGTAAGGTATTTGAAAACGACCTCTTAAATGATATTGGCGAAAAGTATGGCAAAACGGCCGGACAAATTTCGCTGAGGTGGCTCATAGAGCAGGAAAATGTTATTGCTATTCCAAAAGCTTCGTCACGCGAACACCTTGAGGAGAACATCGATATTTTTGATTTCGAACTTACTGATGATGAGTTTGAAGCGATCGATAATCTGGACAAATCCACTCGATTGGTAAATCCTTCTTTTGCTCCAAGTTGGTAAAATGAACGAAATGATGTTGGGTTGAATTCTTTCAACAGAATTGGACACAGTACGATAGGATATATTTCTTGTGTCTGTGTACTAAGGACAACGAAAGTTTTCAACCTAATTTGCGTTTAAAATGCTTAAAACATCAGACTACTTCATTTTGGCAGCTGCATTAATTTCCATGATCTTGTCCATATTCTTATGGTTTTCAGGATCTCAAGACGCAGGTGTTTATGTCGGCCTTTGGGTTCCATCCATCATTGGGTTTGGTGCCTATTTTAAAATTATTAAATACCGGGGGATGTCATGAGTTTACCATTCATATTTTCATCCGGTATTATCGTCGTTATACTCTTCTTGATAGGCCTCATCATCACATTTCGAGAATTCAAAGAGATGGAGAAGCATCCTGAAGATTTTACGCGAAGACACGATAGCGCTAGAGTGGTACGCGAAAAGAAGAAGAAAGAAACTTCTTAATAGGGTTTTATTTCCACTCAGAAATCCCCTCGGCAAGTAACGTATCTCCACTATTTTTAGTAATTCTGTGGAGAAACTTGCCGGGGCCGATATTCTGTGATTCTACAGTGATCTCATCCCCAAATCCACACTCGGCATGATACTGAAGATTTATGGATCTACACTTTTTGGCCGATGATCCATTTTTCGGCAAGTAGCTGATCATCCACTCGATATATTTTACGTTATTAGCGTGATTGTTCATATCTAGATCTTGCCTGCCAACAGTTATACTGTTTCGGAAATCGGTGGATTCCATTTTAGGGAAAGATGATTTTTCCACGCTCAACAGGTGGTTTTCTACATCAAGGCCCATATCGAGGATTTCTTTGGGCATACGAACCGGCCGCCTTTTTTTTGTATCAAGCACCATCCATTGACTTACGCCAACTCCTACACGGTTTCCGTCTGAATTTCGAAGTTCATAATCCCTGAAAGCACGAATTCCATCACCGGATGATGGCCAGGTTTGTACGGCAACATCTTCCCATCGCCGGGGAAACTGATCGATTTTGATATGCATCCTGTATAAAACCCAGGTGAGCCCTTTTTCCTGAAGGTGAGAGATATCGAACTCCAATTTATCCGCATGCTTTCCCGCCGCCTCCTGGAAATAGTTGGCAATTTGCGGCAGGGTTACGGTGGCGTTTTTATCGACCTCGTAAGATCGAATCGTAAATCGGTCTTCAAATGTCGATAGATCCATGGTTCAAATAGGGTTTTATTATTCTGAAACAGAAAATAGCGGTGGATGCATGGTATGGAAATCAGTTGCCTGCTGATATGCTTGGGAAACGGCAAGAAGCGTCTCTTCATCAAACAGGTGCCCGACAAACGTAATGCTTGCGGGTTGATTCTCCTCCGCAAAACCGTGCTTAAGCACTACACTTGGATGTCCGGTGAGATTTGTGATGAGGAGATTTCCACCTCTGAAGCTTGGTGAAACGTAGAGATCGACATCGGCAATGGCGTCGTCCATCTGCTGAATCAACAGTGATCGTACGCGATTCATCTGTATCCACTCCACGGCCGGCAGAAAACGGACGCTTCTAAAACTATTTGGCCAGGCGTT
>SL_3KL_010_SEDDRAFT_10001390_pt1 | contig 21910 bp, 22 predicted proteins | sample SodLakKL_010_SED_2_FD_10381 | JGI IMG/M metagenome (IMG submission 10381) | reverse complement strand
TTAAGGAATACGGAATTCATCATGGCAAGAGATAACAGTACCGACGATCTGATCGAGAAACTGGTCGCCGTCAACCGTGTGGTCAAGGTGGTCAAGGGTGGACGCCAGTTCAGTTTCACCGCCCTGAGCGTGGTTGGCGATGGCGAAGGCAAGGTCGGATTCGGCTATGGCAAGGCCCGAGAGGTCCCGCTGGCCATTCAGAAGGCGATGGAGCGCGCACGTCGCGACATGGTGCACATCTCCCTGAATGAAGGCACCTTGTGGCATGCGGTCAAGTCCCGCCACAGTGGCTCGCGCGTGTACATGCAGCCGGCCTCGGAAGGTACCGGTGTGATTGCCGGCGGCGCCATGCGCGCGGTCTTCGAGGCCGTCGGAGTGCACAACGTACTGGCCAAAAGCGTCGGATCGAACAATCCGATCAACCTGGTCCGGGCCACGATGAAGGGCTTGCAGGCCATGGCTTCTCCTGAAACGGTCGCGATCAAGCGCGGCAAGCCCATTGAAGAGGTGCTTGAACATCATGGCTAAGAAGCAATCGGGAAAGTTGCGCGTGACCCTGGTCCGCAGCACAAATGGCAAAATCGGCAAGCATCGTGAAACCGTGCGCGGTCTCGGGCTGCGGCGCATGCATCATACGGTCGAACTGGAAGATACACCGGCCGTGCGCGGCATGATCAACAAGGTCAATTACCTGGTTCGGGTCGAAGAGGCCTGAGGCAGAACTCTACGCAATGGATGGCAAGGTTATGAAACTGAATTCGATCAAGCCGGCTGAAGGTTCAAAAAGTGATCGGCGTCGTGTCGGTCGCGGTATTGGTTCGGGCCTCGGCAAGACCGGTGGTCGTGGTCACAAGGGTCAGAAGGCGCGCTCCGGCGGCAGCATCAAGCCGGGCTTCGAAGGCGGCCAGATGGCCCTGCAGCGTCGTCTTCCCAAGGTGGGCTTCCACTCATCGGTCAATCGCAAGACCCGCGAACTTCGCCTCTACCAGATCAATACACTCGATATTGACACCATTGATATGGAAGCGCTCAAGAAAGCCGGGCTGGTTGCCAATGACACCCGTCGGGTTCGTCTGATCGCAAAGGGTGAGATCGAACGCGCAGTGACCGTCAAGGGCATTCATGTCACCGCAGGCGCCACCAAGGCGATCGAAGCGGCAGGCGGTAAGGTCGAATAATGGCTCGCGGCGCCTCGGAAATGGCCGGCATGCTCGGCGGGATCGGTCGCCTCAAGGAGTTGCGCCAGCGCCTGTTCCTGGTGCTGGTCGCCTTGCTGATTTTCCGTTTTGGCACCTTCATTCCGGTGCCTGGAATCAATCCGGCCGCTCTGGTCGAATTGATGGACATGCAGCGCGGCACCATCGTGGACATCTTCAACATGTTCTCCGGTGGCGCACTTGGGCGATTCTCGATCTTCGCCCTGGGCGTAATGCCCTATATTTCCGCGGCCATCATCATGCAGTTGATGAGTCATGCCATTCCCCAGTTGCAGGCGCTGCGCAAGGAAGGCGAGGCCGGTCGTCGCAAGATCACCCAGTACACCCGCTATTTCACGGTCATCCTGGCCGCCTTCCAGTCGTTTGGTGTGGCCCTGGCCCTGCAGAATCAAGGCGACGGCGCTGGTTTGCCGGTCGTGATCGCGCCCGGACCGGGTTTCGTGTTTGCCGCCGTGGTCACCTTGACCGCGGGCACCGTTTTCCTGATGTGGCTGGGTGAACAGATCACCGAGCGCGGCATCGGCAACGGTATCTCGATCATCATTTTTGCCGGTATCGTTGCCGAGTTGCCGTCGGCGGTCGGCGCAACCCTCGAGCTGGTCAATACCGGCCAGCTGGCGATCACCACGGCCGCATTCCTGCTGGTCATGGCCCTGGCCGTGACCGCCTTCGTGGTGTTTGTCGAGCGTGGGCAGCGGCGGATCACCGTCAACTATGCCCAGCGCCAGGGTCGTCGCGCCTACCAGAGCCAGTCGACCCATCTGCCGCTGAAGGTCAACATGTCCGGGGTGATTCCGGCCATCTTCGCCTCCAGCCTGGTGCTGTTTCCGGCTACCATTTCTACCTGGTTCGGCCAGGCTGATGGCGTGACCTGGTTGCAGAACGTGTCCGAACAGTTGCGGCCGGGCCAACCGATCTACATCGCCATGTTTGGCGGTCTGGTGGCGTTCTTCTGCTTTTTCTATACCGCCATCGTGTTCAATTCACGCGAGACGGCCGACAACCTCAAGAAGTCCGGCGCGTTCATTCCCGGCATTCGCCCGGGACGCCAGACCTCGGAGTACATCGACTACGTATTGACCCGCCTGACCACGGTCGGAGCGATCTACCTGGTTGCGGTATGTCTGCTGCCTGAATTCCTGATCATGCGCTGGAACGTGCCGTTCTATTTCGGCGGCACCTCGCTGCTGATCATCGTGGTGGTGACCATGGATTTCATGGCCCAGTTGCAGGCGCATCTGATGTCGCATCAGTACGACAGCCTGCTGAAGAAGTCGAACCTGAAGAATTACGGTCGTTCCGGCGTGGTTCGCCGCTGACGAACGGGACTGGAACAGATACGGAGTAGAGCAATGAAAGTCCAGGCATCGGTCAAGAAAATTTGCCGTCACTGCAAGATCGTTCGCCGCGGAGGCGTAGTGTACGTGATTTGCAGCGACCCCAAGCACAAGCAGCGCCAGGGTTGAAGCCCGAGGCGTGTATAGCTTGAAGAAAAGTCGTAAAGCCGCTACAATTGCGGGTTTGCGCTGACAAGACGTAACAGGTTTTTCGGAGAAATTAAATGGCTCGTATTGCAGGCGTCAACCTGCCCGTACAGAAACACACCTGGGTGGCGTTGACCCACATTTTCGGGATCGGCCGCACCACCGCTTACGCGATTTGCGAAACGGCTGGCGTGGCGCCCGAGACCAAGGTGCGTGATCTGACCGAGGCGGAGCAGGAGAAGATTCGCCAGGAAATCGGCAAACTGACGGTCGAAGGTGATCTTCGCCGTGAAGTGGGCATGAATATCAAGCGATTGATGGACCTGGGTTGCTACCGCGGCCTGCGTCATCGTCGTGGTTTGCCGGTGCGTGGTCAGCGCACCCGCACCAATGCGCGCACTCGCAAGGGTCCGCGTCGACCGATTCGTTGAGGTAAGGATTGATGGCCAAGCAAACTGCCAAAGGCAAGAAGAAGGTAAAGAAGGTCATTGTTGACGGCATTGCCCATGTGCATGCCTCGTTCAACAACACCATCATCACCATCACTGATCGTCAGGGCAATGCCGTGTCCTGGGCGACGGCCGGCGGCTCCGGGTTTCGTGGATCGCGCAAGTCGACTCCGTTTGCCGCCCAGGTGGCCGCCGAAAATGCCGGACGCACCGCCCAGGAGTTCGGCATGAAGAACCTCGAAGTGCGGGTGAACGGACCGGGGCCTGGACGGGAATCGTCGGTTCGGTCGCTCAACGCGGTCGGATTCAAGATCACCAATATCGTCGACGTCACGCCGATCCCGCACAACGGCTGTCGTCCACCCAAGAAGCGTCGCGTCTGACGCATCAATGAAAGCGGATTTTTCTACCCATGGCTAGATATACCGGACCTACCTGCAAGCTTGCCCGCCGCGAGGGCATGGATCTGAATCTCAAGAGCCCGGCACGCGGGCTGGATTCGAAGTGCAAGCTCAACCAACCGCCGGGGCAGCATGGCGACAGTCGTCGTCAGCGCCTGTCTGATTATGCCCTGCAGCTGCGTGAAAAGCAGAAGGTGCGGCGCATGTACGGTGTGTTGGAACGTCAGTTCCGCAATTATTACAAGGAAGCGGCGCGCATCAAGGGCGCGACCGGCGAGAATCTCTTGCAATTGCTCGAGTGCCGCCTCGATAACGTGGTGTATCGAATGGGCTTCGCGGTCACACGCGCCCAGGCTCGCCAGTTGGTCAGCCACAAGTCGATCGAAGTCAATGGCAAGGTGGTCAACATTCCGTCCTTCCAGATCAAGCCTGAGGACCGGGTCGCGATTCGGGAAAAGTCGCGCAAGCAATTGCGTATCCAGGAGGCCATCAATCTGGCGCGGGAACTGGACCTGGTGCCGGACTGGATCGACGTCGATTTCGAAAAGATGGAAGGGGTTTTCAAGGGTGTCCCGGAGCGTGACGACCTGCCGCCGGACATCAACGAAAGCCTGATCGTCGAGCTCTACTCGAAGTAATTCATCGGATGCCGGAGCGTTCCGGCATCTTCGGTTCAAGCAGAATTTTCAAAGAGGCACTACATGTCAGGCCAGATCAGCGAACTTGTCGGCAAGATGCTCAAGCCCAAGGGATTGCTCGTTGACGAGATATCCCCGCGCCGCGCTCGCATCACCCTGGAGCCGTTGGAGCGTGGTTTCGGACACACCCTGGGGAATGCTCTCCGGCGTGTGTTGTTGTCCTCCATTCCCGGCAGCGCCATCACCGAAGTGGAAATTGACGGTGTGCTTCATGAGTACACCGCGGTCGAGGGGTTGCAGGAAGATATCGTCGAAGTCCTGCTCAACCTCAAGGACGTGGCGGTGCGCATGCATTCTCGTGAAGAAGCAGTGCTGACACTGAGCAAGGACAAGGCCGGGCCGGTGACTGCGGGCGATATACAGCTCGATCACGATGTCGAGATCGTCAATCCTGAACATGTCATCTGCAACCTGACCAAGGACAGCAAGCTGAACATGCAGCTCAAGGTGACACGTGGTGTCGGTTACCAGCCGGCCACGGCTCACAAGTTCACCGAAGAGGAAACCCGCACCATCGGTCGTCTGCAGCTTGATGCGTCCTACTGCCCGGTGCATCGGGTCGCATACAGCGTCGAGAGTGCGCGCGTTGGCCAGCGCACCGATCTGGACAAGCTGGTGCTGGACATTGATACCAACGGCACGCTCAGTTGCGAGGATGCCGTCAAGCTGGCGGCTGGTATTCTGGTCGATCAGATGTCGATTTTCGTCGATTTCGTGGCCCGCGAGCAGGAAGAGGACGAAACCAGCACGGAAACCTTCGATCCGGTGCTGCTGCGTCCAATCGATGACCTTGAGCTGACCGTGCGTTCGGCCAATTGCCTGAAGGCCGAGCACATCCAGTATGTCGGCGACCTGGTGCAGCGCACCGAAACCGAATTGTTGAAAACGCCGAACCTGGGCAAGAAGTCCCTGACCGAGATCAAGACCGTGCTGGCCTCGCATGATCTCACCCTGGGCAGTCGCCTGGAAAACTGGCCGCCGGCCAGCCTGGCTAGAACGGAGCGTTAAGGAGAACTCTCATGCGTCATCGCAAAGCAGGGCGAAAGCTCAACAGAAACTCCCCGCATCGCCGGGCGATGTTTCGGAACATGACCGCCAGCCTGATTGAACACGAGCTGATCAAGACGACCTTGCCCAAGGCCAAGGAACTGCGTCGCGTGGCCGAACCGCTGATCACCCTGGCCAAGGAAGATACCGTCGCGCACCGTCGCATGGCATTCAATCGCCTGCGCGACAAGCAGGCCGTGGGCAAGCTGTTCGCCGAGATTGCACCGCGCTACGCGCAACGCCCCGGAGGCTATCTGCGCATCCTCAAGTGTGGTTTTCGTGCAGGCGACAAGGCGCCCATGGCCTACGTGGAACTGGTTGATCGCCCGGACGCACCCGGAGCCGAAATCGCAGATTGATTTCCGGGACAACTTGACCGGAGGTTCAGGAAAAAACCCGGCATCTTCGTGATGCCGGGTTTTTTCGTTGCACGGTTGGTTTGTTGGTTCGTTTGTTCGTTTTTGGTTTGTTGGTTTTTGGTTACACGGTGGGGTGGGGTTGGCTACAATGTAGGGACCCTGCCTCCTGGAAGGATTGGTCATGCGCAATCTTGTCATCGCTCTGTCGGCCCTGGCCATCATGATGCTGGGCATTTATGGCAGTGTGGTGATTCTGTTTGACCAGGATCGGATCAAGTCGATGATTTCCGATCAGGTCGAACAGCGGGTAGGTCGGCGGGTCGAGATTCATGGAGAGGTCCGCTTGCGCATGTTCCCGGGGCTCAGAATCAGTGCCGAGCAGGTAGTGATGTCCGGTCCTGAGCAATTCGAAGGGCCGGATCTGTTCCAGGCCGATCAGTTGGATGCTCAAGTGCGGTTGCTACCCCTGATTCGGGGACGGGTAGATCCGAGCATCATCCGGATCAACGGCATTCGACTCAATCTTCTCGAGGACAGCGATGGCGTCAACAGCCTCGATGGACTGTTGAATTTGGTGGGCTCGGAAAGCCCCGATCGCAGCGAAACGGGTGCGACTGTTTCACTTGAGAACATCGTAGTCTCTACCGGCCGGGATGGACAAGACCTGCGCGAGTCTCTTGAGCTGGAGCGCATGGATGTCGATGGTTTCGCCCTGGGGCAGCCGTTGCAGTTTCGCTTCCGGGGCAGCCTCGGCGAGCCGGCCCTGTTTGACTATCTGGAAGTCGATGGCTTGCTGGTCTCGCCCGAAGCCGACCGGTTGCGACTTTCCAATATGCGCATGGCCGGCGTGGTTGATCAGGGACGCTATGACCTGGAAATGCTGGGCAATGTCAGTATTTCCATGAACGATCGCCTCAGCTTTTCCCTGGATGGCGGAAAACTGAACTTCAACGACCATCAGTTCGATATGAATCTGCGCTACGGCGGGGCCGATCGGCCGAGTTTTTCGGCTCGTCTGAGCGCAGGCCTGATCGATGTCGACGTGCTTCAAGTGCTTGAGCGTGTGGCCATGGTGCCCGAATTGCCGGATGACTCCGGCGCGAAGACTGCAATGCGCGGCATGGACTTCGATGTCGATCTTGATATCGAGCAGATTGCCACGCTTGGCATGGTGGTTGATGGAATGGTCATGCGGGTCACCGGCAGGGATGGCCTGGTCCAGATTCAAAGTGTCGAGGGGCGAGTCCCCGGGGCCGGCGTCACGGGTAGCGCGGAACTGGATTTGCGCTTCCCGGAGTCAGACTGGCAGGTGGGTCTGCAACTCGATGTGATGGAGATGGCATCGCTGCTCGAGGCCATGCGCCTGGACGGGTCGCTGGAAGGCGCGGGTCCGGTCACGATGAACATGCAGTCCTCAATCAATCCGGAAACGGGGCAAGGCATCTGGACCGGGACGGCACAGGTGGAAATGGTCGATGGCGCCTGGCCGCTGATCGGCAAGCTCACCAGGGGCTTGTCCGATTTGCAGTCCGATGATCGCTTCGAATTCCTGACCATGAAAGTCGCCATTGATGAGGAGCGGATGCATCTGGCTGATTTACATCTGTTCACTGCGGATCTTGAGCTTGGAGGCGATTTGACCATGTCACTGGCCGACGGCGAGCTGGATGGCTGGATGAACCTGGAGACCGAACTCGGTGTTGTTCAGGTCCAACTGGGCGGGACGCTGGAACAATTGGAGGCGGTCTACGGTCCCCTGGTGGCGCGTCAGGTCCAGTGACTTCGGAGAACGAGCACAGCATCGGGCTGGCGGCAGCCATTGGCGCCTTTGCGTGCTGGGGATTGGCGCCGATCTATTTCAAGTTCCTGGGGCGGGTCGATGCGGACGAAATCATTGGCCACCGAGTCTTGTGGTCAGTGGCGTTTCTGGGACTGGTGCTGCTGGTTCGCCATGGTCGCGGGGTGATCGCACATGCCCGTATCAGGCCCAGGACACTGGCGGCACTGAGTGTGAGTGGTTTGTTGATCGTAGTGAACTGGCTGATATTCGTTTATGCGGTCAATACCGACAGGGTGCTGTCCACCAGCCTGGGCTACTTCATCAACCCATTGGTGTCGGTGTTGTTCGGGCTTTTGATCTTTCGTGAACGCATGGCGCCGATTCAGGCCATTGCGGTCGGCATCGCTGCAGTGGGCACGCTATATATGACGATCAGGGTCGGCCAGTTTCCGTGGATCGCCCTGGGACTGGCGCTGAGCTTTGCGCTGTACTCGGTAGTGCGCAAGATCACTGATGTCGGCCCCATGGTTGGCCTGTTCTGGGAAACATTGCTGGTGGCGCCGCTGGCCATTATCTGGCTGATCGTATTGTCCGGACAGGCCCGGCTGGCTTTCAGTCCCGACCAGCCGGCGCTGGCGCTCTTGCTGGCTGGAACCGGGCTGGTGACCCTGGTGCCGTTGCTGCTGTTCGCGGCCGGTGTGCGTCGTTTGCCGCTAAGCACCATCGGTATCCTCCAATACCTGGCGCCCAGCTTGACCTTTCTGCTGGCTGTTTTCGTTTATGACGAACCGTTCAGCGTTGATCACGCCATCACGTTCGGTTGTATCTGGCTGGCATTGCTGCTGTTTTCCTGGGCGGGGTGGCATCGCCTGCGCCGCGAACGGATTCCGGTCTGATGGCGGCCGGGCAGATGCAACGGCCGTCAAGCCGCAAGATCGCATCGCTGGGCGCGCTGTGGCCGTTCGTGCTGCACTATCGACTTCAGATCATTCTCGCGGCAGTCTTTCTGATCCTGTCGGCGGCCGGGGCGTTGGCCATTCCGGCCGCCGTTGGCCAGGTCATTGACCGCGGATTCGTGGCCGATGACCTCGAGCGTATCAATCGCTGGTTCTGGTTGCTGTTTGCCGCCGCCGCACTGATGGCGGTGGCCGGGGGCTTGAGATTCTACTGGGTGAGCTGGCTGGGCCAGCGGGTGGTCGCCGATATTCGCAGTGCGGTCTTCGATCGGGTTCTGAGCATGAGCCCCGAGTTTTTCGCCCGCACCCGAACCGGGGAAGTGCTGTCACGGCTCAATACTGATACCACCTTGATCGAGACCCTGGTTGGTTCGACGGTTTCCTTCGGTATTCGCACCGGACTGATGTTGATCGCCAGCTCCATAGCTCTGGTGCTGACGGCTCCGTCGCTGGCGGGCGTCATCGGTTTGCTGATCGTGCTGATCATTGTGCCGGTCGTGTTGTTGGGGCGCTGGGTCAGAAGTCTTTCGCGACGCGCACAGGACCGGGTCGCTGATATCAGTGCGCTGGGCGATGAATCCATCAACGCCATGGAGACTGTGCAAGCCTTTGCCCAGGAAGCGCGAGAAAGTCAGCGGTTTTCCGCGGCGGTTGAGGCGGCGGTGCGTTCCAATCATCTGCGCATCGCGGCCAGCACGGTGTTGATCGTGACGGCCATCCTGCTGACCTTCGGAGCGGTGACCTTCGTGCTCTGGCTTGGCGCGCGCGCCGTGCTGGAGGGGACGATGACGCCTGGCCAGTTGGGTCAGTTCGTGTTGTACGCGGTCATAGCCGCGGGTTCCACTGCAGGGTTGAGCGAAATCTGGGGGCAACTGCAGCGCGCGGCCGGCGCCATGGAGCGTTTGGCCGATCTGCTTGCAATCGAACCCGAAATCACCAGCCCGCCCGATCCGGCGCCGTTGCCGAAAAGTCCTTGGTCGGTAGGCTTTGACCGGGTCAGCTTTGCCTACCCGTCACGGCCTGAGGAACAGGTGTTGTCGAACCTGAGCTTCGAGGTTGATCCCGGTGAGACCGTCGCCCTGGTGGGTCCATCGGGCGCGGGTAAGTCGACCATTTTTCAGCTACTGCTGCGCTTTTACGATCCAATCGAGGGGCGCATCCAGTTCAGTGGTATCGACCTGCCCCGACTTGATCTGCGCGAGTTTCGTCGCGCCCTTGGGCTGGTGCCGCAGAATGTCGTGATGTTTTCCGGCTCAGCGGCCGACAACATACTCTACGGGGTGGGCGAGGTTGAGGACAAGGTTCTGGAAAATGCGGCCCGCGCGGCGCACGCCGAAGAGTTCATCCAGCGCCTGCCCGACGGCTACGCAACCTTTCTCGGCGAGCGCGGACTCAGGCTGTCCGGCGGGCAACGCCAGCGCATCGCCATTGCCCGCGCCCTGGTCAAGGATCCACCCTTGTTGTTGCTTGATGAAGCCACCGCCAGCCTGGATGCCGAAAGTGAACGCGAAGTTCAACAAGCCTTGCAAACCCTGAGCGAGGATCGCACGGTCATCGTCATCGCCCACCGCCTGGCCACGGTCCGTCGCGCCGACCGCATCCTGGTCATCGACCAGGGCCGCCTGGTCGCCGAAGGCAGTCACGACCAGCTCGTCCAGTCCAACGAACTCTACGCCCGCCTGGCCAGCCTGCAGTTTGTCGATTGAGTCCTCAGTCCCGTTTCCGGGCCCGCTGTCGCGGAACAAACAAAACCAGACTAACCGCGAAGACGCAATGATCGCGAAGGTCAAAAAGAAAGTATTTTTCTTTGCGAACTTAGCGTCTTTGCGGTTAGATTTTTTTATCTCCAAAACAATACGTACAAATCTGTTTGATGAGAGACACCTTAAAGGGATTCGTAGCGGAAGCGCTGGCCGCCGACCGTGGCTTCGGCCATCAGGCCGCCCCGGGTCATGATGAAGGCGGCTACGCCGCGTTCATAGCTGGTGGTGGCGGCGCGGCCGGCGGTGGCGGCGACAGCCGTGGCCTGGGCGGAAAATTCGAAGTTTTCGCGCTGGAAGGAGCGCAGTGAGGACTGGTCCTGGAAGAAAATGATCTGGCTGTAGGACTGGGCGCCGATCTGCGCTCCGACGGTGCCTTGCGAGACCCGGGTCCGGCCAATGGCCTGGCCCCCCTGGAACACGATACCGTGCCCGAAGCCACCACCAACCCAGAATCCGCCCTTGGCAATTTCCGGGAAGACCGCGTAGGCATGTGCGTGATTGACCCAACTCTCCAGCCCCGGGTCCCGATCGACAAATCGATCCACCGTGGCGCGGGATTCTCGTATGAGTGACTCATCCGGTGGGGGCGTGGTGGCGCAGCCGGCCAGGAATACGCCGGTAAGGATCAGTACGATCAAGACGCGGGCATCGAAGCGATTCTTGTGGTTCATGGTGAATGTCGGGGCTCAACAGTGAATAAAAGATTTTGACCAGATTTTGCTGCATTGGTTGCCAAGATAGCAATTGTTGGATGAAGATTTGTGATGACAACGTTATTATGCATCTGTCGGGTCAGCATGACCGTCCTATTCCCGAACCCTTCGACCAGGCTCGCCCATGTATACCAGACAAGACATCCTCGGATCGGCCATCTCTCTGACTCCAAAGGCTTGGATCGCACTCATGATTCCGATCGTGATGCTGATCGCCTGTCAGCCAACCGATGGCAATGACCTGCCGGCCGAGTCGGCGACCCAGGTGACTGAAACCTCGACCCACGAACGGGCCGCGGAAACGGTCGAGGCCTTCAACGAGCTGACTGCGCAGCTGATCGAAGAGATGCTGGAACTTCGCCCCGAGTGGGCGATTTACCAGGGCCGATATGAAAATGCTGATCGTTTGACCATTCCGGATCGCGCTCACCGCGAGGAAACCACGACATTCATCGACTCGGCGTTGCAACGTCTTGGCCGCTTCGATCCCGAAAGCCTGCCGGCAGCCGAGCGAACCGACTACGAACTGCTCTCCAACCGGCTTGAGTCAATGCGCTGGTACCAGGAGGAGTTCCGCAACTGGGAATGGATGCCATCGACCTACAACGTGGCCGGTCCCATCGCCCAGATTCTCAATACCGAGTTTGCTCCCGAGGATGAGCGACTGGAAATCGTCCTCGCGCGGCTGGAGCATGTCCCGGCTTATTACCAGGTGGCCTTGGACAACCTCGACACGCCTACGCTGGAGCATCTCGACCTGGCCATTGGCCAGAATCGGGGCGGGTTGAGCGTCTTGAACGATGACCTGCTCGAACGGGTTCGTCACTCCGGGCTCGATGACGCGCAAAAGGAGTTGTTCGAACAACGTCTGCCGGTGGCGCGCCAGGCCATCAATGACTGGATCGAAGCCCTCGAGGCCAAGCAGGAGGCACTGACCGAAAGCGCCCAGGCGCGGTCGTTCAGAATCGGCGAAAGGCTCTACGAGCAGAAGTTCGCCTACGACATCCAGGCCGATTTCACCGCCGCCGAGCTTTACGAGCGTGCGCTGGCCGAAAAGGAGCGTCTGCACGCCGATATGGACGAGATTGCCGTTGACCTGTGGCCCGAGTATTTTCCCGACCGTGAGTTGCCGGATGAGCCGCTGGTGCGTATCGCCGAACTGATTGATCACCTGTCGGAGCGCCACGTCAAACTGGACGAATTTGTCGATGAAATCCGTCGCCAGATCCCGCTGCTTGAGGAGTTCGTCCGTGAACACGACCTGGTCGATCAGGACCCGGACAAGCCACTCCTGGTTCGTGAAACCCCGGAGTACATGCGTGGCACCGGGGCAATCGCCTCGATCAGCGCACCCGGGCCGTTCAATCCGGGCGCGGAGACCTATTACAACGTCACGCCGTTGGACTACTACGGTGAGGAGCTTGCGGCCAGTTACTTGCGCGAGTACAACCACTGGATCCTGCAGATTCTCAATATCCACGAGGCCATTCCCGGCCATTACACCCAATTGCTGCATGCCAATCGCTCACCCAGCCTGGTCAAGAGCCTGTTCGGCAACGGCGCCATGATCGAAGGCTGGGCGGTCTATGCCGAGCGGATGATGCTCGAAGAGGGCTGGGGCGATCATGAGCCGGAAATGTGGCTGATGTACGGCAAGTGGGCCTTGCGGGTAACTTTCAACGCCATCCTCGACTATGCCGTCCACGTGCTCGGCATGGAGGAAGAAGAGGCCGTTCGCCTGATGCGCGAGGAAGCTTTCCAGGAAGTCTCGGAGGCCACCCAGAAATGGCGCCGCCTGACCTTGTCCCAGGTGCAACTGACCTCGTATTTTTCAGGGTATGCCGAAATCTACGACTTCCGCGAGCGTCTGAAAGCCGAGCAGGGCGAAGACTTCAACCTGCGCGACTTCCACAACGAGTTCTTAAGCTACGGCTCGGCCCCGGTGGCGACGATTATCGAGTTGATGACGGAGGAGTGACGGGGAGACGGGAGACGGTGGTCGGTAGTCGGTGGTCAGTGGTCGGTGGTCAGAGGAGTCAAAGGGTTGAAGTTTTTCCTTGCTCCTTGAGCCTTGTTCCTAGAGCCTTCCCCGGAAACCGGAAACCGGAAACCGGAAACCGAAGGACCAAACCAACCAACCAACCAACCAACAAACCAACAAACCAACAAACCTAACCCGTCAACCGCCGCCACCACCCCTTCCGCTGCCGGGGCAGCACTTCGGCCAGCAACTGCGTATCCGGTGTTTCGCCGTTGACCAGGTTTTCCGGATAAGTCTCACCCAGTAGTCGGGCGGTGGCCTCGTTGGTCCACTCGGCGATCCGGGCGCGACCTGCCGAAATCTCCGGAATACGCCGGCGGTCGCGGTGGGCATCGGAGGCGACGATGTGAATGAGGCCGCGTCGGACCATCTGCTCGGCGGACTGGCGGACCTGGGGGCCGAATTGCCCGGTGCACGATTGGGCGGTGACCTGACCGAGGCAGCCCATGGACACCCACTCGGCCAGCATGTCGGGATTCTGGCGAAGCTGGCTGTTGCGTTCCGGGTGGGCGATCACCGGCAGCAGGCCCTGGGCCATGATGTCTTCAAGGATGAATTCCGAACCCATGGGTACGGTATGGACCGGTAATTCGACCAGCGCGGCCTTGCCGAGATTGGCAATCGTCATGGCGCGGCCGGCCGCCAGTTCGGCCGGCAATTCCGGGACCAGGTGCAGCTCCGAGCCGGGCAGGATTTTCAGGCCGATGCCCGCCTCGAACAGCGCCTGGCGCAGTTCGCTGACAGCTTCATGGACCTCAATGGCGGCGTTGGAGTAGACCCCGTTGAGGTGATGCGGGGTCATGACGCTGACCTTGATTCCGTCATCGACCGCAATCCTTGCCATGGCCAGCGACTGGGCCATGTTCTTGGACCCGTCATCGATGCCGGGCAGCATATGGCAGTGCAGATCAATGGACATGAGGTTTCATGATGCGTGGCTTCGCGCTTGTGTCGCGTTGAGCTTAGCAGATCGATGAGGGGAGGGCGAATGGAGGATCAAGGATCAAGGATCAAGGATCAAGGATCAAGGATCAAGAGCAAATCGATTGTCAGGAAGCAAAGGGTTGAAGGTTTTCCTTGCTCCTTGAACCTTGTTCCTTGAGCCTTTCCCGTAAACCGTTCTATAACCTCCCATCCACCAACTCACGATCCAGCGTGGCCCGCACGTCGTACAGCACGCCATCCGGTGAAAGAAACGCTCGCAGCTGCTGCTGGCTTTGCTGAAATTCGCGGTGGGCGACGGCATGGATGACCGCGGCGTAATCGCCCGGAGTCGGTTGGTCGGTCATGTCAATCCCGTACTCTTCGCGCGCCTCGGCACGGTCCACCCAGGGATCGTGGACATCGACTTTCAGGTTGTAGGTCTCCAGTTCGCGGATCAGGTCGATGACCCGGGTATTACGCAGATCCGGACAGTTTTCCTTGAAAGTCAGGCCCATTACCAGGACCTTTGCGCCGGGCTGGTATACGCGGCTGCGGGCCATCAGGCGCAAGACTTCCCCGGCCACGAACTGGCCCATGGCATCGTTGACCCGTCGGCCTGACAGGATGACGGCCGGATGGTGTCCGATGGACTGGGCCTTGTGGGTCAGGTAGTACGGATCCACGCCGATGCAATGACCGCCGACCAGGCCCGGGCGGAAGGGCAGGAAATTCCACTTGGTGCCCGCGGCTCGCAACACGCTGTCGGTATCAATGCCCATGCGGGCAAACAGGATGGCCAGTTCATTGACCAGGGCGATGTTGAGATCGCGCTGGGTGTTCTCGATGACCTTGGCGGCCTCGGCCACCCGAATGGATTCGGCCTGGTAAGTGCCGGCGGTAATGATGGTCGAGTACATCCGGTCGATGACTTGTGCCATGGCCGGGGTCGAGCCGGCGGTGACCTTGACGATGTCGGGCAGCCGATGTTTGCGGTCGCCGGGATTGATGCGCTCGGGACTGTAGCCGCAGTAAAAGCCCTGGCGATCATCCGCCTGGTCACCATGGATGTAGGGCAGGCCGGATTCACGTTCGAGGATCGGAACGCAGTCCTCCTCGGTCGCCCCGGGATAGACGGTCGATTCGTAAATCACCACCGCGCCCGGCTTGAGCGCCCGACCGACAAGCTTCGAGGCCGACAGTAATGGCGCCAGGTCCGGTCGCTTGGCCGAATCGATGGGCGTGGGCACCGTGACGATGAACACGTCGCAATCTGCCAGATCCCCGGCCTGGTGGGTCAGTTGCAACTTCGTGGCTCCAGCCAGTTCTTCCGAATCCACCTCGCGGGTACTGTCGACGCCCTGTTCGAGTTCGTCGATGCGCTCGGCCTTGATATCAAAGCCGATGGTCGGAAAATGGCGGCCGAAGTGTACCGCCAGCGGCAGTCCGACATAGCCCAGACCGATGATGGCGATGCGGGCGCTGCGCGCGGCAATGCGTTCGCCCAGATGTTCAGCAGTTGTAATAGTCACGGTACCACTCGACGAATCGGGCCACGCCCTGTTCAACGGAGACTTTCGGTCGGTAACCGGTGGCGTTGTGCAGATCGGTCACATCGGCCTCGGTGTCGGGCACATCACCGGGTTGCAGCGGCAGCATTTCCATTCGCGCCTTGCGCCCGAGGCAGTCCTCCAGGACTTCGATGTAGCGCAGCAACTCGACCGGCCGCTCGTTGCCAATGTTGAACAGCCGATACGGCGCATTGCTGACCGCCGGATCCGGTTGCTTGCCGTCCCATTGCGCGTGGGCTGTGGCGGGCTGGTCAAGAACATGCACTACGCCTTCGACAATGTCATCGACGTAGGTGAAACTGCGTCGGTGATGGCCGTGATTGAAAACCTTTATCGGCTCGTCGGCGAGCATGGCCCGGGTGAACAGGAACAAGGCCATGTCCGGCCGACCCCAGGGGCCATAGACCGTGAAGAAGCGCAATCCGGTGGTCGGTATGCCGTAGAGGTGCGCGTAGCTGTGCGCCATCATCTCGTTGGCCTTCTTGGTGGCCGCATACAGGGTCAACGGATGTTCGGTGTGATGGTGCTCGGAAAACGGCATGTCGGTATTGGCCCCGTAAACCGAACTGGTCGAGGCGAATACCAGGTGATCGACCGGATGATGGCGGCAGCCTTCCAGGATGTGCAGAAAACCGGTGACGTTGCTGGCCGTGTAGACATGCGGATTGGTCGCGGCATAGCGCACCCCGGCCTGGGCGGCCAGGTGGACCACGCGGGCCGGGCGATGCTGCTCGAACAGTGTCTCGATGGCCTCGCGATCGATCAGATCGGTATGCACGTGCTCGTAGGCCTCACGCCGGGTCAGCCGTTCCAGGCGGGCCTTTTTCAGGTTGACATCATAGTAGTCGCTGAGGTTGTCCAGGCCGACCACCGTTTCGCCACGATCAAGCAGCTTGTGAGCCACATGCGAGCCGATGAATCCGGCCGTGCCGGTGACCAGGATCGGACCGGATCGTGAAGATTGAGAAGTCGATGTCATGCAGACACAGTGGATGGACGACCGAAGGGATGATACTCGAATCCCAGCGCCTGCATGTCCTGCGGTTCGAACAGGTTGCGACCATCGAAAATCAGGGGTTGCTTCAAGCTGGTACGAATCAGCTCGAAGTCCGGGCTGCGAAACTCGTTCCACTCGGTGACGATGACCAGTGCGTCGGCATCGGTCAGGGCATCATCGGCGCTGTCGACGAAATCGACGCCCTTGGTGTCGGTCAATTCCGCACGCGCTGTTTCGAGCGCGGCCGGGTCGAAGGCCGTGACCGTGGCGCCGGCCGCCAGCAACTCGCGAATCAGCACCAGGCTGGAGGCCTCGCGCATGTCATCGGTACGCGGCTTGAAGGCCAGGCCCCAGATGGCAAAGTGGCGTCCGGAAAGGTCTTCACCCAGACGTTCGCGGATCTTGGCGGCAAGCCGGGTTTTCTGTCTTTCGTTAACGGCCTCGACGGCCTCGAGGATCCTGAGCCCGGCCTCCGGCGTTTCGCGAGCGGTGCGGATCAAGGCCTTGACGTCCTTGGGGAAGCACGATCCGCCGTAGCCGCAACCGGGGTAGAGAAAATGAAATCCGATGCGCGGGTCCGAACCGATGCCCTGTCGGACCTGCTCGATATCGGCGTCAAGGTGCTCGGCCAGGTTGGCCAGTTCGTTCATGAAGCTGATGCGCGTGGCCAGCATGGCATTGGCGGCGTACTTGGTCAGTTCGGCCGAGCGCGCATCCATGGTGATAAGTCGGTCGTGATTGCGATTGAAGGGCGCATAGACTCGTCGCATGATCTCCAGGGCGCGCTCGTCATCGCCGCCGACAATGATGCGGTCCGGCTTCTGGAAGTCCGCCACGGCCGCGCCCTCCTTGAGGAATTCCGGATTGGACACGACCGCGAAGGGAATGTCCGTCCCGCGCTGGCCGAGTTCGTCAGCCACCGCATCGCGAACCCGGTCGGCGGTGCCGACTGGTACTGTCGACTTGTCGACGATGACCTTGTAGTCATCCATGTTGCGCCCGATATTGCGGGCCGCGGCAATGGCATAACTCAGATCGGCCGAACCATCCTCGCCCGGCGGCGTGCCAACGGCAATGAACTGGACCCAGCCATGCTGAGTGGCCTGGCGCTGATCGGTGGTAAATGCCAGCCGTCCCGACTTGCGGTTGGCCACCACCAGGTCTTCAAGGCCCGGTTCGTGAATGGGAATGCCGCCATTGTTGAGCATGTCGATCTTGGCGGTATCGGTATCCAGGCACAACACCTGGTTGCCGACCTGGGCCAGGCAGGCGCCGGTCACCAGTCCCACGTATCCGGTGCCGATGATGGTGATTTGCATGGTGTGTATCAGTCCTTTGTTCAGTCCGGTCAGGTCGCCTTGCTCATGGCGCGGATCAAGTCGCTCAACCGACCGGTTTTCTCTTCGAGCAGTTCGGAATCGGCACGGGTTTCGACATTGAGTCGAATGACCGGCTCGGTATTCGAGGCGCGCAGGTTGAAGCGCCAATCATCGAACTCCAGGCTGATTCCGTCGGTTCGATCAATCACCGGATCATCGCCCGAGAATTCCCGGAGGACCCGGCCAATGACCTCATCGGTGTCGCTGACCTCGAAGTTGAGTTCTCCGCTGCACGGAAAAGCGCGAATGCGCTCGTCGACCAGTTCGGCCAGCGATCGACCGGTCTGAGAGATCGTCTCGGCCAGCAGCAACCAGGGCAGCATGCCGCTGTCGCAAAAAGAGAAATCCCGAAAGTAGTGGTGGGCCGACATTTCACCGCCATACAGGGCGTTCTCGGCCCGCATGCGTTCCTTGATGAAAGCATGGCCGCTCTTGTTGATCACGGCTCGGCCACCGGCTTTGGCTACCTGGTCGAGCGTGTTCCAGGTCAGCCGCGGGTCGAGCACGATGGTCTGACCGGGCTTTTTTTCCAGCAATCGGGCGGCAAACAGGCCCACCAGGTAATAACCCTCGATGAAGCGTCCGTCGTTGTCGAAGAAAAAGCAGCGATCGAAATCGCCGTCCCAGGCAATCCCGAAGTCGGCGTTGTGATCGCGCACGGCCTGGGCGGTTTCGGCACGATTTTCACTGAGTAACGGATTCGGAACCCCGTTGGGAAAGCGGCCATCGGGCTGGTGGTGCAGGCGGACCACCTCCAGCGGCAGGTTTTCGGCAATGGCATCGAAAGCGGGCCCGGCGCACCCATTGCCGGCATTGACCACCAGTTTCAGGGGCCTGATCCGATCGCCGTTGATGCCGGCGAGCATCCGTTTCACATACTCCTCGTTCAGGTCTTCCTGGCGGTGCTGTCCGGGACTTGCGGCCGGGATTTCCGGTCGTTCCTCGGCCAGCACGGATTCGATCTCTTTCAAACCGGTGTCCGCGCTGATCGGGATCGCTTCTTCCCGGACCATCTTCATGCCGTTGTAATCGGCCGGATTGTGACTGGCCGTGACCATGATGCCGCCGCCCATGCCGTCCCTGGAGGCGGCGTGGTAGACCAGTTCGGTGCCGCACAAGCCGATGTCGATGGTGTCGATCCCGGCCAGGTTCAGTCCCCCGGTCAGTGCTTCGGCGAGCGCCGGGCTGGACAGGCGCATGTCTCGGCCAATGGCGACGGGTCCGCAAGGCCGGATTACTTCTGCAAAAGCCTGGCCGATTCGACGGGCGCGCTGTTCATTCAGGGCATCGGGAACCCGGCCGCGAATGTCATAGGCCTTGAACGGACTGTTGCTCAGAGTACTCATGCGGGCGTTAGGATTCCTTAGGAATAGAGAGATCGGCGAATTCAGGCTCGCCGAATGCTGACGTCGTCCAGCTCGAGTTCGCGCTGGTGGTTGAGCAGCTTCAGCAGAACCACCACTCGCTCGTCGCTGGTGCGCGCCTTGAACAGGGCCCGGTATCCGGCACACGGACCATCGATGATTTCGACCAGGTCATCGGGTTGATAGTCGATCCGGCCCGACAGATTGCAGATGCCATTGGCATCACAGCGTCGTCGCAAATCCTCGATGATGAAATCCGGAACCGTCGGGGTCTGTTGGCCGAGACGCACCAGCCCGATGGCGCCGCGAGTGGATCGAATGGGTGTCCAGTCCTGGCCCTGGCGGCTCAAGCGGACGAACAGGTAGCGCGGGAACAGCGATTCGACCCAGGCCCGGCGCCGACCGCCATGGGTCTTTCGGGTGCGGGTCTTGGGCCGAAAGATTTCGAAGCCTTGGTGCAGCAAATTCTCCTCGGCACGCGCGTCCTGCTGCGGCTTGCAGAACACGGCATGCCAGCGTCGGCAAGCATCGGCGCGCGGGTTTTTCATTCCCCTAAGAATCAGTTCCTGATGTTCAACGGGTGAACATTGTCACCGCTTGCGCCACGATGTGCAAGCGGATCTGGTCTGATTACCGGGAGCGAACCGGGCGGACGCGATAGCTGGCCGAACGCGAGTATTCAAACGAGAGGCCGTAGTAAAAGCCGACAAACCACGCATGTTCAGCGTTGTCGTTACCGTCGCTGGAACTCCAGAAGCCGGCCCAGGGGGTGTCCGGGAAAATGGTGGTGTTGATGGCCGGCGCTTCACGGCAATGTTCGGCAATCGTTTCCAGTTCATCGACGGTCGGCAGCCGCCAGTCGGTGTATCCACCCACGCCACCATTGCGGTTGAAAGCCTCGACAGCCGCCTTGGCATCATCCCAGGTGAATACATCCGCGATGCCAGTGCACGAGTCCGGACCCCAGTCTTGGCCAATGGCGCACTGAGCCCACTGCAGATTGGTATCCGAATGAATCACGGTGCCATCGCGCAAAAACTCGAACGCGCCGGCCGGAGTATTGGCTCGTTCTTCGCCGACGCCGGGCTCGCAATGGCCCTCACCCGCCAGGGCGGGTCCGACGATAAAGGCGAGGCTGATAAAAAACAGGCTGGTGAAAAAACTGGATCTGATCATGTCCGGACCCCTTTGGGCTGATTTCAGTTGTTTCGAATTCGGTTGCAAGAATCGAGCGCTTGCCACCGTTTCGCGCCGGTTCTTGCCGAACCATGGCGCACTAACGCTTGAATTATGTGATGTTGTACCGGTTGTTGCAAGTCGGAGCGCGAATTGGCCAAGGATTGGGCAGAAATTAACCAATGCCAATGTACGCGATATACTGCGAACTGGCGCCCATGGATGCGCGATCATGACCGGTTATCAATACACCACCGCTGAGGGACAACCTGCCGTCTATGTGGACGGCAAGCGCCCATGGTGGCTGTTGTCGGTCGTCTATCCCCTGTTTCCAGTCTATGCTGTCCTGCTGCATGCCTGGACCGGCAGCGAATGGCTGCTGCTGACGCCCATTGTGCTCACTTACGGGGTCGGCCCCCTGCTGGACTGGTGGCTGGGTGAAGACCAGTCCAACCCACCCGAGCAGACCGTGCCGGCCCTGGAAAACGATCGCTATTACCGGGTACTGACCTGGATTACCGTGCCCCTGCACGTGATCGCACTGGTTGTCGCCGCAGCCTATGCCACCACCGCGGGCTTGAGCCCGCTAGGCTGGCTGGCGCTGGCCGTGGTCGCGGGGCTGGCCTCGGGAGTGGCGGTCAATACCGCCCACGAAATGGGCCATCATCGTGATCGCATGGATCAGATTCTGGCGCGGATCGCCCTGGCGGTGCCCTTTTACGGTCATTTCACCGTGGAGCACAATTTCGGTCACCATCGTGACGTAGCCACCCCGGAAGACTGCGCCAGCGCGCGCATGGGTGAATCCATCTACCGCTTCGCCCTGCGCGAAATGCCCGGTGGCGTGATCCGGGCCTGGCGCATCGAACGCGAACGCCTGGCTCGGCGCGGACACGGCGTCTGGCACTGGAAAAACACCATTCTGCAATCCCACCTTTTTGCGTTGATCCTGCAGGGCGGGTTGGTGATCGCGCTGGGCTGGACCATGCTGGTGTTCCTGCTGATCCACAACCTGGTCGCCTGGTTTCAGTTGACCAGCGCCAACTACGTCGAGCATTACGGGCTGCTGCGCCAGAAGGGGACCGATGGTCGTTACGAGCGCTGCCAGCCCCATCATTCCTGGAACAGTAACCACATCGTCTCAAACCTGCTGTTGTTTCATCTGCAACGCCACTCCGACCACCACGCCAATCCCGGCAGACGCTACCAGTCCCTGCGCCATTTCGAGGGCCTGCCCACCTTGCCCAGCGGCTACTTCGGCATGTTCGTGCTGGCCTATATCCCGCCGTTGTGGTTTCGAGTCATGGACAAGCGGTTGCTGGCACTGCCGCATGTCAATGGTGACGCGGGGCGGGTCAATTCCGGTTGATCGAACCGAAAATCAGCGGCCCTCGACCCAGTCGATGGCGGCCTTGAGTAGCTCCTTGCCGCTGTCCAGTTCCAGCTTGGTCTTGATGTTGGCGCAGTGGGCTTCGACGGTCTTGATGCTGATACCCAAAGCCTCGGCAATTTCCGAATTGCCGTACAGCTGCCCGATCAGCTGGAAAATCTCGGTTTCGCGCGGTGTCAGCGGCAGTTCGCGGGGGNGTCGGGT
>SL_3KL_010_SEDDRAFT_10001389_pt1 | contig 21928 bp, 22 predicted proteins | sample SodLakKL_010_SED_2_FD_10381 | JGI IMG/M metagenome (IMG submission 10381) | reverse complement strand
CTCTGTGGTTTACTTTCTTTTCTGCCATTGCGAGTTCAGGAAGTCTGCGAGGGTCAATCTTTTTCGATCAGGCGCCCGATCAGGTAAGGCTCCATCATGGCCCAGGCAGCCGGGCTGTGGTCGCGCCCTATACCCTTGGTGCGCATGGCTTCGGTGGCTTCGCGACCACACCAGGCTTCCATGATGCGCGGGGGTGTCGGGTGGTCGGGAATATATTCGGTAAAGTCGTAGACCTTGCCCTCGATGACCTTCCAGCAACTGTCCAGGCTGTCGTGTTCGGCCACTTCTTTGAGCGTGTATTCGGGCAATGCCGAGTCATCGCGCATGGCCGGTTCGGGCGATAGCCAGGACATGGCGGCCACGGTCATCACGCTGGCCCAGAAGGCGACGAAGGCTGCAAAGGTGATCTTTTTCATAGCAGCTCGAATTCCTCGGTATGGATTCGCGAGTAGGGCAGTCCGATTGAGCGCAGGTGAGATTGCACGGTCCGGTTCAGCGGCATCGGACCACAGATATAGACCTCGCGCTGCTCGATATCGGAACAGTTTTCTTTCAGGAATTCGACCGAAATGGGGCCTTCCTGGTAGAAATAATGAAAAGTCAGGACAAAGTCGGGAATTCGGCCGGCCAGTTCGGCCAGTTCGTCGGCGAACAGCAGTCGCGCCTCGTCCTGAACGCAAAAGACAAGCTGAATATCGCCACTTTCCCCGAGTGCGGCCAGGTGGCGCATGCGCGCAAGGAAGGGCGTGATGCCGATGCCGCCGGCCACCCAGAGTTCGGGCGTGTCCACTTTGTTGCTGGTCGGAAAGAACCGGCCATAGGGCCCCTCGATGGCCACCCGACATCCCGGCTCGATGGTCTGAATCGCCCGGCTGGCGTCGCCGAGGTCCTTGATGGCGACACGCAGATTCTCCTCGGTGGGCGAGGATGACAGGGTGTACGGATGTTCTTCGCCATGACCGGCCTCAAGTTTTCTGTCGAAGGGCGTCATGTAGATGAAGTTTCCGGCATGATACTTCAGGTGTCGTCGCCCCGGCGCCAGGGTCAGTTCGACCACGTTGTTGGCGACCCGATCAACAGCCACAAGCTTGTGGTTGAGCCGTCCGATGCGTCGCGAAAACACGAACCGCCAGGCCATGGCGCCAACCGCCAGCAGGGCAAGCAATGACCAGATCCAGACATCCAGGTTCATCGGCATGGTGCGGCTGAACAGGTAAGTGTGGACCAGGGCCAGGATGGCCGCCGGTCCGGCCAATGCGTGGATGCGTTTCCAGCGCTCGTAGTTGGGGGGTCCGAAGAAGGCAAAGCTCGGCGCCAGAAAAATCATCATCAATACCAGCGCCAGCCAGCCGCTCCAGGTCGCGATGTCCGAGAGCGGTGGAAACAGGGTCGCCATGGCGACATCGTGACCGTGCCCGGCGGCGGCCAGCATCAACAGAACCGGGTGGGCCAGTAACAGCAGCAGCGAAGCCGCGCCGAGCAAGTGATGTGAGTGCCAGAGCTTGGTCAGCCCGCCAAAGGGCTGGTCAAAGCCGGGCACGCGCGCACTCAGGGCGGCTGAGAGCAACAGAAAGGCCAGCCCCAGGACTCCAGTGAGTCGGCCCAGCATGTTCAGCAATGCCTGGCCATCGGCGAAATCCGCCCTGGTGAGTCCAGACAAAAAGAAGGCCAGTGGCAACAGTGCAATGGCCCAGACCAGTTTCCTGGCCATACTTGCGCTCATGAGGAATCTCCGTCGTTTTTTCTTTGGGGGGACTACCCAAGTGTCGGCTTCAATGCCCTTAAATGCTACAATAACCGGTTTGCCCTGACCGAGAATTCTCTGAGATCGAGCCATGGAACAGACTGCCCTGAAAAGCCTGCTTTCGGACCTGGAGCGCCGCGTTGCTGCGCTTAGGGGGTATCTTTGACTTCGATGGCAAGGTAGAACGTCTCGAGGAAGTTACCCGCGAACTCGAAAACCCGGATGTCTGGAACGATCCGGACCACGCGCAGAAGCTGGGCAAGGAGCGTTCGGATCTGGATCGTTCGGTCAGTGCCCAGCGCGAGGTATTCGACGGGGTCAGCGATGCCGGTGAGTTGCTGGAGATGGCACTGGCCGAAGACGATGAGGAAACCCTGGCCAGTGTTGCCGGCGACCTGGAAAGCCTGGAGCGCAAGGTGGCTGACCTTGAGTTTCAGCGCATGTTCTCCGGTGAAATGGATGACCGCCCGTGTTTTATCGATATCCAGGCCGGTTCAGGTGGAACCGAAGCCCAGGACTGGGCGGAAATGCTGTTGCGCATGTACCTGCGCTGGGCTGAGCAGCGCGGCTGGAATTCCGAATTGATCGAGGTGTCTGCGGGTGAGCAGGCCGGAATCAAGAGTGCGACCATCCGGGTCGAGGGCGATCATGCATTTGGCTGGTGCCGGACCGAGACCGGGGTCCACCGCCTGGTGCGCAAGTCACCGTTTGATTCGGGCAATCGCCGCCACACCTCCTTTGCCAGCGTGTTCGTCTCGCCCGAGGTCGATGACAACATCGAGATCGATATCGATCCTTCCGAGCTGCGTATCGATGTCTACCGGGCATCGGGCGCCGGGGGACAGCACGTCAACCGGACCGAATCGGCGGTGCGCATCACTCATGAGCCCAGCGGTATCGTGGTTCAGTGTCAGACTGATCGTTCGCAACACCGCAACAAGGACCGGGCCATGGGGCAGTTGCGCGCCAAGCTCTACGAGATGGAATTGCAGAAGCAGCGTGACAAGGCCCAGGCCGCCGAGGAAGAGAAGGCCGATATCGGCTGGGGTAGCCAGATTCGCAATTACGTGCTGGATCAGTCCCGCATCAAGGATTTGCGCACCGGCGTGGAGCGGACCGACACGCAGAAGGTGCTGGACGGGGATCTGGATGAGTTCGTGGCTGCCTCGTTGCAGGCCGGGCTTGAGTAATGATTGAGGGGTCAGTGATCAGGGGGACGGGATTAATTGATTGCAGGTTTTGGAAATGAGTGACGAATCGAAAGTGACGGAAGCGGTTGATGAGAATCGGTTGATTGCCGAGCGGCGGGCCAAGCTCGATCAGCTGCGGACGCTGGGGCAGGCCTATCCGAATGACTGGCGCGTCAATACCGATGCCGCCCGACTGCAGGAGCGCTTCGGCGATTCCGGTCAATGGACCAATGAAACGCTGGAGGAGCTGGATGAGTCGTTCAGCGTGGCCGGGCGGATCATGTCCCGGCGCATCATGGGCAAGGCCAGCTTTGTTCATGTTCAGGATGGATCCGGGGAACGTTTTCAGCTTTACCTTCGTCGCGACGATTTGCCGGACGGCGTGTACCAGGCATTCAAGGGCTGGGACATCGGTGACCTGATCGGCGCCGGTGGTACGCTGATGCGCACCCGCACCGGTGAACTCAGCCTGCATGTCGGTGAACTTCGCCTGCTGGCCAAGTCGTTGCGTCCACTGCCGGAGAAGTGGCACGGTCTGACCGACCAGGAAACCCGCTACCGGCGCCGTTACGTGGATCTGATTGTCAATCCGGAAGTGCGCCAGACCTTCGTGCGTCGGACCGAGGTCATTCGCGGCATTCGCCGCTTTCTTGATGATCGCGGGTTTCTGGAAGTCGAAACTCCGATGATGCATCACATCCCCGGTGGCGCCACCGCACGGCCCTTCGTGACCCACCACAATGCGCTGGACATTGACCTGTACCTGCGCGTGGCCCCGGAGCTGCACCTGAAGCGCTTGGTGGTCGGCGGGCTGGAAAAGGTCTACGAGATCAACCGAAATTTCCGCAATGAAGGCGTGTCAACCCGACACAACCCCGAGTTCACCATGCTGGAGTTCTACTGGGCGCATGCCGATTACAACGATCTGATCGAACTGACCGAGGAGATGCTCAGGGCGGTGGTGACCCAATTGCCGGGATTGGAAAGTGGCAAGGTCGATTACCAGGGAGAATCGATTGCATTTGACGGGCAGTACCGACGCCTGAGTGTGGCCGATGCGGTCATGGAGTATTGCCCCGATCCGGAAGGCGTGGATCTTCGCAACCTCGATCATCTGCGCAAGCTTTGCGAGCGCGATAGCATTCATGTTGAGAAGGCCTGGGGCTGGGGTCGCTTGCTGATGGAACTGTTTGAACACCATGCCGAGCATCACCTGATCCAGCCAACCTTCGTGACCGGTTATCCCATTGAAGTTTCGCCGTTGTCACGGCGCAATGACGAGGATCCGGAGCTGGCGGATCGTTTTGAATTGTTCGTGGCCGGGCGCGAGATTGCCAATGGATTTTCCGAACTCAACGATCCCGAAGACCAGGCCGAGCGATTCCGCGCCCAGGTGGCTGCCCGCGATGCCGGTGATGCCGAGGCGATGCATTACGATCATGATTATGTTCGCGCACTGGAGTATGGCATGCCGCCGGCGGCGGGTGAAGGGATCGGCATAGACCGGCTGGTGATGCTGCTGACGGATTCACCCTCGATTCGGGATGTGTTGCTGTTTCCCTATCTTCGCCCGGAAATCGATCAGGACTGAAAGCCCGGTTTCAGGAAAGTTTTTCTTGATCGCTGTCGGCTTCGGGTTCATCATTCCGGCCATGAACACAAACCACGCCAAGCGAGAAACTTTTCGGCCGGTGGATTTCGATCCACTGACTCGCATCGCTCATGAAGTCGATTGATGTACTGATTGTCGGGGCGGGCTGGACCGGCCTGACCGCGGCCAGCGCGCTGAAGGCGGCTGGCCGTGAAGTGGTCGTGGTCGACAAGGCGCGCGGCCCGGGAGGGCGTTCATCGACGCGTCGCCAGGATGGGTTTTCCTTTGATCACGGCGCCCAGTATCTGACCGCCCGGGATGAAGCCTTTCGCGCCCAGGTGGAAGCCTGGCGTGATCTGGATCTGATCGCAACCTGGCAGCCACGTATCCGGGTGGTGGGTGCACGCCCGGATTCGGCCAATGGCAGCCCGGATGAGCGCCTGGTTGGGGTACCCGGCATGAACGCCGTGCTCCATTACCTTGCCGGTCATATTGACTGCCGATTCGGTAAAAAGGTGGCGAAAATCGAGTGGTCTGATGATCACTGGACCATTGTCGACGAGCGGGGTGATCGCTTGAGCGCCCGAAACCTGATCCTGACCCCGCCACCTCAGCAGACCGCGGCGCTGCTCGGATCACAGCACCCACTGTACGATCAGGTTTCTGCCGTTCCCATGGCTCCGGCATGGGCGCTGCTGCTGGCCTTCAGCATGAGAACGCAGACCGAATTCGATGCCGTGTTCGTCAACGAAGGGCCATTGGGCTGGATTGCCCGCAACGGCGACAAGCCGGGTCGGCAGGGCAATGTCTGGGTGGTGCATGCATCGCAGCAATGGTCAAGGGAAAACCTTGAACGGGACGCCGAGGATGTGGCCAGTGAGATGCTTGCCGCCTTCAATGAGATCGTGAATTTTGCCAGGTCCATGCGTCCTGCCGTCGCCACCGCGCATCGTTGGCGTTACGCCTTGTGTCCCGAACCGCTCAATTGCAGGGCGATCACGTGCCCGGAGCAGAACCTGGTCATCGCCGGGGATTGGTGTGCCGGTAATCGGATCGAGGGCGCCTGGCTGAGTGGTCGGGCTGCCGCCGGGGTTGTTTAGGGGTCAGGATTCACAGGTCGGGGGTCAGGGGAATGAGGTTGATTCGACTTTGGGTGTTTCGTTCCAGCCTCAATAACTCCACTTGACCGTTGACAATTCGCACGGCGCTGCCGTGATCGTCGTGCCAATCACCCAATACCACGCGCCGACAGGATTTACCATCCACCTCGAGTTCGTGGATGGCCGGGCGGTGGGTGTGGCCATGGATCAGCCACTGCACGTCATGCCGGACAAAGGTCTCGGTCACTGCATCGGCATTGACGTCCATGATGGAATCGGGCTTGTTGCGATTTTGACGACGGCTGATGGAACGTGCCAGGCCGGCCAGTATCCTGCGCCACCACAAGGGCCTGGAGAGCACTCGTCGTTGCCAGTCAGGATTGCGAACCTTGCGTCGAAAACGCTGGTAGGCATGATCGTCGGTGCACAAGGTGTCGCCGTGCATCAACACAGCAGTCAGGAGATTGTCATCAAGCCGGAAGGGCTCGGTGATCGGGACCAGTCCGGCGCGTCTGCAATAGTCTTCACCGACCAGGAAGTCACGGTTTCCGGCCATGAAGTACAGATCGGCGCCGGTTTCGGCAAGAGACTTCAGGGCCTTGGCAACCTGATGCTCCATCGGGCCGGCGGCATCATCACCGATCCAGGCCTCGAACAGATCACCAAGAATATAGAGCGCGCGGGCCCGGGAGGCCGGGCCGCGCAGGAAGTCGAGCAGAAGCTGGGTCGTTGACTCGCGACCTGCATCCAGATGCAGGTCAGAGATCAGGTAGACCGGTCGATCACTCAGGGATCTCGGCCCGCTCGATGATCACCGGCTCGGTGGGCACGTTCTGGTGCGGACCATGGTTGCCGGTCGCCACCTCGCGAATGGTATCGACCACGTCCATGCCGTCGGTGACCTGGCCAAACACGGCGTAACCCCAACTCTGGCCGGAGTGCTTGCCGCGATGGTCGAGGAAGTTGTTGTCGGTGACATTGATGAAAAACTGCGAAGTGGCCGAGTGCGGGTCATTGGTGCGCGCCATGGCCAGAGTGCCGCGCTTGTTGCTCAAACCATTGTCGGCCTCGTTGGTGATCGGATCACGGGTTGGCTTCTGCTCGAAGTCGGTGTCAAATCCGCCACCCTGGATCATGAAATTGGAGATGACCCGGTGGAACAGGGTGCCATCATAATGGCCGTCACGGGCATATTGCAGAAAGTTTTCGACGGATTTCGGGGCCTTGTCCTCGAACAGTTCGATGGTGATGGCGCCATGGTTGGTATGCAGAATCACGCTGGGATACTCCGTTTTTTCGCTATCGTCGGTTTCGTTGGCCTGCGTTTCGGCAACTGCCACAAGTGGCAGGGCCAGGAGAAGAAAAGCCAGAATACGCATCACTTGAGCATGCTCCGGTTGAATGTTTGAAGGGTCTTTAATGATACTTGGTTTGTGGATTTGATGTGTGCACGATCGCTGATTCGAGGTCGGCAGAAAGGTAAAATGGTTGACATGAGTGACGACTTCTCCGCACCCGAGAACGGCTTCCAGGCCATTCGTTTCGATGGCCGATGTCTGGAGCTGCTCGACCAGAGAGTGCTGCCGGTCCGCGAGTCCTGGTTGAGTGTCGATCATGTCGATGGGGTCATCGACGCCATCGCGGACCTCGTGGTGCGAGGCGCACCGGCGATTGGCATCACCGCTGCCTACGGGGCGGTTATTGCAGCCCATCAGCGGGTCGGTGACATCAGGGCGTGGCGAGGGGATTTGAATCGCCTGGAAAGCGCCCGGCCCACGGCCGTCAACCTGAGCTGGGCGATCGCGCGGATGCGGCGGGTCATGGAATCGGCGGATGGCCCTGATCCCGAGGTGTTGCTGGCCGAAGCCAGGGCCATTCACCGTGAGGATATTGCCGCCAATCGAACGATGGCCGAGCTGGGCAGCGAGCAGATCGACGCTGGCTCAGGCGTTTTGACTCATTGCAATACCGGCTCCCTGGCCACGGGTGGCATCGGAACCGCCCTGGGCGTGATCATGGCAGCTGCGCGCAAGGGCAGAACGACCGCCATTTATGCCGATGAAACCCGGCCCTGGCTGCAGGGATCGCGATTGACCGCCTGGGAGCTGGCCCGCGCCGGCATCGAAGCCCGGGTCATTGTCGAGGGTGCGGCAGCGGCTCTGATGGCGGCGGGGAGAGTGCAATGGGTGATCACCGGTTCAGACCGGATTGCCGCCAACGGTGATGTGGTCAACAAGATCGGCACCTATTCGCTGGCCGTGCTGGCTCGCCAGCACGGCGCCAGGTTCATGGTTGTGGCGCCCACCAGCACCGTGGACCCGTTGATGGCCTCCGGCGACCAGGTGGCCATCGAACAACGGGATCCAAGCGAAATCTGGAGGGCGGCCGGAATGCAAAATGCGCCCGATGGTTTTTTGGCCTGGAACCCGGTCTTCGACGTCACACCTGCCGAATTGGTGGATTGCATCGTGACCGAGCAGGGGGTGTTCACGCCCCCGTATTCGTTCAGGATGGCTGAGAAGGGAAGAGGGTGAGAGCGGGTCATCAATGGTTTTCCTCTTCCGTCTCCTCCTCTCCCCTTCTCCCCATAAAGTTATAATTCACTCTTTCCAAACGCATCAACTCAGGACACCCCAATGACCCAATTCCGAACCGAGCGCGACAGCATGGGTGAGCTCAAGGTGCCCGAGGACGCCCACTGGGGCGCCCAGACCCAGCGAGCGGTCGAGAATTTTCCGATCAGTGGCCAGCCCATGCCGCCGTCCTTCATCCGTGCATTGGGCCTGATCAAGGCGGCTTGCGCCGAGGCCAATCGCGATCTGAAATTGCTTGATGAGGGCCTGGCCGAAGCCATTGTCGAGGCCGCCGGTCAAGTCAGTGACAACAAGGTCGATGATCACTTCCCGGTCGATGTCTACCAGACCGGTTCCGGAACCAGCTCCAACATGAACGCCAACGAGGTGATCGCCAGATTGTCCGACCCGAATGGCTCGCTGGGTGTGCATCCGAATGATCACGTCAACATGAGTCAGAGCTCCAATGACGTGATTCCGACGGCCATCCAGGTCAGCGCCTGTCTCATGACGGCCGAGCATCTGATGCCGGCTCTCAAACATCTCCACCAGGTTCTCAAGCGGCGCGCGTCGGAACTCGACAAGGTTGCCAAGACCGGTCGTACCCATCTGATGGATGCCATGCCGGTCACTCTGGGTCAGGAACTGGAGGCCTGGGCCGCCCAGATCGCCAGTGTCCATGATCGCCTGGTTGATGCCCTGGCGCGAATGCGAAGACTGCCGCAGGGCGGGACGGCCGTGGGGACCGGTATCAATGCTCCCGAAGATTTCGGCGAACGGGTGGCTGCTCACCTGGCGCGGGTGACCGGATTCGAGTTCGAGTCGGCCGATAACAAGTTCGAGGGCATTGCCAGCCAGGATGCCGCGGTTGAGTTGTCCGGACAACTCAAGACCCTGGCCGTGGCGTTGATGAAAATCGCCAATGATCTTCGCTGGATGAACTCCGGACCGCTGGCCGGGCTGGGTGAGATCGAGCTGGAAGCCCTGCAACCGGGCAGCTCCATCATGCCCGGCAAGGTCAATCCGGTCATCCCCGAAGCGGTGTGCATGGTCGCGGCACGAGTCATCGGCAACGATGCCACCATCACCGTGGCCGGTCAGTCCGGTAACTTTCAGCTCAATGTCATGCTGCCGGTGGTGGCCGCAAGCTTGCTGGAGAGCCTGCATGTTCTCGGCAATGCCGCCAACCTGCTGGCCGACCGCGCCATTGCCACCTTCAAGGTGCGCGAGGATAACCTGGAAAAGGCGCTGGCGAAGAACCCCATTCTGGTCACCGCCCTGAATCGAGTGATCGGCTACGAGAAAGGCGCCGCCGCGGCCAAGAAAGCCTATGCCGAAGGGCGACCGATCATTGATGTCGCCGAGGAATTGACCGATCTCAGTCGCGCGGAGCTCGAGGAACTGCTCGACCCGCTGAAACTGACTCGGGGTGGACTCTAGGTCGGGGCTGCATGGCTCGCTGGCGTCCTCCGGCGCGTCCCTCCAGCCCCTACATCACCGCAGCCGGTCATCGCCGACTGCAGGATGAACTCAAGGCGCTCTGGAGTCGCCGCCGGGAGGTGGTCAAGGCGCTGACCGCAGCCGCCGCCGAGGGCGATCGTTCGGAGAATGCCGAATACATCTACCGCAAGAAACAGTTGCGCGAGATCGACGGTCGGATCCGCTATCTGCAAAAGCGCCTGGATGTGGTCGAAGTGGTCAATGCTCAGCCGTCCGACCCGTCGCGGGTGTTTTTCGGTGCACTGGTGAGCCTGGAGCAGGAGGATGGCGAACAGGTCACCTACCGAATCGTCGGCGCGGACGAGATTGATGCCGACCGCGGCTGGATCTCGGTCGATTCCCCGGTCGCCCGTGCACTGCTGGGCAAGAACCTCGACGACGAGGTCAGCGTGCCGGTACCCGGTGGCCAACGGCGGCTTTTCATCGTCGATATTGCATACTCATCCACGGTCGACCCTTGAAACTTCCTCAGGACGCAACTATCTAACTGGGTGAGATCGCCGCGAGGGATCTCGAGTGGTGTCCGGCCTGATGGGCAGGCGGGCGCCGAAATCAACCTGAAAACCGATTGCTTCATAGGAGGATACGGTTATGACTACTTTTGATCTTTCACCCCTGTATCGCACGGCCATTGGCTTTGATCGCATGGCCGATATGTTGTCCAACGCAGCCCGCGTCGACTCCAACGGTTACCCGCCGTACAACATCGAGTCGCTGGGCGAGGACCGTTACCGCATTACCATGGCGGTGGCCGGTTTCTCTCCGGACGAAATCGAGATTGTCACCGAACGCAACACCCTGACGGTGTCCGGCGGTAAGTCGGAGTCTGAAGAGCAAGGCGAGGGCGAGTTTCTGTATCGCGGAATCGCCACTCGTTCGTTCGAGCGTCGCTTCCAGCTCGCCGATCACGTCGAGGTCGATGGCGCCAACCTGGAAAACGGTTTGCTCCACATTGAGCTCAAGCGTGAACTGCCCGAGCAGATGAAGCCGCGCAAGATCGAGATCGGCTCCGGCAAGAGTCGCTTGATCGAAGGCGAGCGCAAGCAGAAGGTCAAGGCTGCCTGATCGAGTCGGCAGCTCTTGAGAGCGATGACAGGGGCGCCCGGATGGGCGCCCCTTTTTGTTACCGCGTTGTGTACGATAGACTCATGACTGATTCGACGAGCTCGGCCGCTCGGCCGCTGCTGGCCCTGTACCCGATCTGGCAATGGCTGGTCTATATGCCGCTGGTTTGTCTGACCACGCTGGTCGGCGCATTGCTGGCTGTGCCAACGGCCGTCCTGATTTCGCCACGTCTGGCCAACCTGTACGTGGCGGTTCCCTGGGGAAGGATCCTGTGCTTCTTCGCACCCTTGCGAGTGGAAGTGCAGGGCAGGGAGCATGTACAGCCCGGGCAGTCGTATGTCGTGGTGGCCAATCACCAAAGCCAGATCGATATTCCGGTCATTTACGGTTTCTGTGGGCTGGACTTGCGCTGGGTCATGAAAGCGGAACTGCGCAAGGTGCCTTTCATTGCCCAGGGTTGTCGGGCCATCGGGCATATTTTCGTCAACCGCAGTGATCCCGATCAGGCGCGTGAAGCGATCAATGCGGCTGTGTCGCGCTTGCGACCCGGCACCGGCATACTGTTTTTTGCGGAAGGGACTCGCAGTCGTTCAGGGAAGCTGCTGAGCTTCAAGAAAGGGGCGTTTCGTGTGGCCATCGACCAGGGCATGCCGGTCCTGCCCGTAACCGTGGTGGGAACCCGCGATATCATGCCGGCCGATTCGCTGAAGATTCGACCGGGCCGGGTCATCATGCGTATTCATCCTTCGGTCGCGACTGATGGAATGTCTGTCGAGCAGGTTCGTGATTTGCGTGACCGGGTCAGGGAAATCGTGGCCAGTGGGCTGGAGCCCGGGGAATCCGCTGCATGCAACTGAACGTCCCGGACCCTGAGTACACGGCGTCCAATCGCGCCAAGGCGAATTTCATTCTGGCCATCAAGATCACGATCGCCTTTGTGGCGCTGATGTGGACGGTGTTCGTGCTTCAGCAGATTCTGCCGTTCGATCTGGCTCGCCTGGGACTGCGGCCACGTGACCCGATGGGCTTGCTGGGCTTGCTGACCACGCCGTTGTTGCATGGCAACCTGTCTCACATCGGCTCCAATACAATGCCGCTGTTCGTTGGCGGCGTGGCCATGCTGTATCTCTACCCCAATTCCTCTCTGCGGGCATTACCGATGATTTATGTCGGGTCGGCCGCGCTGGCCTGGACATTCGCTCGTCCAAGCATTCATATCGGCGCTTCGGGGCTGGTTTACGGCATCCTCACCTTCGTGTTCATTTCCGGCATTCTGCGCCGGGACATGCGCTCTGTTGGGGTCTCGCTGATGGTCTGGTTTTTCTATGGGTCCATGATCTGGGGGGTGTTTCCCGCCGGACGCTCGATGAGCTGGGAATTGCATGCCAGTGGCATGGCCATCGGCCTGGTGCTGGCATTGATGTTCTGGTCCTGGGACCGTCCGCCGGTCAAGAAATATGACTGGGAGGATGAAGATGATGAGGAGGATCTGGATTTCGATCCGGGACAATCAGACTCAACCTGGCGCGATGATCGCTGGCATTAGAGGTCCATCATGATACGCAGACTATTCGCCGTCCTGCTGGCCATCGTGGTGGTGATCCTGATTGTCGGGTTCATGCTGCCGCGCCAGGTTACGGTGGAGCGCAGCGTGACCATCGACCAGCCCGCAGAAGTGATTTTCGAGGTGCTCAGCGACTTTCGCCACTTCAGCCAGTGGTCGCCCTGGCACGAAGCCGATCCGGATGCCGGATACCGTATCGAGGGCCCGCCATCCGGTGTCGGCGCTACCCTGGTCTGGAGTGACGAGGCCGGTAGCGGGGCGGGGCGCTTGTGGATCGTCGGGGTCAGTCCGAATGAGCGCATCGACATGGAAATGGAGCTCGGTGACAGCGAGGTGGAGAGCTACTTTCGCCTCGAACCGGACGGGCTCGGGCAGCGCGTGACCTGGGGCATGCAGGTGGAGTTTGGCGTGTTCGACCTGACCGGTCGCTACATCGGTCTGATGCTGCCTTCCCTGATCGGGCGCAGTTACCGTGACGGGCTGGAACGCCTGGCCGACTATCTCGACCGCACCCCGGGTCAGGTTCCACCGGTACCTGAAGATCTGGAAATGGACCCTTTGCCCATTCGAGATCAGGCCGAACGCCCGTGAACCGACCGACTGTGCATGTCCTGGGCTGTGGCCGAGCCACTCGCAGTGTGCTGCGCTGGTTGTTCGAGAACGATCAGATCGATATCGGCCAGGTCTGCAACCGCAGCCTGGACAGTGCTGCCGAGGCCGTCGAGTTCATGGGCGCCGGCCAGCCGGTCGAGGTGCTGGATCACGAAATCACCGGCGGCTGGCTGTTGCTGGGACTTCCCGACGGTCAGCTTGATGGTCTCGCACGAGGATTGGCCTGTCGCATGCCCGGTCAGCCGGAGCTCGCCTTCCACCTGTCGGGCTCGACGCCTGCCGCCGTTCTCGAGCCACTGGGCACACCGATCGCCTCGATCCATCCGGTGCGCGCTTTTTCCGATCCCGCACGGGCCGTGGCCCAAATGAGCGCGACATGGTTTGTTGCCGAGGGTGCGCCCGAGACCTGCGCGCAACTGGAGCCGGTATTCACCCGCGCCGGGGGTCGCTGGCTGACTCTTGGTAGTGGCGACAAGGCGCTTTATCACGCCGCCACTGTGGTCGCCAGCAACTACCTGGTCACGCTGACCCAACTGGCCCGCACTCTGGCGACACAGGCCGGCCTGGAGTCCGAGTCAGCCGCGGAATTGCTTGGTCATTTGCAAGCAACAACCTTGGCCGGACTTGAAGCTTCTTCACCTGCACAGGCCTTGACCGGCCCGATCGAACGCGGTGATCTGGCCGCCTGTTCCCGGCTGGTCAAGGCCGTCGACCAGGCCAATCCCGACGCTGGCCGGCTATTCCGCAACCTGGCCCTGGCCACCCTGGACCTGGCCATGGAAAAACGCGGCCCAAAACCGACTGATCAGCCCTTGCGTCAACTCCTATCTCCGCCAGATCCGTAGGTCGGGGCTACATCCCCGACGGACAATGTCGAATCCACCCCCACTGCATTGTCGTCGCGTTCTAACCGGATTCGTGCTCAACACACGTTGAATTGAAGTCGATGATTGATACGTCGTCCGTCGGGGACGTGGCCCCGACCTACCGGTATTCACCAATCAGCAAGATCCACCTCAGACAAGCGTTCACTCCACGATCCGACTACATCGGTTTGATCAACGCCGGCTTCCAGAACGGCATGAAATTCATCCAGGCTGAGCAGACGGACTCCCAGCCGTTCCAGATGAGGATTCCAGATCTGGCAGTCGGCCAGCAGAAAACCCCAGCTTGCCAGGCAGCGCATCAGCACTGCCAGTGCGATCTTGGAGGTATCGCGGCGGTGATGGAACTTGGATTCGGCAAAAAAGATCTTGCCGATGGCCACGCCGTACAGACCGCCACTGAGCTCACCGTCGTGCAGGATTTCGATGCTATGGGCATGGCCCAGCTTGTGCAGATGGTTGTAAGCCTCGATCATCGCCGGAGTGATCCACGTGCCGGTCTGATCTTGGCGAGGCCCGGCGCAAGCCTGAATGACGGCATCGAATTGCGTGTCCATCCTGACGGAGAATCGAGCCTGGCGCAGGGTGCGGCGCAGGCGGCTGGGCGGTTGCCAGTGTTTGGGAATCAGCACTGCGCGTGGTTCCGGTGACCACCACAGGATGGGCGAGCCGTGTTCATACCAGGGAAAAACGCCCTGCCGGTAGGCCTTGAGCAGGCGGACCGGCTCGAGATCACCGCCCCAGGCGACAAGGCCTTCCGGATGGCCGATTTCGCGCGGATCGGGAAATGCACACTTCGGGTCCGGATCGAGTTGTGGAATGTGATAGCGCTTCATGCCGCGTGCTCGCCGAAGGGGTTGAGTCCATCCAGGTGCCGTCGGTATTCCTGCAGCGCGTTGTCCTCGGCGATCAGGTAGCGAGCGATCCCCTGGCGCAGGCCGGGATGGCGAATGTAGTGAAACGATCGGGTTTTCTGCGGCAGAAACCCGCGCCGAATCTTGTGCTCACCCTGGGCGCCGGGCTCGAACCATTGCAGGCCATTCTCGATACAGTATTCAATGCCCTGGTAGTAGCAGGTCTCGAAATGGACATCGCGGGTATCCTCCAGGCTGCCCCAGTAACGACCGTAGAGGCGCTGATCGTCGCGCCAGAAAATCGCTGCCGCCCGGGCACGATCATGCTGCCGTGCGACGCACATCAGAAAGTTCTCTCCAAATCGCTCGGCGTTGAGCGCGAAAAAATCGCGATTGAGCATCGGCAGGTTACCGTACAGCGCGAAAGTGGACTGGTAGCATCGATCGGCAAATTCGATGTCGGCATCTCTCATCGCAAGCCCGTCGATCCACTCAAACCGCCAACCCAGGTTGAATACCTTGCGTCGCTCGGCACGAATGTTTTTGCGTGGCTTGCGCTTGAGGGCATCGAGAAAATCCTGAAAGTCCCGGTAGCCTTGATTGTGCCAGTGAAATTGCCAATCGTAGCGGGCCAGCCACTCGGTACGTTGCCCGATGATGCGAGCATCGGCCTCACTGCAGAAATTGATGCCGGCCGACGATAAGCCGTTTTCTTCGACCCGATCGCGAGCCAGGTCAAGCAGCCGACCTGCGGCAGTTGGGTGTTGTTCGCTACCGAGCAGGCGAGGGCCGGGTACCGGGCTGTATGGCACCGCGATCAACAATTTCGGATACCAGGACAGGCCGGCGCCGTGAGCGGCGCGCGCCCAGGCCCAGTCGAACACGAATTCCCCATGGGAGTGGGACTTGATCCAGGCGGGTGCGCCGGCCTGGATCTGGTTGCGGTCGTCGCGCACCACAATCGGATTGCATTGCCAACCGGAGCCCGGGCTAACACACCCTGCCTGCTCCAGTGAGGCCAGAAACCGCCAGTCGGCAAACGGGCCGGTGGCGCGGGTCAGGCCGTTCCAGGCCGATGCGCCCAGTTCGGTGATCGAGCCGTGTTCAGTCGCTTTGCTCGGCAAGGAATTTCTCGGCATCCAGAGCCGCCATGCAGCCGAAACCGGCCGAGGTCACGGCCTGGCGGTAGACGTGGTCGGCCACATCACCGGCGGCATACACGCCCGGAACACTGGTGGCGGTGGCCATGCCTTCAAGGCCGGAGCGAATCTGGATGTAGCCATCGGCCATATCGAGTTGTCCATCGAAAATCCCGGTGTTGGGATCATGGCCGATGGCGATGAAGACCGCATCAACATCGAAATCCGAGGTCTCGCCGGTGGCGACATGGCGAATCCGCATGCCGGTGACGCCATCATCATCACCCAGGACCTCGTCGAGCACATGATCCCACTGAATCTCCACCTTGCCCTCGGCCTCCCGTTGAAACAGGCGGTCCTGGAGAATCTTTTCGGCACGCAGTTCATCACGGCGATGAACCAGGGTCACCTTGCTGGCGATATTGGACAGATACAGGGCTTCCTCGACCGCAGTGTTGCCGCCACCAATCACGGCCACGGGCTTGTTGCGATAGAAAAAACCGTCGCAGGTCGCGCAGGCCGATACGCCGCGGCCCTTGTAGGCTTCTTCGGAATCCAGGCCCAGGTAGCGGGCCGAGGCGCCGGTGGCGATGATCAGCGCATCACAGGTGTAGACGCCGCTGTCGCCTTCCAGGCGAAATGGACGACGACTCAGATCGGCGGTGTGGATGTGATCGAAGATCATTTCCGTATCGAACGCTTCGGCATGGGTCAGCATGCGTTGCATTAGTTCCGGACCCTGCAGGTCCGGGTAGTCGCCCGGCCAGTTTTCCACGTCCGTGGTGGTCATGAGCTGGCCACCTTGCTGGATCCCGGTGATGATGGCGGGCTTGAGATTGGCGCGGGCTGCGTAAACGGCGGCGGTGTAGCCGGCCGGGCCGGATCCGAGGATCAGAAGCCGGAAATGACGAGGATCGGCCATAGTATAATTTTCTCCAGTTTGCGGACGAGTCAGAGCTCAACGTAAGGTCGGACGCACCACAATCCAAGCAGAATGGCTGCCTGGAATTCAATGCGACGGGCGAGAATCATAACGAAATAGCCCCTCGTTGATCACCACAATTCAGTGCCTGTGACTTAAGGAGCGAAGTTCATGCGTATCGGAATCCCCAGCGAAACCAAGACCCTGGAAGGAAGAGTGGCCCTGGTGCCGGCCGCTTGTGGCGACCTGGTCCGGGCCGGGCACGAGGTCTTCATTCAAAGCGGGGCGGGAGACAAGAGCGGTTTTTCCGATGCCGATTTCGAGGCTGTCGGTGTGAACATCCTGCCCGATGCGGCGGATCTTTATGAAAAGGCCAGGCTGGTGGTCAAGGTCAAGGAGCCCATTGCCGGTGACCTGGAGCATCTGAAAGAGGATCACTTGCTGTTTTGCTACCTGCACCTGGCTGCGGAGCCGGATCTGACCCAGCGTCTGCTCGAGATCGGTTTGACCGGTGTCGCCTTCGAAACCGTTGAAGAGGTCGATGGATCGCTGCCATTGCTGGCGCCGATGAGCAACATCGCCGGGCGCATCGGTGTGCAGGTGGCCACTCACTTGCTGCATCAACCCCAGGGAGGGCGCGGCATCTTGCTGGGGGGGTTGCCGGCGGCCAATCGCGGCCATGTCGTGGTGCTGGGCGCCGGGGCCGCTGGTGGCAATTCCGCCCGGCTGGCCGCAGCCATGGGTGCACGGGTCACGGTGTTGGACAAGCGCCAGGATCGACTGGCCGAAATGATGGCCATCGGCCCCAACGTGACCGCTTTGTATCCCTATGCCGAAACGGTCGGTGAATATGTCTCCAAGGCGGACATGGTGGTCGGCGCGGTGCTGGTGACCGGGGCGAAGGCACCGCATGTGGTGACCCGTGAGATGGTTTCCAGCATGCTCGACGGCAGCGTGGTCGTGGATATTTCGGTCGATCAGGGTGGCTGCTTCGAAACCACACGACCAACCACTTATGCCGATCCCACTTACCAGGTCGAGGGCGTGACGCATTTTGCCGTGACCAACATGCCGGGAGCGGTGCCGCGCACCTCCAGCCAGGCGCTGTCAGCGGCGATCCTGCCCTACGTGCAGCAGATGGCGAGGTCGGGATGGGAAGACATCAGTGCCTTGTCCAAGGGTGTGAATGTGCGTGACGGGCAATTAGTGCATCCCGCCCTGAAATGACTATAATCAGGCATTTGCCGGATTTTCTTCAGGTTGGTTCTTGACATGGCGCGAGCCGCAAGCAAGTCCAAAGGTGCCATCAACGACGACGATGGTGCGCTGGCGAGACGGATCGCCGAAGCGGTTTTCCTGGTCATTCTGGTCATCGCGATTTACTTGTTGTTGACCCTGGTCACTTACCACCCGGATGATCCCGGTTGGTCGCACGACGCCGCCACCGATCAGGTCCGCAACCTGGGCGGAGCCTTTGGCGCCTGGATCTCCGATCTGTTTCTGGTGTTTTTCGGTTACATGGCTTATGTTGCGCCGGTGCTGATCGGAGTGGCGGGTTTTCGTATTCTTCGTGAGCGCGCCGAACCGGCCACCCTGGCGGACTGGTCGGTTCGCACGGGTGGTTTGCTGCTTGTCGTGCTGACCGGGTGCATGTTGCTGGACATGCAAAGTCGAGGCGGTCTGGATGACGGTGGCGGCGTGATCGGGGCCGTACTGGCCGGCCCGATGATCAACGCCATGGGCTTTACCGGGGCCGCGCTGATCAATCTCACCATACTGCTGGCCGGCATTACCCTGTTTACCGGGCTGTCCTGGATCCGGGTCATCGAGGGCACCGGTCGCACGGTGCTCAGCGCCTCGGCCTGGGCAATCGAATCGGTGGGCAGGGTGCGTGACTGGATTGCCGGACGGCGAGCGCGGGCCGAGCGTGAGGAAGTGCGCAAGCGCGACACCATCAAGCGCAAGAGTCGCCAGGAAGTACACATCGAACCGCGCGTCGAGCCGACCATTTCCAAGCCGGTTGAGACCAAGTTGAGACAGCAGCCGCTGTTCAAGAACCTGACCGAGGGCGGTTTGCCGCCGCTGGACCTGCTTGATCTGCCGTCACAGAAAAAGTCGGGCTACTCGGAGGATGCACTCAAGGCGATGAGCCGCCAGGTTGAGCTCAAGCTGGCCGATTTTGGCGTCGAAGTCGAGGTGGTGGCAGTCCACCCCGGCCCGGTCATTACTCGCTTCGAGTTGCAGCCGGCTCCGGGAGTCAAGGGTGCCCAGGTCTCCAACCTGTCCAAGGATCTCGCCCGTGGCCTGAGCGTGATCTCGGTACGGGTGGTCGATGTGATTCCGGGCAAGAGCGTGATTGGTCTGGAGATTCCCAACCAGCACCGCGAGATCGTCTACCTGCGCGAAATTCTCTCCTCCGACCCTTATGTCAAGGCATCTTCGGCCTTGACCGTGGGCTTGGGCAAGAGTATTTCCGGCAAGCCCATGGTGGCCGATGTGACCCGAATGCCGCATCTGCTGGTAGCCGGCACCACCGGGTCGGGCAAGTCGGTGGCCATCAACGCCATGATTCTGAGCCTGCTCTACAAGGCCACGCCCGACGATGTGCGCCTGATCATGGTTGATCCCAAGATGCTCGAATTGTCGGTATATGAAGGCATCGGCCACCTGTTGACGCCGGTAGTCACCGATATGAAGGAGGCAGCCAATGCCCTTCGGTGGTGTGTGGCCGAGATGGAACGGCGCTACAAGCTGATGGCCGCGCTGGGGGTACGTAACCTGGCGGGTTACAACCGCAAGGTCAAGGAAGCTGACAGCAAGAACAAGCCGATTCCCGACCCGCTGGTCGATCCGGCCGCGATTCCCGAGGGCGAGGATCCCCCGGTGCTGCACAAATTGCCCTTCATTGTGGTGGTGGTCGATGAATTCGCCGACATGATGATGATCGTCGGCAAGAAAGTCGAGCAGTTGATCGCGCGCCTGGCTCAGAAGGCGAGGGCTTCGGGCATTCACCTGATTCTGGCCACCCAGCGACCCTCCGTGGATGTGATTACCGGACTGATCAAGGCCAATATCCCGACTCGCATGGCTTTCCAGGTGTCTTCGAGAATTGACTCCAGGACGATCCTGGACCAACAGGGCGCGGAGCAACTGCTGGGTCACGGTGACATGCTCTACCTGCCGCCGGGAAGTGGCCTGCCCGATCGGATTCATGGGGCCTTCGTGGATGATCACGAGGTTCACAAGGTGGTTGAGTGGCTCAAGCAGCAGGGCGAGCCGGATTATCTTGAAGATGTTTTATCCGACACCCAGACCACTACCGATGGTCAGACGATTGGGGAGAACGGTCTGCCGGAAGTCAGTGCGGGGGATTCCGAAGATGAGCTCTACGACAAGGCCGTGGCCTATGTATTGGAGAGCCGACGTGCCTCCATATCCAGCGTTCAGCGCCAGCTCAGAATCGGCTACAACCGCGCCGCCCGCCTGATCGAGGAAATGGAAGCCCAGGGTGTGGTCAGCCCTCCGGAGCATAATGGCCAGCGGGAAGTGCTGGCGCCGGCGCCGCCGAAGGATTGAAAGGCCGGCAGATGGGAGACGGCAGACGGGAGACGGGCGCGGCGGGTTTTTAGGGAACCAAAACGCTTCCGGCAATTCTTAGCCTTGAGCCTTGAGCCTTGAGCCTTGAGCCTTGAGCCTTGAGCCGTAAACCGTAAACCGTAAACCGTAAACCGTAAATCCTCCCAATGCTCCGACGACTGTCCCTCTTCGTTCTCCTCCTCCTCCCCGCCATCGCCTGGTCCGACACCGATCCGCGTGCCCAGCTTGACCAGTTCGCCGCCGGGCTGGATGCCTTGTCGGGAAGCTTTCGCCAGGTCACGGTGGAGGCCGATGGTCGCATCGTCGAGCAGACCGAGGGGCGGTTGTACTTTACTCAGCCGGATCGGTTTCGCTGGAGTTATCTTGAGCCGTTTCCACAGGAACTGGTCGCGGACGGTGAACGTTTGTGGCATTACGACGAATCGCTGGATCAGGTCACCGTCAGGGATCAGCCTCCGGCTGCGGAGTCGCCGTTGCTGGTCCTGACCCGACCGGATCTGCTGGATCGCTTCTATCGCATCGAGGCCAGCGATCAACCCGATGAGTTACGGTTCAGCCCGCTGGGCGATGACGGGGAATTCGAGCTGGCCACGCTGTTTTTTTCCGACGGACTCCCCGAAGCGCTGGAACTTATCGACCGCTTCGGCCAACTGACCCGTCTGGAAATGTACGATCTGCAACGCAATCCCGAGCTTGACCCGGACCTGTTCACCTTCGTTGTACCTCCCGGCGCCGATTTGCTGGAAGGCTACTGAGGCCCTCAAGAGCCACCTGGAATCGATGTGCCCGGCGATTTCTTGATTGCGCCGACATCGTCCCTTTCGCGTCTATTTTGTGACCTGAATCTTCCTTTACAGCGATAGTGTGATGAGGCTAGTATAGTGACGCTGATTCAAAAAGAGGGGTTTTCCTGCATGGGAATTTTCACGCAACGAGTTTTTATTCCGCGACCACTGTATTTCTGGATGCCTTTTATCTATCTATTGACCGGCGTCCTGATGTGGCTGGTTTTTTCTCATGCGCTGGTCAAACTGATGGCGCTGATGTTGATGGCCTTTGCCCTCTACATTACCGTCAAGCGCTTCTCATCGACGACCGACTCGACGGCCAGGTCACGCGCACGTCGGCGGCCTGTACGGCCTCGCTGATCCATTCTTGTCTGCACCCACTGCTCGTACTGGGCAGTGGGCGCGCTTTTGTCATCAACCTGGGAGACGCCTTGTGGTGGAATGGTGCCCAGCGATTGCTGCCCGTTTGAGTAGCACTGAATTGCCGATCACCGATAGGGGGACCGGGGTCCTTCGTGTCTTCACTCATGGCCGTGCCTCAGGATAGTGGCTGTAGACTTCGGGGCTTCGCCATCGTGACGAAAATGCGTGTGGTCATGAGAATGCCCCTCGTGATGATGTTCATGGTCGTTGTCATGGTCATGATGTTGCCCGTGGTCATGATCATGATCGTGCTCATGTTCATGATGATGGTGATGGTGCTCCACGCCGGCTTCCCGGGCCGCGGCCAGCAAGTTGGCGTAATCGTCATCGGCAAAGTCGGGGAAGCGGGTCATCAGGGCGACCACGGGCAGAAGTTCATCAT
>SL_3KL_010_SEDDRAFT_10001388_pt1 | contig 21958 bp, 17 predicted proteins | sample SodLakKL_010_SED_2_FD_10381 | JGI IMG/M metagenome (IMG submission 10381) | reverse complement strand
CTTGCCCCCGCTTCAAGTGTTTCCCATGCATCTTCAGCACTCATGATACCACCCACACCAATAATCGGCACTTTTCCCTCCGACTTGTCATGGAGGTATTTAATGGTCCTTAACGATTTCTTTCTCAGAGGTTTGCCACTTAAACCACCCTGGCCTGTCTTTTTTATGATTTTGGGATCAGTGATCAGGTTGTCGCGAAGGGATGTGGTATTGGTTGCAACAATACCATCCAGCCTGGCTTCTTCAACCATGGAAAGCACATCGTCAAGCTGTAGCTCGGTAAGGTCTGGTGAAATCTTTAATAATACAGGCTTGGGGTTATTTCTTGAAAAATTGTTTTCCTGCACGGTATTCAGAATTTTCATCAGTGCTCTTCTGTCTTGAAGGGCATTCATCCCTTTGATATTGGGGCAGCTTACATTGATCACAAAATAGTCAACCAAGTCAAAAAGCTTTTCAAAGCAATACAGGTAATCTGCAGCTGCATTTTCATTGGGAGTAAGGGTGTTTTTGCCAATATTTCCGCCAATGATGACCCCTTGTCTTTTTCGATTGAGTTTTGCAGCAAAAGCCTCAACACCATGGTTGTTAAAGCCCATTCGGTTTATAAGTGCCTGATCTTTTTGAAGTCTGAACAGCCTTGGCTTTGGATTTCCTTTCTGTGGCAGTGGCGTTACGGTTCCTGTTTCAACATGGCCAAATCCAAAATATGCTAATGCAGGATAAACGCTTGCTTCTTTATCAAAGCCGGCAGCAATGCCTACCGGGTTCGGGAATTGTATTCCGAACAGGGTGCGTTGTAAGCGGGAGTCCCTGATCAGGTAACGCTTTCGAAACAAATAGGAAACAAAAGGTATCCTGCAAAGTATCGGCAAAAGAATATTTACTGCCCGGTGTATCCATTCAGGCGGACAAAGGAATAAGAGGGGGCGGATTATGGATTTATACATGGGATGTCACCATACCATTATTTGGACGATTTTTTTCCGGTTGAAGTGCCGGGCTTATCGCTTTTGGTCTTCTCATTTTCAGGAGAAGTTTCTTTTTTGTCCTCAGCATCAGTCCCGGAATCTGCACTTTCTTCTTCCCCGGCATCCGGGTCTTCAGGCTTGGATATCATGTCTTTTTCCAGGAGAATGCCGTACCATGTGAAGATCTTTTTCATGTCCGAAATATAAACCCTGTCTTTGTCATAATCCGGTAGTACTTCTTCGAACGCCTGCCTGATTTCATCCGGTGTGGCTTGTTTTGCATCCAAGGCCGGCTTGCCTTCAGTCAGCTCATAAATCTTCCACAAAATATTCTTTAGCGGAACATCCTTTTCCATCGTAAACACACTGATGTCCTCCAGTATGCTGCTGCGGTCAGTGGGGAATACGGGCATTTTTCTGCCATCCAGAAGAGATTCCACCACAAAGCCGTTTCGTGTTTCGGCAATCATTTTGTACAAACCCGGCTTGCCGCTGATGGTCATGATTTTGCTTAAATCCATACGATATGATATTTTAAAAAAATGGCTTCAATGTGTTTGTTTCTAAACTATCAACAAACATCATGTAAAAATACATTTTTTTCGTGAATCAATGCGGTTTGGCCGCATGGTTTTCAGAATAACCGCATGATTACCCGGAAAGCTACTGTCTATGACAGTTTAATGGATTACGATCCTTCCCGTTTGAATCTCCCTGCCGCTTGAAAAACGCACGATATATATACCTGTGGGAATCGTTCCAAGCTCCACTGATTTCAGCGTTTCCCATTGAGACGGAGGGATAGTCTGCTGATGAATGATTTGCCCCCTGGTGTCCATAATAGTCATTTCCAGGGTTTCATAAAACGGCGACAGAGAAACAGTAAAGCTCCCACTGTTGGGATTTGGAAAGATGTTGTAGCGCAGCGGATCTTCAACCTGGCTGATATCTGCTGTGATGTCCTCAAAAATGGCAACAATGTTTGCATTGTTTTCGATGTTGATGTGCAGGGTGTCAGAGTAATAATAGTCGGTATGATTGACCTTCCATTTGACAAATTTCCAGTCCTCTCCGGGAATGGCAACAATTTCCAGTTCTTCCCCACCTTCAACCTCATACTGTCCGGGTTCGGGATCGGTGGTACCTGTTCCTTCCACATTGATAATGACCACATATCCGTTTTCTTCATTCACCACCACATAATTTTCTTTGATGATGGTTTCACCATCATATTCCAGGGTTATGGTTTTGCCGCCGCTGGTAGTGTATATAACTTCGTGCGGACCGGTGCCGGTAGCGGTGGCAGGTTCTGCTCCATCTCCAAAATGCCAGCTGACGTTTTCAGGTTCATTGCAATAGTTGAGGTGAAAGTTCACCGGAGTGCCAACAGTAACAGCCATAGGGTCGGCAATAAAATCCACGGCATCTCCCGTTACAGTAAATGTATAATAACCATCAGGAGCCACGAAGGGTTTATTAATGGTTTTTCCGTTTACATTGGTGGCACTGATATAGTAAGAAACTTCTGTCATGCAAGGCTGCCCGGGGATATAGGCATAATAAGTGTCTTCTTCAAGCACCATTTGTAGTTGTTCAAAAGACTCATCATCGCCTGTTTTCCAGTAAACAAAGGCTTCTTCGATACCGGCATAGTTGCTGATATTGGCCATTACTTCATAATTCAAATCATTATATTCTGCTTCCAGAATACGTGCATGGGCGATATGAATCGGATCGTCAGCGGCAATTTCACGGGTTACACAATGGATGGCGCCACTGGCAGAGATCACATTGTTCATGTTGATTCCCACAATTTCGTATCCGGGCATGGCTTCCTCATAAATGGCAAGCGCATCGGCATCAAGGTAACTGCCATAAACCGGTACGAGCACCACATGGTTCAGGATAATGGAGTTTGTATAGGTACGATAATGTGCCTGCGGTGGGTAGTTGCCGCTGGGGCTTGGTGCCATTGGTACCCTCACGACGTTAAAAGGTCTTTCATAAGCAGTCTGATAGTTGCTGAGCAAGTAATCAAGGTTGGCTTCAATGAAAGGCCCATCTGATACACCTTGAGGAAACTCGCCGACAAGTAGTGTCTCTTCATCCAGCAGCTTCATGTGCATATCCAGGTGAGAAATATTATCGTATGGCAACTCATCCATCTTTATGTATGTATGAATACCTTTGAATTCATACTTAATCTGGTCAATTTGGGCCTCAGTGAAGTTCGAATTTTCTGACAAAATCAGTTTGGATGAAAAGCCCTGTCCAAATCCGTCGGCCATAAAGTTGCCGCCCGTGGCAGTAAGCAGATTAGAGCCCATAGCCATCTGGTAAATAGGCAGGCCCAGATAACCGGCCATAAAGCCTGGCACCTGGTTGTCCTGGGGACGCGGCCTGTTGTAATCCCAGTCTATGAAAGCAAGCTCGTCGGTACCGTCAAGGTAAACGCTTTGTGGGCCATAGTCTCTTACCCATACACTGTTATATGGAGCATTGATGAATTCAATGTTGTCAAGAGGTACGTTCCCAGAAATGAGGTAGTTTTGCACCCACGACTGGTTTGAGGTAATGATGTAAACGGTAACTGCAGACTGTGCATGTCGGACAATTTCCCGCAACTCCGGACTGTATGCAGCCCAGGTTACGATTACAGCCTGTGCTTCTTCAAACTCACCGGGTGTGCACGCGGCGGATTGGCAGGCGGGGTGATGTTAAGCGGAACGGGCAAATTATCCCGGTAATCCTGGTATATAGCCTTTTCTTCTTCTGTCATCCATTTAGGCAGAACTTCCTGGGCTGCTGATTCATGAAGAAAAAAACCATTTGAGAAAAAAAGGAACGTGGTAAGAAATAAAATAAAACGCATGTTTGAAATTAATTGAACTATCAGGTTATTGAACGAAACATTTCGATTTAAGATCCACAATGTTGGAATCGGGTGACTTATCAACGGCCGATTGTTTTTCCGGGATGGTCACCTTAAAGAAATTGTATGCAAAAATACGCATAATTCTATAAATAGACCACTCAGGAGAACATCTGGAGGCTGTGCAGTTTTTTATAGATACCATCTTTGTCAAGTAACTCGCTGTGTGTGCCTGTTTCTCTGATACGTCCCTCGTGCATTACGCAAATGAGGTCGGCGTTGATGATGGTAGATAACCGGTGTGCTATTACAATAGAGGTGCGGTTTTCCATCACGTTCAACAACGCCTCCTGCACGTACTTCTCCGATTCGGTATCCAGCGATGATGTGGCTTCGTCTAAGATAAGAATGGGTGGGTTTTTCAGAACGGCCCGTGCGATACTGATTCGTTGTCTTTGCCCGCCTGACAGTTTGCTACCGCGGTCACCTATGTTGGTATGGTAACCCAGTGGGCTATCCATGATGAAGTCATGCGCATTGGCAATTCGTGCCGCCTGTATCACTTCATCTTCGGTAACATCATCAGCACCAAAGGAAATATTGTTATAAAAGGTGTCATTAAACAATATGGGTTCCTGGTTTACATTTCCCATTAGGCTGCGCAAATCCTTGATCCTGACTTGTTGCAATGGAATACCATCGATGGTGATCTCTCCTTCTTCCACATCGTAAAACCGTGGAATAAGGTCAACAAAGGTTGATTTCCCAGCACCTGATTGCCCCACCAGGGCAACTTTCCGGCCTTTTTTGATGGTAACATTGATGTCTTTCAACACATAATTGTCTTCATATTTAAAAGAAACATTCTGAAATGTGATATCGGAATGAAACCCCTTCTTTGATTTGGCTTCAGGGTTGTCTTTGATGGTTATTTCAGCGGTGAGCACGCTGTCGATACGCTCCGCCGATGCCAGACCTTTTTGGACATTGTACCATGCTTTGGTAAAGTTTTTTGCTGGCTGAATAATCTGGGAAAAGATAGCAAGGTAACCTACGAAGGCTTCCGGTGACAACGTGCTGTTTCCGGAGAGTACCAGTGAGCCGCCAAAGAGGAGGATCACGATAAAGACCGTTGTTCCCAGGAATTCACTGACAGGTGATGCAAGATCCTGGCGACGGTACAATTTATTCATGATCCGGGTATAAAGATTATTAAGGCTTTGAAATCGCACCCTCATCTTGTTTTCAGCGTTGAAGGCTTTGATGATGCGCAGGCCGGATAATGTTTCTTCCATTACCGAAAGAATCAGCCCGAGTTTGCTTTGACTTTTCAGGGCTGTAGGTTTCAACGATTTGGCAATCCTGCCGATGATGAATCCGGCAATGGGTAAAAGAATCAGGACAAAAAGGGTTAACTGCGGGCTCATCAGCATCAGCCAGCCCATAAATACCATGATCGTGATAGGATCACGGAATGCCAGGGCCATGGAGCTGATCACACTCAGCTCGATCTGGGAAACATCATTGGTCATTCGGGAAATGATATCTCCCTTGCGGCCTTTTGAATAGTATGAAAGGGGTAAATCTATGGTTTTCCGGTATATGTCGTTGCGGATATCTTTTACCACACCATTCCGCACCGGGGCCAGATGGTACAAACCCAGATATCTGAATCCGTTTTTAAAGAGGCTTGTGAAGATCACAATCATGCTGATGAAAAAGAGTGCTGCCAGCTCTCCATGATTCTGAATCAGGTTAGCCATATAATAGTTGAAGTTGTTCATGACAACTTCGAAATTGAATCGAAACGGCATCAGTTCGTAGTGTCCCTCGTGGGTGCTGAACAGAATGCTCACAAAGGGGATCAGCATATTCAGGCTGAACAGGGAAAAAATCACCGAAAAGATATCGCAGGATGAATTTAAAGTTTCGCATAAGTGCAGCCTTGTTTTATCAGGGTAAAGGATCGGGGATGATACCGGTATAGTTGAATGGGCTTATCTTTTTCATTCGTTCTTTGTCTTGCGGATCAATGTCCAGATTATCGATAAACTGGTCAATCATCTCCCGGGTAATGGTCCGGTTTTGCCTGGTTAATTTTTTCAATGCCTCATATGGTTCAGGGTAATTCATGCTACGGAGCATGCTTTGTATAGCCTCGGAGACCACAACTGTATGCTTTTCAAGGTCTTCATTGATTTGCTGGGTGTTCACACCTATTTTTCCCAGACCTTTGCTTACGGCTTTGAGGGCAATGAGCATATGTCCGAGAGGTACACCGATAATGCGGAGAACGGTAGAGTCACTCAGGTCCCGTTGCAGCCTGCTCACCGGCAATTTCGCCGAAAGATGCTCTAACAGGGCAATAGCCACACCAGCATTGCCTTCTGCATTTTCAAAATCAATGGGATTTACTTTATGAGGCATTGCTGAAGAACCTGTTTCCGATTCCAGCACTTTTTGGGTAAAAAAAAATGGTAAGGATGCGTTTCAGATTGTCGAACATAGCAGCCAAACCATCGTAATGATCGATTTGTGTGGTGATTCTTGACCTTTCCAAACCGAGGGATTGCACGAGTTTGTCAGCAAAAAGGTTCCAGTCAATATCCGGATAACACACGTGGTGTGCGTTGAAATTTCCTGTAGCACCACCGAATTTTGCTTTGAATGGTAAAGCTTTCAGCATATTTATCTGTTGTGACAGCCTTTCATGGAACACACGTAATTCTTTTCCTACAGTAGTGGGGGAGGCCGGTTGACCGTGTGTTCGGGCCAGCATCGGGATTTGCAGCCAATTGTTGGACAACTCCCGGATCTTAATCATCAATTCATCCAATGCAGGATAGATCACTGCCTCCAGACCTTCTTTTAAGGATAAGGGTAAGGCTGTATTGTTGATATCCTGGGATGTGAGTGCGAAGTGCACCATTTCCCTGTATTCCTGCAGGCCAAACGCATCCAGCCTTTCTTTGATAAAATACTCAACCGCTTTGATGTCATGATTGGTTTCCTCTTCAATGGCTTTGACACGCAAGGCATGGTTGTGGTCGAAAGAATCGGCTACACTTCGGACTTTTTCCAGGTCTTCTTTTTTGATATGGCCCAGGGGCGGAAGCGGTATATCGGCGAGTGCCAGGAAATATCTGACTTCCACCATAACCCGGTACCTTATCAACGCCTCTTCGGAGAAGTAGGCGCTGAGGGGGCGGGTTATTTTTTGGTATCGGCCATCGACCGGACTGATATTGGAAAGACTTTGCATGGCTGTTTGCTTATCCGGGATAAGCTGCCCGGGAAAATGATTATATATCGGCAACACCTGGTCCTGTTCCAGTTTTCCGGACCGGCACCATTAGATTCCGGTTCTGTCCGGCATTATTATTGGCGTTTCCGCTTTTTCTTCTTTTGGGCTTCCTGTTGCCTTGCCAGCTCTTCCATCCTCATTTGCCATTTGGACTTTTTAACCGGTTTCTTTTTGTTTTCTTCAATTTTGGCATGAAGCGCGTCTTCATCAATGAAACGGCGGAAAATAAACATCTGGCCAAAGGTGATCACATTTGCCAGAAAATAATAGTAGCTCAGGCCTGAAGCAAAATTGTTGAAAATACCCAACAGCATCACCGGCATGATGTAGAGCATTGTTTTCATACCGGGCATTTGATTACCGGTACTCATCATTTGAGAGTTCATGTGGGTATAGATGATCATGGAGCCTGCCATCAGGAGTGTGAAGAGGCTGACATGATCGCCATAAAACGGGATTGAAAATGGCAGATCAAAAATGGAATCATAGGATGACAGGTCGTCGGCCCACAGGAAACCTTCCTGGCGAAGCTCAATTGAAGCAGGGAAGAAGCGGAACAGCGCAATAAGTATTGGTAGCTGAAGAAGCATGGGGATGCAGCCCGACATTGGGTTTACACCCGCTTTTTTATACAGCGACATCGTAGCCTGCTGCTTCTTCATGGCATCCTCCTTTTTCGGGAATTTTTTGCTCAGCTCATCGATTTCCGGTTTCAACAGGCGCATTTTTGCCTGCGAAAGATAGGTTTTGTATGCGATGGGCAGCAGGATAACCTTTAACAGAACTGTAAGGATCAGAATGATGATGCCGTAATTCAGGTCAAAACCATCAAGATAGTTGAACATCGGGATCACCACAAAACGGTTTATCCAGGAGGTCAGGAAGAAGCCCCATCCCAGTGGGATTTTGCGTTCCAGTTCAAGGTCCAGCGAAGTAAACAGACGATAGTTATTGGGACCCAGGAACCATTGCATGGGATATTCATTGTCGGTTCTGGCGTCATAGTCCAGGTTTATGGAGGCTGACATGATCTTCAGAAACTCTTCATTATCCTCCGGCAGGGTTCTGCTGGCCACGTCGGCGTTTGCCATACCTTCAGTTCCGATGAGTACGGTTGAGAAGAACTGTTGTTTGAATGATATCCATCTGACGCTGGTTGTCAGCCGTTCTGAACCATCCCTGCCGGGCCTTAACCTGGAAACTTCGTTGGTGGCATATTTGTAGAATACGGTTGTATTGTTCAGTTCGTTTTGACGGCTTTTTTCCTGTCTGGGCAGTTTTTGTTGCCAGTCGAGGGTGAGGAAGGTGGTGTTGGGTGCGATGGCTTCGCGCATACCGATGAACCGGATATCGAAATCAATCATGTATTGATCGGCTGCTATATCATATGTCATTTCGATATAGCTGGGTTGTTCTTCGGTGTGGAAGTCGCTGTAAGCGCGCATGGAGAATATTGCTCTTTCATCACCTCCAATGTTGAAATGCCTGTCATCGGTAACCGGCAGGTTATTAAGATAGGGGATAAAAAACAGGTTTTCGGTTGAAATATTTCTGTTACCGGAAAAGAAATTGAAGGTAAACTGGTCGTCTTCGCCGGTTATGAGCATAAGCGGTTCCTGGTTGAAACGCTTGAACTCTGTTAACTCGGCGGTTTGGATATGGCCTCCTTTATTGGTAAATTGCAGCCGCAGTACTTCGGTTTCCAACACAAAAAGTTCTTCTTCACCTGTGGCGCTGCGTGAGAAAAACCCCATCCTGTCTCTAAGCCTTTGTTGTTCGAGTGTATCGGGGATGGCAGGGTCATCTGCTACCCTTTCAGGAATTTGCTCTTCGACTGTTATGGCGGTTTCCTCCAATTGTCTTTGACGCTCTTCGGCTTGCATCCGTTGTACTTCTGCAATACTATCCTGTATTCTCCTTGCTTCCAGGCGCTCTTCTTCGCTTGGAGCCATCCAAATACTATATCCAATGATGATAACGGCGATAATAATCAGCCCGATGATGTTGTCTCTGGTCATTTGTTAAATGATTTTTGCGACTGCAAAGATAAGTGAAAAGCTTGAACCAAAACAGGGTATTATAAAGGATTGGCTTTGGCAGCTCGCACAAAGTCGATAAAAAGCGGGTGGGGGGCATCAACCGTGCTTTTGTATTCGGGATGAAACTGAACGCCGATAAACCAGGGATGGTCTTTCAGCTCAACGATCTCTACCAGTTCGGTTTCGGGATTTATCCCGGATGGGATCAGCCCTGCCTTTTCAAAACGTTCAAGATAAGTATTGTTGACCTCGTACCTGTGCCGGTGACGTTCAGATATGAGCTCTTTGCCGTATATTTTTTGCGCCAGGCTCATCGGTTTTAATTGACATGGGTATGCACCAAGCCTCATGGTTCCGCCCTTGATATGGACTTTTTTTTGTTCTTCCATGATGTCAATAACGGGATCGGGTGTTGAGGGGGCCATTTCGGTTGAGTGGGCATGGGGGATATTGAGGACATTCCTGGCAAACTCTATCATTGCGCATTGCATGCCAAGACAGATACCAAAAAAGGGAATGTTGTTTTTCCTGACGTAGGTAATGGCAGATATTTTTCCTTCTATTCCGCGATCTCCAAACCCCGGTGCAACGATAAGGCCTTTCAGACCGGCCAGCTTTTCAACCAGGTTGTTATCATCCAGTTGTTCGGAGTGGATCAACCTGAGATTCACCTTGCAATGGTTTTCAGTGCCTGCATGAATCAAGGCTTCAATGATTGACTTATAGGCATCAACCAATTCAACGTATTTGCCCACCAGTCCTATGTCAATGGTCTTCCTGGGAGTTTCCAGCTTCCGTATAAAGCCTTCCCATTTTTTGAGACTTGGTGGACGTTTGGCCGGGGCCTTTGTCTTTTTCAATACGACACTGTCAAGCCTTTCAGCTTTCATCAGCAGGGGAACCTTGTAAATGCTGTTGGTGTCGATGGATTCGATTACTGAGCTTGCATCCACGTTGCAAAACAGCGCAATTTTATTGCGGATACCTTGGTTTAATGGTNTTTCGGTGCGGCAAACCAGGATATCGGGTTGCACACCATATTCGAGCATGGTTTTTACAGAATGTTGTGTGGGTTTTGTTTTAAGTTCCTTTGCTGCCGACAAATAGGGGATAAGGGTAAGGTGAATCACCAGGCTGTTTGTACCCATCTCCCATTTAAGCTGGCGGATGGCTTCGATGTAGGGCAGGGATTCAATATCACCCACGGTGCCGCCAATTTCCGTAATAACAAAATCATATTTCCTGCATTCGCCCAATAACCGGATGCGGTATTTGATCTCATCGGTGATGTGTGGAATAACCTGTACGGTTTCACCGAGGTAGTCGCCACGTCTTTCCTTTTCAATCACGGCCTGGTAAATCCGGCCGGTGGTAACATTGTTGGCCTGGGATGTTGGTACGTTCAAAAACCTTTCGTAGTGCCCAAGGTCAAGATCGGTTTCTGCGCCGTCTTCGGTCACATAACATTCGCCGTGTTCGTATGGGTTCAGGGTGCCGGGATCGATATTGATATAGGGGTCAAGTTTCTGTATGGTGACGGTAAAACCCCTGGCCTGCAAAAGCTTGGCAAGCGATGCAGATATGATTCCCTTTCCAAGCGAAGAAGTTACACCACCTGTTACAAAAACAAACCTGGTATGTAGTTTGACTCCCGGCATAATGATGAATTAAGATGCGAAAGTAAGAAAAGATTGTCACACAAGCATTCTTATTCTGATTTTTCTGAATCTCTTGAGGAACCGAGGCTCTTTTCGCTGTCGGGCTGGTTTTTCATGATTGGATCCGGCTGTGAATGGTTAGCGGGAGGAATCAGGTTTTCTTCACTTTTTTTCTTGATGGTCTTTCTTCGCTCAAGTACAGAGTCATCGTCTTTGCTTACTCTCTCCTCAATCACAATNTCTTCGGTTTCATCCGTTTCTTTCGGCCAGAAGCCACACCCACCGGTTTTTTTGATCAGGTANTANCCNCCGGCAAGCGCCAGCATNATNGCTGCGAGCCCCAAAATCTGTATCCCGNTGTATTTTTCAAAATCAACAACAATCACTTTACGTGCCAGTGCTATGATGGCCACGAGTAACACCACTTCCACATGGATCACATGCTCTTTGAAATACACTTTGATGGTATCCAGAAGCTCAATTCCAATAACTACCAACAGGAAAACACCGAATACATTCATCAGGTTGTCCAGGTTGATGATAAAGTGGTCACTGTCGCTTTCAATAACTGCCTTAACCAGAACATAACCTAATTCAATCGTGGCAATAATAAGAAGGATAGACATCATCGCAATCAATGACTTGATGATGTACCTTTCAATCTTATGAACTGTCTTTTTCAAAAGAGGGGGGGTGTCATCCTTATATGGCATGGTGTGATTATTTTAATGGTGAAACAAACAATTTGTATTTCAAAACGTAAATTTCTGAAAGAACCAGGATCATAATGACCATCAGGAAGTTTCAACCCGGATAATCTGCCCGGCTTTTTGATAGCTGCGACCCTGATATACGAATCAGGGTTGTAAAAATACGAAAACTATCCGATTCGCATCATTTTTCAGACCACAGTTGTTAAAGTATTCAATGATTTGTATTATGCTGATATAATACTTGTTAAGAAGTTTTATTTTACACAAAATAACACTGGGGAAATGGACATCATGTTTGCATGAGGGTAACAGGAACTTTGATGTGGGAAGGTTGACGAAAAACGCCGGCCTTACGTGAACCTGTTTTCACTATCGAAAGCCGGCGGATGTTCGCCAATTTTACAAGCTGTTAACCTATTGAAGGAGCAGCCCGGTAGAAACGATTGAATTTATTCCTTGTGAAATGGGGTAGGATCTTCTTTTTCCGGTTTGATCAGCTCCAGGATCACAGCCTGAAGATCAATGAGACTGCCGGGAGAGTGAGCTTCATGACCTTGAACCGGTGCAGACAAAACCCGTGTGTCTTCTTTTGCTTCGGCTTCAGGGGATACTTCTATCTGGATGGTTTTGCCATGTGCCGTTTCAAAAGTCAGAACCGTGTTTCCGGAAAACGAACTTGCCATAGATGCAGCACCAAATCCCGCTGCCAGTATGATTGTGAAGATTGATTTTTTCATGATTACTTAATATTAAAAGGTTTAACATCTATTTAGTTTCAGTTGACAAAATTCAGCTTTGTTGGAAACTTCTGTTTGAAGAATGATTTCTTTATTATTGATTATATCAAAGAAGCTGAATTCATTAATATATACAAATGAAATCATATAATGTTCAACATACAAGATAATAAATTAAACACTTTTAAGAATTATTTAGAAATAATACAGAATTTATTCGTCAATAAAAATCGGTACCTTTGGCATGGCTTAATTCCGCAGTGCTTTGGTCAGACGGCCAATATATAAAGGATTATTCCGGTTTGTAACAATTATTTATGGATATGCCCTACGACTATTTAAGGCGCACAACCTTGCTTGTTGGAAGTACGCTGACGGTGATGTCGGGTGCGATCATTGCACCGGCTTTGCCTGAGATTAGTCGTGCCTATGCAGATTTGCCCAATGCCGAGCTGTTGAGCAAGCTCATCCTTACACTTCCGGCATTATTCATAGCTCTGTTGGCACCGGTTGCAGGTTATTTCGTGGATTGGTCGGGCAGGAAAATGGTGTTGTTGTATTCGTTGTTATTGTATGCATTTGCCGGTACAAGCGGGGCATATTTGTCAAATATTTACCTCGTTTTGGTGGGAAGGGCTTTTCTTGGGATGGCAGTGGGGGCATTAATGACTTCTATTGTCACCCTCATAGGCGATTATTTTGAGGGTCGGCAACGAAGCAAGTTCATGGGTTTTCAGGCAGCTTTTGCCTCTACCGGTGGGTTGGTGTTTATTGTAACCGGTGGTGTGTTGGCTGACATGCACTGGCGTTTTCCTTTTTTGATCTATGCAGCCTCCTTAATCGTACTGGTGATGGCAGCCATATCAGTGTATGAACCGGAGCGTGTAAAACCTGCAGACAGGTTACGATTTTTGGATCGTACATTGATCCGGGCCGTGTCAAAGCAGGTCTGGTGGGTGTATATCATTGCATTTTTCTCTTTTGCCGTATTTTACATGGTACCTGTGCAGCTGCCTTTCATGCTCAGTGCTTTGGAAGACATCAGCAATACGCAAGTTGGTATTGCCATAGCGGCCATGAATATCACTGCCATACCCATGGCTTTTAGTTATTCAAGGGTAAAACAGCGGCTGGACTTTCCGTACATCATGGCACTGGTTTACCTTTTGGTGGGTGGGGGGTATACAGTGATCAGCATGAGCAATTCCTATGAAGCAATGGTCATTGGTATATTGATATGCGGGACAGGCTTCGGTCTGCAAATGGCAAATATCAATTTATGGTTGGTACAACTGGCACCTGCGGTCATTCGCGGAACGCTGGTAGGGTATCTGAATACATTTATTTTCTTAGGAATGTTTCTTTCACCCGTATTTCTTCAACCATTAGTGGTAATTGCCGGTCTTTACACTTCCTTTATGATTGTATCGTTGCTTTTGGCAGTGTGCGCGCTGGCCCTGCTTATAAGCGGATTGAAAGGATTTTGGAAACAAAGAGAGGAGTCCTCAGGGATATAACCTACAAAACAATCTCAGGTCAGATACTTGAGTCTTTTGATGGTATCAAGGGGATTTGCGGATTGGAATACCGCGCTTCCGGCCACAATAATATCCGCTCCTTTTTTTACCAGTTTTGCGGCATTTAAGGTATCTACGCCACCATCCACTTCGATCAGCAGGTCAGGGTTAAGTTGTTTCTTCATTTCTTTGAGGGTTCGGATTCTGCCGTATGTGCTTTCAATAAAGCTTTGGCCCCCAAAACCGGGGTTTACTGACATAAGCAGCACATAATCAACATGGGGCAGGATGCCTTGCAACAGTTCAACATTGTTGTGTGGATTAATCACAACGCCTGCTTTCATTCCCAGTTCTTTGATTTGCTGTATGCTGCGGTGGAGGTGCGGACATGTTTCGTAGTGAACGCTCAGCCAGTCGGCACCGGCATCTTTAAAAGCCTTCAGGTATTGATCCGGATTGCTGATCATCAGATGTACATCCAGGGGTTTCCTCGCTATGGATTTAATTTGTTTTATGATGGAGAAGCCGAAGGAAATGTTTGGCACAAAGTGGCCGTCCATCACATCCACATGGAACAGGTCGGCATGGCTATCGTTCACCATCAATACATCCTGCTCAAGTCTCAGAAAGTTGGCTGCCAGAAGTGAAGGTGCTACCAGGTGTTGCATGTTTGTGCAATGATTGATAATGGTTTAGCGTATCGTTAACCGAGATAGGTTTTCAGGATTTTGCATTTTGAAGTTTGCTTGAGATGCCGGAGACCTCTTTCTTTGATTTGTCTTGCTCTTTCCCGGGTCAGGTTCAGTTTTTCCCCGATTTCTTCCAGCGTATGAGGTGACAAACCATTGAGCCCGAAGTAATGTACAATTACATCAGCTTCTCTTTGCGGCAAGGTGGCGATGGTTCGTTCAATTTCCCGTTTCAGTGATTCGTAGAGCAGTCCGTTTTCTGGTGTGTTGCTGTCATCTTCGTTATAGATCACCTCATACATATCGGATTCTTCGCCTTCCAGCAGCGGCGCATCCATGGAGAGATGCCTCCCTCCGTGCTTGAGGGCGTCTTTGACATCTTCGATGGTAATATCCAGCAATTCCGCAATTTCTTCGGGGTTTGGTTCGCGCTCAAACTTTTGTTCCAGTTGGCTGTATGCTTTATTTACCTTATTGATGGTGCCGATTTTGTTTAGGGGTAACCTGACAATACGTGCCTGTTCGGCGAGTGCCTGCAAAATGGATTGCCTGATCCACCAAACGGCATAGGAGATAAATTTGAAACCTTTTGTTTCGTCAAAACGCTCGGCGGCTTTCATCAAGCCCATATTGCCTTCATTGATCAGGTCGGGCAGGCTGAGTCCTTGATTTTGGTACTGCTTGGAAACAGAAACCACGAACCGGAGGTTGGCTTTGCACAGTTTTTCAAGGGCAACTTTATCGCCTTTTTTGATGCGCTGCGCGAGCTTCACCTCTTCCTCTGCCGAGATGAGGCCAACCTTTGCTATTTCCTGCAGGTACTTGTCCAGTGACGCAGTATCCCTGTTTGTAACCTGCTTAACAATTTTAAGTTGTCTCATATAGATAAGGTTGACAAGGAGTGGCTATATACATAGATACGCAAAAGTCACTTGCAGGGTTGCATTCCGTGATGGGTCATCCGTTTGATGACCCATCACGGAATACATTAGAACCGGCGATCTTTGTTGTCGCGGGGAAGCAGTGCTTTCCTGGAAAGTTTCAGCTTACCGGTTTTTTTGTCCACGTCGAGCAATTTTACTTCTATCTCGTCGCCCACCTTAAACCCGCTGTCTTCCACGGTGTCAAGCCTTCTCCACTCTATCTCACTGATGTGCAGGAGGCCTTCCTTACCGGGTAAGATTTCTACAAACATACCGAAAGGTACAATACTCTTGATCTTTCCTTCATATACCTGTCCAATTTCCGGGACGGCAATGATACCTTTGATTTTTTGCACGACAAAGTCGATGGATTCTTTGTTTTCAGAAACGATATCCACAACGCCGTAATCTCCGACTTCTTCAATAACAATGGTTGCACCGCTTTCCTTCTGCAGCTCCTGTATCACTTTTCCACCCGGCCCGATAATGGCGCCGATGAATTCTTTGGGTACGGTCAGTTTAATGATCCTGGGCACATGTGGTTTGTAATCTTCCCTTGGAGCGGAAACGGTTTTCTCCATCTCTCTGAGGATATGGAGCCTGCCTTCACGTGCCTGTGCGAGCGCTTCTTCCAGCACTTCGTAACGAAGGCCGTCAATTTTGATGTCCATCTGGCAGGCAGTAATACCGTCAACGGTACCTGTTACTTTAAAGTCCATATCACCAAGGTGGTCTTCATCGCCAAGGATATCTGACAGAATGGCGTATTTTCCTGTTTTGGTGTCAGCGATCATACCCATGGCAATACCGGATACGGGTTTTGATATTTTTACCCCGGCATCCATCAATGCCAGCGTACCGGCACAAACGGTTGCCATCGATGATGATCCGTTTGATTCCAGGATATCTGATACAACCCTGATGGTATAGGGGTTGTCGTTGCCGTTGGGAAGCACAGGTTTCAGTGCCCGCATGGCCAGGTTTCCATGGCCAATTTCCCTGCGGCTTGTAAAACGCATCATTTTTACCTCCCCCGTTGAAAAAGGCGGGAAGTTATAGTGCAGCAGGAATTTGCTTTTCCCTTCTATCACCGCACCGTCGATGGTTTGTTCATCCAGTTTGGTACCAAGGGTTACGGTTGTAAGTGACTGGGTTTCGCCCCGGGTAAATATGGCAGATCCGTGTGCTGCCGGCAGATAGTCTACCTCCGACCAGATATCGCGAATTTCATCGGGCTTTCTGCCATCGAGCCTGATCTGCTTATCCAGCACAAAGTTCCTGATGGCCTTTTTCTGGATGTCTCCAAAATAGTTTTTGACAAGGTCTCCTTTTTCTTCCAGTTCTTCTTCGGAAAGGCCTTCCTGATATTCGGTCAGCACATTGTCAAAGGTTTCCCTGCGTAAATGCTTATCGTTGATGCACTGGCTGGCAATGTCATAGAGTTTGTCATACAAAGCATTTTGCATGTTTGCCAACAGCTCTTCGTCCGAATCCTGCGGCGGATATTCCCTTTTGGGGCTTGATTTAGCCACTTCTGCGGCCAGCTCCGATTGCACGCGACATTGTAATTTGATGACCTCATGGGCTTTTTTAATGGCGTCGAGCAATTCTTTTTCAGAAATTTCTTTTAATTCGCCTTCTACCATTACAATGTTTTCCATTGTTCCGGCCACGATGACGTCGATATCGGCATCGGCCAGCTCTTTCATTCCCGGGTTCACAACAAAATCCCCGTTTATTCGGGCCACCCTTACTTCGGAGATCGGTCCGTTAAATGGAATGTCGGATACACAGATGGCCGCCGAGGCTGCCAGTCCTGCCAATGCATCGGGTAAGGTGTCTTTCCCGGCGGAAATCAGGGAAATCAATATCTGGGTTTCTGCCTGATAGTTGTCGGGGAACATTGGGCGCAGAGCCCTGTCCACGAGTCTCGAAACCAGTATTTCATATTCCGATGGACGTGCTTCGCGTTTAAAAAAACCTCCCGGGAAACGGCCGGCGGCTGCATATTTTTCCTGATAATCAACTGATAACGGCAAAAAAGATTGTCCCTCTTTTACCTCTGTTTTTGCTACTACAGTGGCCAGTAACATGGTATCACCCATGCGCAATACCACTGCTCCATCTGCCTGCTTGGCAAGTTTTCCTGTTTCCAATGTGATGATCTTTCCATCACCTAAGTCAATACTCTTCTGAATACCAATTTGTTTACTCATCTTCTTTTCTTTCTTCTTAAATATATGAAACATTTATATGTTTAGATAAAAAAACAGGCAATTAACGAGTAATTGCCTGCCTTTTTGTTGGTAACCTTACTTTCTAAGGTTCAGTTTTTTGATAATCGCTCTGTAACGTTCAATGTCGTTGTTCTTCAGATAATTGAGCAGTTTTCTCCTCTTTCCTACCAATAAAACCAGTGAGCGACGTGTATTTATGTCCTTTTTGTTGGTTTTCAAATGATTTGTCAAGTGCTTGATACGATGGGTAAACAACGCCACCTGGCTTTCCGGAGAGCCGGTATCGGAGTCCCCGCCGCCATATTCCTTGAAAATATTCTTCTTAATTTCCGGATTTAAGTACATCTTTTTAAATTTTTTTAGTCTTTTCTTCTTGATTTTTCCTTGAATTACAGGCCTGCAAAAGTACGAACTATTTTTATTATAACAAAGTTTTTGAAAAATATTTCTTTACCCATGATTGACAGGCTAACCACAGGTTGTATGGCAGTTGTCATTATATTCAGGGTTGTCAATCAATGGTTTTCATCTGTCTCGTATTGTGCATGATGATCATCTTCTTTCAAGAAGTGCAACAACAAATGAGTGGTCATTCAGGCTTTTTTACCTGTGATGATCCATGAAAGATGCGACAGGTTTGTTGTCAAAAGCCCGAAACGATATTTTCCGGATTCCACTTGTTTTTTGGTTTGGGATTCTCAGCGGGATATCCGATGGGTATTACATTAAGTGGAATTACATGTTCGGGGATTTCCAAGGTTTCTCGTACAACGTAAATCCTTTCTTCGTAGGGATATACACCTGTCCAAACGGCACCAAGGCCTAATGCATGTGCCGCCAGTAGCAAATTTTGAGTGGCCGCACTGCAGTCCATCACCCAGTTCATTTTTTGTTCTTCATTGGGATTTCCTTTTTGCGTATCGCCGCAAACCACGATAGCCACCTGTGCCTGACCAAGCATTTTTGCAAAGGGAAGTCCCTCGGCTAACCGGTCGAGCTTTTCCCTGTCTTTAACAACATAAAACAGCCAGGGTTGGATATTTCTTGAAGAAGGGGCAGCCATGGCAGCTTTCAGCAGTTCCCTGATTTTTTCATCGGGAACCGGATCGCCGGTATAATTCCGGATACTGGTACGCCCGTGAATGTTTTCCAAAACATATTTTTCACTGTCGGCAGATGAGGTACACAATAGGATCAACATGGTTATGACAAGTATTTTTGAAATGAGCATAAAAGCTATGATCCAGGCTTTGTATTTTGATTTGAAGATCATGTTTATGAGATAAATGTGATTCGGAACTTAAAAAAATACTTTTTAGCTTAACCCTGAAAATTTGCCGGTTCAGCCGCCGAACCGACTGAAAATCCAGATAATACAGTATTTTGAGCGATAAGCTGTTGATTTGCGGGTGACCAAGCATTTCCCGAAAATTATCAAAATAACCCGGATAGGTTTGATCTTCTCTGTGGTCGATCACATTTTTCCAACCCACGGTCATCTGGCTGCCGGGTGCAAAATGCCATGTAACCAGCAAGTCGATGGTAAAAGCATTGTAGTTAATGTCGCGGGCTTCCAGGTCCCGGTCCAGCGGATCAAGCCTGCCATCCTGCGTGAGCAGATAGTATTGGCCGTCATATTCCACCCTTGACCAGTAATGCCTGAGGTTAAAATCTAAAGAAAGGTTATTGGTAAATATAAAGGTGGTTCGCAATGTATTGGTGATCGTTGGTGACTGCCGCCGGCCAAAAAAGATGGAGTCTGCATGGCTATGGGATACATAACCAATATCGTTGATCCGTTCATTGTATGTAATTCCGTAGGAGGTGTTCAGACGGTCGCTGACCCTCACCGTTGGCCTGATCATCAAACCAAAGATATCCTGCTTTTCGGCAGTATGAGACCTGGAAAACTGAAAACTGCCATCGAAAAACAACCGCCTCCTGTAATCAGAAGAATAGGTCATATGCATGCTGAATGCTTCATCAATTCTGAAGTATCTGCCGGGTACACGGGGTTCAAAAAAGTCACGTTCGCCCCTTGGTTGATAACGCGTGTTGAGACTGATGTGAAAACGGGTGTCAAACAGCACCATCATATTGTGGCTCAATTCCAGTGAGGTAAATCTCCTGGGTTCATACAAACGGGCGTAATTGATGCTGAATGAATTGGTCAGACGCCAGAATCTCCAGAACGGGTCAAAAATATTGTAGCTTAAGGTAAAACCGTCGTTCATTTGATTGTTTCGCCTCAAAAAACCCATATCGTTCTGGTTATAGGTGTCGCTGATTACATTGCGGCTGTAGTGGTAACGCCAGTTTCCGCCCACTTTGCCCACTTGCATATTGTATTTATATCCAAATTCATTGCTGCTTTTGCTATAGTATTGCTGGCTGAGGGCCCCTGATCCACTGATGCGAAACATGTTGCTGCGATCCAGCAGTCTGAATTCGGTACCTGTAACATTGGCGGTATATCCTTCTGCCGAGCCGGCCACATTGGTATTGATCAGGCTTACGAAGGAGTTGTTGGGAAGGCTTTGATCCAGCACAACGAGGTTGTAGTTTGTAAAAGGCTGTGTGGTGATTTCCCTGATTTCACCGGTGATGGTGTCTTTCAAAACGGCTTGGCTGGCTGCGGTCATGGCATTAAAGAATCCCAGACCAAGACCGCCGGAGGTCCGGCCTGATAGTTTGGTAGCATTGATCAGACGTGTTTCCAGCGGATTCTCGCGGATGATCTCATCGTTTTCCAGTTCCTGAACAGCTTTAGAGTAGCTTCGCGGCCTGTCGCCAATGCGCCTCGAGTAAAAAAGGTCTGCCCTTTCAAATAATTCAATGCCTTCTGTAAAGAACTGCCTGTTCTCATCGTACTTAATTTCATATGGTGTAAGGTTCAACACTTTTGCATCCGATTGCACCTGGCCAAAGTCGGGGATGAGGGTCATATCCATGGTGAAACTATGACTGATACCGTACTTGAGGTCGATGCCACCGTTAAAGGAATTTGCCCAACCGCGGTCAAAGCCGTTTTTTTCCAGGTAATTGGACAGGTATGGATAGAACGCCAGTCTTACCGGGGGAGTGATACCTCTCAAGCCGGTGAGTTTGCCCATGTAAGCCATGTTTTCGCCAATACGCCGGTCAACATAATTCCAGCTTGAGGTCTCCCTGGTCCTGCGGATTTCCCTCCAAAAATTGATACCCCACTCCTGAATATCCCCTCTCGGAAATCGCAGGGCTGCATAAGGAATCTTAAACTCCGCTATCCAACCTTCATCCGTGATGCTAACAGCACTGATCCACACCGCATCCCAGTTCAGGTCACCATGCCTTCCACGTCCTGATAAATTGGCATCTGTCTGAACACCTGATGCCGATAACTGAAAGCGAAACCCGGAGATGCCGTCATCGAAAGGGTTGATATCGATGTAAAACCGGTCAGCGTTCAAATTATCTCCGGAGTTACGTAAGCCCAGTTCCTTTAGGATACTGTCGGGCCTGCTGTCAAACATCTTTGCCGCGATGTAGATTGCTTCATCGTCATACAGAATCCTAACCTGTGTGCCAAAGCTTGCCGGACGGTCATTGTGGGGTTCATATTGGTAAAAACCTGAAGCTACATTTGCTTTTTCCCAGGCTGGGTCGCGCATGGTGCCGTCGATCTGAGGCGGAGTCGGGGTACGCACAGCTGTCAGCTCTTTACGTTGGCTGTTTAAAGCTTTCAGGCAGTTTGCCTGTAGCAACAGAAAAATACAAATAAGAATTATGCGGAGTGAAAATATGCGGATCATCATAAAAACAAAACCCCAAATAAAATGAAACCGGGGGCAAAGGTATAACAAAAGGATCACAATGGAATATCGGGCTGATCAATAAAATCAATATGATCAAACCAAAATTCGATGTGACTGAGCCGTTTGTCGGAGATGTATCTGATTTTTTTCGTCGGGAATGGTTTTTTTGCCTGATAAAAAGTGACGGCGGAATTTTTCTGATCCACAAACCACAATGCAGGTTTGTAGCCAGCGTCATTTTCAGAAAATCCGGCAACAACAATTCTGCCGTCGGGATGAAATGCCGCTTCTTCAAACATGCACACCGGACCGCAAAAAAGTATTCTCTTCCTTATCCCTTCATCAAAGTTAATAAGCCCCACCTCCATATCCGGTTCTCTGCCTGCGTAAAACAATGTACCATCATCTTTTACTTCCAGCACACTGTGATAACTGTCGAGATCAATAGCTAAAAGAGAGTCTGCAGAATATATATACAGCGAGGCGAAAAGGTTGTCCGTCAGC
>SL_3KL_010_SEDDRAFT_10001387_pt1 | contig 21967 bp, 21 predicted proteins | sample SodLakKL_010_SED_2_FD_10381 | JGI IMG/M metagenome (IMG submission 10381) | reverse complement strand
GCACGCAATCTTTTTGATACTGCTGCATATACAAGGGTTATTAACCAGGATGATGATGCTTTTTTGAAAGCCATTGAGATCCTTCAGGATGATACATTCGACAGATTAAATATCCGGTACTAACAGGTTTTGCCGGTATGCCCTTACAAGCTGCCGGCTTCTAAGCCATGTCGTATGCTCCGGACTGAAACCAACCTGTGTTTGCACCCATGAAAATGCTGTCGTATAACGGAAAGGTATTGCCGGAAGATGAATTCTCTTTATCTCCCCGGAACCGCGCATTTCTTTATGGGGATGGCGTTTTTGAGACCATACGGGTAGCGGCGGGAAAAGTGTTGTGGGCCTCATACCACTTTGATCGCATTAACCGTGCTGCTGACAAACTACATTTTAATACCGGAAGTTCATGGTCTTTGACAATGTTCGAAAACGCTGTTATAGAACTGGCCGATGCTGCCCACGGGCCAGGGAGTAATGCCAGGGTGCGCTTTTCCCTCTTTCGCGAAGAAGGTGGTTTATACGCTCCATTCACAAACAACGCATCTTACCTCATTGAATCAGAGGAGCTGGACATCCCAAATTATACGCTCAACAACAAAGGCTTACTTACCGATGTTTATCCTGAGATAAGCAAACCCCTGAATGCACTTGCTGATATAAAAAGCATCAATGCGCAACTATATGTTCTGGCGGGTATTTATAAAAGAGACAAAGGCCTGGGAGATGTCATTCTGCTTAACCAGGAAGGGCATGTTGCGGAAGCAGGAAGCTCAAACATCTTCCTGGTCAGAAAAAACCGCCTGATAACCCCGGCGGCAGATCAGGGCGCCGTGGATGGCATCATGCGAAGAGTAATCCTGCAATTAGCATCCGACCATGACATTCCTGTTGCTGAGCGAGTGGTCAGCACAGCAGACCTGGAGTCAGCAGACGAAATTTTTCTTACCAATGCCATACACGGCATTCGCTGGGTAATGGGATTCAGGCAAAAACGGTATTATAACAGTTTTTCCCGGCAGATCATGCGGTTGCTAAATGCGAAAGTGAAAGCCTTTCTGTCTAAAGAAAGAACACAAGGCTCAGGGCCATGACAGCCATGCCCCCTGTTAGTCCATAAAGCGCCAGGTGTGGTTCACCGTATTCACGTGCTGCCGGAAGAAGGCTGTCGAGGGAGATGAACACCATGATTCCAGCTACAGCAGCGAAAAGAAAGCCAAAGACCACCTCGTTCAGGAATGGCATCAGAATAAAGAATCCAACCAGTGCACCCACGGGCTGGGCCAGTCCGGAAAGAAAAGAATAGGTAAAAGCCTTGCGTTTGCTTCCGGTGGAATGGTGTATCGGCACAGAAACGGCTATTCCTTCAGGAATGTTATGAATGGCGATGGCAATGGCTATGGGCAGCCCCAGTCTGATATCCTGCAATGCAGCCATGAAGGTGGCAAGACCTTCGGGGAAATTGTGAAGGGTGATAGCCACGGCAGACATCATGCCCATGCGATAAAGTTTTTTGTTTTTAAGTTGCTCTTTATCATACATCTGCTCTACCCTTTTCAGCTCATGCGGGTTTTCAAATTCAGGTACGAGCTTGTCTATCACGGCGATGAAGAGGATTCCTGTAAAGAAAGCCAGTATGGTAAGAAGATAACCGCCATGCAATCCTACTTCTGCAGACAGTATTTCCTTTGCCTCAGGAAATATCTCCACAAAGGAAAGGTAGATCATTACGCCGCCGGAAAAGCCCAGGGCTACAGATAAAAATTTCGTGTTGGTGCTTTTGGCAAGAAAGGCAATGGTGCTCCCAATACCGGTAGAAAGTCCGGCAAAGAGTGTCAGCGCAAATGCAATCAGAACTTGATTTGTATCGGTTGCTGCTTCAACTATCATGTAATAGTTCTCATAACGCCAGAAAGCAAATGACAGGTATACCTGAATGATCACGGCAAGATCATGAACGGGTAACGAAGTCTTCCAGGCTCTGTTCCTTAAAATAGTTTTTAAATTGCATGGTCACATCTGAGACAAGGCCATTCATGAGGCACTTTTCAAAAGGACATATTTTGCGGTCCAACGGACAATCCGGGACATCAATTTTGCCTTCTATGGCTTCATATATTTCAAGTATGCTGATCTCATCCGCGGGTTTGCTAAGTATAAAACCGCCAGATGGACCTCTTACTGACTTCAGGTAGTTGTGCTTTACTAATTGTTGAAGAACTTTTGCCAGATGGTTTCTAGACGCTCCCATCTCCTCTGCAATACTATTTACGTTTATATGATTATCAGATTTAGCAATGAGCACCATGGCGTGTAATGCCAGGGATGCTGCTTCAGAAAAATGAACCAGTTTAGCCATTTTGATTTTCGTTTATTTGCTTATGAAACATGTTCTGTATCGTCTTTTGTGGATCAGAACACCATTTTTTGTACTTTAACATTATCGAGTTTCCATAACTCGTTTTCCAGGCGCATACATTCTTCCTGGCTCCCTGTGAGCTCCAGGATAATCAGCCCGCAGTTTTCACAATCATCCATTTCCAGTGTATGCAACCCCATTCGTGTTCTGATGGAACAACCATATTTGGTGAGGATATCCTGTACTTTTTGTGCTGCTTCCGTTCTGGACTCTACCAGAACGCCTAAAATTCTTATTTCTGACATGATATCATGGTTTACTTGAACATGTGCTCGAACTTCATTTCTTTTATTTCAATACCGCCGACCTTTGCGAGTTCTTCACGCAGTCTCTCCCATTTTTCGGGTTTTCCCTGCAATATCAGCAGGATTGTACCAACACGGCTGCAAATATTATCGGATAATTCATGAAATCCAAGTCTTGTGCGGATTACATCAGCATGCCTGGTAAGTACTTCTTGTGTTTTGCCGGCCTCTTTGATGCGGTCAAACACCAAAATGCCGAGAACCATGGTCTGTTGCATAATTCCTGAATTTAAAAATACAGATCTCGTTGTCCGGACTTAACTTTATCAATTTTTTCTTTAAGCTTTTCTGTCTTTTGCTCCTGTTCCAGCTCTTTAATTTTGTTGTCAATCAGGTTATATCCGGCTTTTTTTGTTTCTTCTGAGGCATAGTCTTCCAGATATTCTGCCAGTGTGAGCATGGCATTTGGGGTACAATATCTTTTGATAAATCCGGGAACCGAAAACTCCATAAAGTGCTCTCCTGTTCGCCCCAGTCGATAGCAGGCGGTACAGAAAGACGGTATGTATCCTCTGTTTATCAACTCATCCATGATTTCACTCAGGGAGCGATTGTCGTTGATCTGAAACTGGCCCTTACTCAGGTCTTGTGCTTCATTTTTGCCTTTGGAGTAGCCTCCGAGCTCCAGGTTAGTTCCGCCATCGATTTGTGATACACCGAAACGCAACACCTGATCACGTATGTGGGAGGGCTCTCTGGCGGTGAGGATCATTCCGGTATAAGGTACGGCGAGACGCAGGATGGATACAAGGCGCACAAATTCTTCATCAGTCACCAGGTGCTTTTTGTCTATGTCGAGTGACATGGCGTTCTGTATCCTTGGGAAAGAGATGGTATGCGGACCGACATTATACACGGCCTCAAAATGATTCACATGTCTTACCAGGCCTAAAACTTCGAAGCGCCAGTCGTAAAGACCAAACAGTGCTCCTATCCCTACATCGTCGATCCCGGCTTCCTGAGCACGATCTAACGATGTAAGACGCCAATCGTAATTCCTCTTAATACCCCCCAGATGCACACGCATATAGGTGGGCTCGTGATAGGTTTCCTGGAATATCTGAAAGGTACCGATCCCGGACTCTTTAATCTTACGGAATCCGGGAATGTCAAAAGGTGCTGCGTTGATGTTCACCCGTCGGATCTCCCCGTTTTTATGCTTCACCCCATATACAATGTCTACTGTCTCAGAAATAAAGTCAGCCGAATATTTGGGGTGTTCGCCGTAAACAAGAATGAGCCGCTTATGACCCTGATCAATCAATGCCTTGGTTTCAACAATGAGTTCCTGTTTATTAAGCGTGATGCGTTGCACTTCTTTGTTGGATGCCCTGAAGCCACAGTACTGGCAATTGTTTGTGCATAAGTCGCCTACATAAAGCGGGGCAAACAACACAATGCGTTCCCCGTAGACCTTTTCTTTCAGAGTCCTGGCTCCCTCTTTTATTTCTTCAATCAGATCAGGATCATCAGCATTGATCAATACAGCTGTTTCTTCAAGCGAGAGGCGTTTTTTATCCAATGACGCTTGTATCACATCCCTCACACGCTGCTTATCCGGTTTCACGTCGTTAATGAAGCCCCAAATCTCATCAGCATCAATGAAGGGCTGCATCCTTTTATCAGGAATACGGTATGTTTGCGGGTGATATATCATTATTTAAACATTTTCTATAGATATTACAAAAATACGGAATTTTCCATACCTGCAGGCATGTTTAAACAGAAAAAGCATTAAAATAATTTAAATGCTCAATTACCAGATACAACAGTCTGATAAACGGGGCTGCTGATCGCGTTGTTGGTTTTCTATGGGATTAAAGCTGTATTTGCAGGCCGTCATAGGCAAGGGCAACATGGCCGGGAAGGGAGCGATTGATATCCTCATGCATTCCTATGAAGTGGCTAAGATGTGTAATCCATGCCTTTTCTGGCTTTACCTCTTCAATCACCTGCAGGGCTTCATCAAGAGAGAAGTGAGAAATATGTTTGGATTTACGCAGCGCATTAATTACCAGCACCTTGCTTCCTTTTATCTTCTCTTTTTCTTCATCAGAGATATAACTTGCATCTGTAATATAGGTAAAATCACCTACCCGGAAACCCAGCACCGGCATTTTATGATGCAGGACTTCCACAGGCTTGAATAGCGTACCGTTTATTGTAAATGGCTTATTTTCGATGATGTGAAAATGAAGCTGTGGGGCACCAAAAAAGCGTTTTTCCTTCAAAATGTATGGAAACTCTTTATTAATGGAGTCAATCACCCTTTCGGTGGCATAGATATCTACCGTTTTATTGAGCACATAATTGAACGCACGTACATCGTCGAGGCCGGCAATATGGTCGCGATGGCCATGGGTAAAAAGAATGGCGGAAATATCATCCACTTTTTCCCGTATCATCTGGTATCGGAAGTCAGGGCCACAATCAATCACATAGTGATGTCCGTTCAGCGAGAGCATCACAGACGTTCTCAGTCTTTGATCGTGCGGATCTGAACTGGTACATACCTGGCAGTTGCAAGCCACAACCGGAACACCTGTGGATGTCCCTGTTCCTAAAAAAGTGATGGTCATGTTTTTTTTATCAACCATGATAGTACCAGATTTTCTTGCATTAGTAGATCAGGTCTTCCACCATTTCCCTGGCTTGACTCATCATGTTCTGATCCATTGAACCATTTCCGGCCGGATCTCCCTCCATTACACGCTTGTAAAAATAGAGGGTACCGGATTTGTTTGTGACGCGCACATCATCGTAAATAAACATGCTTTCCACCCTGGGCTGTCCGTCACCTACATAGGAGATGTATGTCATGGTTTTCAGCCACTCGCCTTCCAAAAACAGGTTGGTGGCATATATGCCAGGTGGGGGGATAAGCTTCTCGTCAGCAGTAATTTCAATACCTGTCATGGGTTGGGAGCTGATACCGGAATAGACAGGACCATCATAAAGTTTTCCTTTGATGATGTATTGGTGATCCAGGTAAGCGTTGGCTCTTTGTATGTAACCTTCCTGCAGTGCCTTCCTGATCTTCGTAGAACTAACGGTTTCATTTTCTATCATTTGCAGGGGGATTTCTTCCACGCCAAACCCCACATCGCGGCTTAGGCGATGCAGGTATGTATAGTCACCCTTTCTGGCATAGCCAAAGTGATGGTTATGTCCTACGACAATGACACGGGCCTCCAGATGGCCGACGAGCATGTTGACTACAAAATCTCTTGAAGTTGTCTTTGAAAATTCAAGAGAAAAGGGGATGATGATGAGGTTTTTAAGGCCTGCCTTGCGAAGGAGCTCGATTTTTTCTTCCTGCGAGTTAATCATTTTCAGGCTTTGCTGATCGGGATACAGTACTTTCCGCGGATGCGGATAAAAAGTGATAAGCACGGATTCGCCCCCGATGTCATCAGCGATCTCATTAAGCCTGTCTATTATCAACTTATGTCCTACGTGCACACCATCAAAGGAGCCTGTGGTAACAACTGCATTCTTTATCTTTCCTGCCGCTTCTGCGGTATGATAATATACCTTCATTTTACAAGATAAGCTAGTTTTTCGAGTGATGTAACAATATCATATTCTTCCAGGTGAACATCTTCCGGCACGGTAAGCGGTACNGAGGTGTAGTTTAAAATCCCTTTGATGCCTGCTTCCAGCAGTTTTTTGGATACATCATGGGTGGCTTCGGGAGATACGGTCAGCACGGCAATACTGATACCCTCTTTTTCTACATATTCCTTTATCTGGTTGATATGATAGCAAGGGATCCCGGCCACGATGCGGTCTGTTTTCTGCAAATCGTTGTCGAATGCGGCCGCAATAGAGAGTTTTTCACGCTTTCCGCTGAAATAGCTGGTGATTGCCCTTCCCAGATTACCCATCCCTACCACAATGATCCTTTGGCCTTTGTCGCTGTCGATGATTTTGCCTATCAGGGTCACCAGGTCTTTAACAACATACCCTTTGCTCTGGCTTCCGGAATAACCTATAAGCATTAAATCCCTGCGCACCTGCACAGGAGTGAGGTTCATCATTTTGGCCAGCTCATGGGAGTAAATGTTGGTTTTGCCCTCACGGATGCTGTTATATAGTATCCGCCTGTATTGGCTGAGTCTTTCCACCGTTTTACCCGGCAACGCCTGTGGTTTGTTTTTGCCCATTTTTCTGCCTGTATGCTTGTTATTGATTATTTTTTTGAATCATGCCTGGTTATTGAATACCACGGTAAAGCAGCTGCCCTTACCAGGCTCACTGTCAATGGAGATACTGGCATCATACATATCCAGAATCTTCTTCACAATCGACAGNCCAAGTCCACTACCCGTNATATCCTTTGTCTGTTCGCTTTTAATCCTGACAAAATCTTCGAAAAGAGTTTTGGTGTCTTCAGGCTCCATGCCTATGCCTGTATCTTCTACACTTAGGATTACCTTGTCTTCTTCCTTATTGAGGTTGACATCCACCCTGCCGCCATTTTTGTTGTATTTTATTGCATTGGATATCANGTTATTGCATATAATCTCAATTTCCTGCTTGTCAGCTTCCAGGGTGATCTTTTCACTACAATTGATATAAATGTCCACGTCTTTTTGAATAGCAAGAGGCTGAAATGCCTCAACGCACTGCTGGCTAATGTCACACAGATCCAAAGGTTTGATTTTCCGCTGTTTTTTGCCACTTTCAATTTTGGTAAAGTCAAGCATATCCATTATAAGATTCCGCATGCCCTTTACTCTGTGCAGCGAACGGTCTATCATTTCCATGTATTCGGTGATCTGCTCGCCATATTTTTTGTCCTGCATCATTTTAAGATAACCTTCTACCGCATTGAGCGGGGACTTCAGTTCATGTGAAAGCACAGAAAGAAACTGAAACCGCACCTGGCGACCTTCCGTGTTAAGTTTCTGGGTCATCCTGCGAAGGAACAGCTGTTTTGTGATCGTTTCCACGGATGCACGCAGCTCTTTTGGTGTGAATGGCTTGGGTACAAAATCGTAGGCTCCCTGCCGGGTAGCTTTCACTGCGAGTTCAAGAGAGGCATACGAAGTGATCATCACCACCACCACGTCGATGTTTTGCTGATTTATATATTCAAGCACTTCCACTCCCTGGATACCAGGAAGCTTGTTGTCGAGCAGGATAATGTCGAGTGGTTTGCTTTTGATGATCTCAAGCGCCTCTTCGCCTGTTTCCGCTACATCCACAGTAAAGCCATAATCTTCATCCATAAAAGGAAAGCTTACTGTATAATTTTCAAGGATGCGACTCACCCCGCTGCGAATACCAGGCTCATCATCAACAACCAAAAGCTTAAGATTTTCCATCGGATTATATTTTTAGAAGCTTCTTGATCTCCTTATGCAACTGATCCATCCTGATGCCCTTATCAAGGAAAAGCTCAGCCTTGATCCAGTCGCGATCCTCTTCCGTGGTCACATCGAAAAGCATTCCTGTTTCCGCGGTGACGGCCGACACGATAATCACAGGCACATCCGGATAGGTGTTTTTAATCCTATGCCCCAGGATGAAACCGGTATCCTGGTTTTCCATCATCAGATCAAGGATAGCGAGGTCGGGACGGGTACGTTCTATGATGTCTTCTGCCTCCTTTTGCGTCCCGGCAGTGATCACTTCAAAACCCATGTCCTTAATTCCTTCTTTCATCTGAAAAAGATAGTCGACATCGTCATCGACAATCAGGATGGTTTTTTTTTCTTTTTTCAGCATAATATATGGTGTTTTATTGTTTAACCAATCTGCTTTTCTTCGCTTGTTGTTTTATGCTTGTCAGGAGTCTTACGGGGCAGGCTTAAGTAAAAAGTGGTTCCCGTAGCACCTTTCCCGGGATCGTCATTTGAATCAACTTTAATATTTCCGCTGTGCATTTTGATGATGCCGTAAATGATAGGAAGTCCCAGGCCTGTACCCTGCCCTGTTTCTTTTGTCGTAAAGAAGGGTTCGAACATTTTCTCCTGGTTTTCTTTGGAAATTCCTGTGCCAGAGTCGCTTATACTGATCGCCAGGCCGTCTTTTCCCGCTTCTTCGCTTACCACGATACTAAGCTTGCCGCCATCGGGCATGGCATCCACTGCGTTTTTAAACAAATTGGAAAAGACCTGCACCATCTGGTCATGGTCACATTCCAGGCCTGGGTTGCGGGTATTGATACGTATATCAAGATGCACGTTTTCGGGCAGCACGAATGTTTTCAGGCCGGCATTAATAAGTTTTTTCACGTCTACTTTATCAATCTTTACCTTGCTCTTCCGGGCAAAGTTGAGCAGTCCGCCTACGATTTTTTTACACCTGTCGGCTTGCTCTACGATCATTTTCAGGTCGCGATACAGCGGTGATGAAGGATCCATCTCATCCAGCAGGATATGGCTATACATGATCACCACCCCCAGCGGATTATTTACTTCATGTGCGATGCCTGCGGCCAGTTGCCCCATGGATGCAAGCTTTTCGCTTTGCTTGAGAGCATCCTGCGTAGAGGCCAGCTTTTGGTTCGATTTATCCAGCTCCGTGATATATTCATGCAGCTTGTCTATGGTATAAGGCAGGCACATTTCTGATTCTGCTAACCCTTGCAGGATGGCTACAGCATGTTCATAACAGGTATCATAACCACATGCCCCGCAATTCAACTCGTCTTCTGGCTCTTTTTTCCCAAAACGTTTTAACACCTCACGGATTTCTTCTTCATTAGGTGGATCGGTAAATCGCTGATCATCGGCTTGAAATGTTCTGTTCATTTCTAGCTGCAGATAGGTTTCCAGGTCTTTCTGCCACATATCCTGATCTATGAGATCTTTTCTTCTTTTTGCAAAGTTGGATATGTTCTTTCTTTTATAAAAGAACTGCCGGTTATGGCTCATGCCCGGGCCGTTGATGCAGCCATTACAAAGCAGGAGGTCAAACATTTTGGCTTCCAGGTAGCCTTCTTCAAATTCACGCAGTACTTCGATGATGTCGTGCCGGCCTTCGGCCACAATAATGTCACCTTTGACAAAATCTTCTTCCAGGTCTACAGTTTGCAACATGCCCCCGCTTATAGGGAATATAGCACCCTTACCGGCCACTGGTGGGTCAAATTCATGGGGTTCAGCATTCTCTTCGGTAAGCTTTTTCTCTTCAAACATTCTGCGCAACTCCAGGAAAGAAATGACCTCATCAATAAGACCCTGAAACTGCTTATCTTCAGCTTCCACTTTTTTGGCAATACAGGGCCCTATAAACACAATACGCAGATCGTCGCCATGTTTTTCCTTCAGTACTTTTGCTGTGGCTACCATTGGCGATACCACGGGAACCAGGGAATCAATAATCTGAGGGTGGTGTTTTTCCACATAGCTTACGATAGAGGGGCAGCTTGTAGATATGAGGGGTCTTCCGGGTTTGGATTCCAGGAGTTCTTTGTATTTGCTTGCGATAAGTTCAGCACCAAAAGCCACTTCGTTCACATAGTCGAAACCAAGGGCCTTTATCATTCCCACAAAGTGACGGTAGTCTTTAATGTCAGTAAACTCACCGGCAATGGAAGGTGCAACGATGGCAGCCACTTTTTGATGGCTGTGCAGCAAGGTCTTCACCTTGTCTATTGAAAAGACAAACATCTTGGCGTCGCGGCTGCACACCCGTATGCAATTCCCGCAAGCGATACATCTGCTGGAAATGATCTCTGCCTGGCCGTTGATGATTTTTATGGCCTTGGCAGGGCATTCCCTGACACATGTATAGCATACCTTGCAGCGGTCTTTAACCGTATATATGATCTCTCTGGTCTTGTCTTCTGTCATAATGTAAAATTCCTTGTCTTTCAAAATGGGTCTTCCCAGATTTCATTTTGTCTGAAAGAAAAACGTTCAAACAGGTCGGCCGCCATGGTGTTCCCGGAGGCTTTTTGCCATGCTGCCTTTTTCTCCATTTCGACGGAGATCTTTTTTCTTGCCTTTGGCTGTTCAAAACCCCGGCTGATAGGCTGACCACCTCCTCCGGCACAACCCCCGAGGCATGCCATTACCTCAATGTAATGGATATCATCCCGCTTTGATTCCCCAAGCTCATTAAGGTAGTCTTCCGCCTCGGCAATGCTGCTTACCCAGGCAAAGCCTACCTGCGTTTTTCCTATTTTGACCTTTGTTTCTCTTTTGCTGGTAATACTTTTAGGCTGCATGAACCGGAAGGCTTCTTTCTTGCTTCCGCCCATTATGTTAAACAATTCCTGTGCCACCGATTCAGCTTTCCCACCCGAATAGCCAAGTTTTATGGCAGCTGCTGATGAATGGTTATAAGGCGCATCCATCTCTTCCTCTTCAATCTGTTCCAGGTTGAGCCCAAAGCTGCGCAACAGGAGGAATAATTCGCGAACGGTCAGCACTGCATCTACTTCCGATACCCCCTTATGTGTATTTTCCTCCCAGCTTGCTTCATATTTTTTGGCAACGCATGGTGTTACTGATACTGTATAGATGTCTTCCATGGCTACGTCATGCTCACGGGCATAATTGAGCTTTATAAGGCTGCCTGCGATGTGTCCGGGCGATTTTACTTTTGCTATGTGCTGGGTTAGCTGTGGCTTGAAACCTTCGGCATAACGTATCCATGAGGGGCAACAGGATGAAATAAGAGGCAGATCTTTTTTGTCTTTGCTTCTGATTAATTCTGCGAGTTGCCGTGCCTCTTCCATCACATTGATATCTGCAGCTGTACCGGTATCAAACACCTTGTTGGCCCCGAGTCTTTTCAGGGCAGCAGTCAGCCTGGCCCTGACTTTGTTTTTTGATTTGGATCGTATAAGTTCTGTGACGCTGACTATTGCCGCAGGACTGATAACAAACATCACCTGTTTTTTCTTATTGCCCAGTGCGGCATTTACTTTTTCAAGATGTGAAATGTCTGTCAGCGCAGCGGTAGGACAAACCTGGATGCATTGACCGCAATGGATGCATGAAGAGACATTCAACCCTTTATGAAAGGCGCTGTTGACTTTTGTTCTTGTTCCCCGCGAAATGAAATCGATGGCGGTAACACGCTGCACCTCTTCACATATACGAACACACCTGCTGCAGAGTACACATTTGGCAGGGTCTCTTGCTACTGACGTACTGGAATAGTCGGGGTTATCTTTTTGTTTTCCTGCGAAATACTTTCGTTCTTTTACGTTCATTTCCGCTGCAAGCCATTGCAACTCACAATGGCCGTTACGCTGGCAATAAAGACAATCATCCGGGTGGTCAGACAGCAGCAATTCCACCAATGACTTCCTGGCTTTGATAACGCGCTGTGAGTTTGTTTGTACCTTCATGCCAGCCTCTACAGGGAAGGAACAAGAGGTTATCAGGTCACTTTTACCCTCCACTTCCACCACACACAGCCGACATGCACCAGTAGGAGAGAAACGATTCATGTGGCACATGGTGGGTATTTTAAATCCGTGCTGACGCAAAGCAGACAACAGGCTTTCACCCTCCTGTACTTTTAAAGTTTTATGGTTAACTTCTATCTTGCATTCCATGGCTTAGCTCTGGTTATTTGATAAGCACCGCATTAAACTTACACACGTCAAAGCAGGTACCGCATCCGATGCATTTGTCCTGTACGATAAAGTGTGGATAGCGGGGCGAGCCTATGATGGCATCGACCGGGCATTTTTTAAAACAGGCGGTGCATCCTGTGCACGCATCCACATCGATATGATATATCCTAAGGTCGGTGCATATATTTGCTGCACATTTCCTTTCAAAGATATGTGCATCAAATTCTTTCTTAAAATGTTTCAGTGTGTTGAGAATGGCGTAGGGTGATGATTTCCCCAGTGAGCAAAGTGATGTTTCGCTGATAACCCCGGCAAGGTTTTTTAGCTGCATCACGCCCTTAAATCTTTCCAGTGTCTGGAAGGACTGATTGTCACTTGGTCTTCGGGTGACGTTTTCCATTACTTCCAGCATCCGTGCGGTACCTTCGCGACATGGAATACATTTTCCGCAGCTTTCGTTTTTAAAAAAGGCTGTGAAGTATTTGGCCATGTCCACCATACACACTCCGGAGTCAAGCACTACAAAGGCTCCGCTTCCCAGAGCGCCACCTATGCTTTTTAATTCATCGAAGTCTACTTTGATGTCAAGCGTTTCTTCGGTGATATAGCTTCCGCTGTTGATTCCGAGCACGATGGCCTTGAAGTCTTTTTCGCCGGCCATGCCTCCTCCAATATCGTTTAAGATATCGCGAAAAGTCATACCCATAGGTACTTCTACAGTGCCATAGTTCTTCAGTTTGCCTGAAAGTGTAAATATTTTGGTGCCTTTGCTTCTTTTTGTGCCTGTATCATGAAACCATTCGCTGCCATTTTTCAGGATCAGGGGCACATTAAAAAGGGTTTCCACATTATTAACAATGGTAGGATGATCCCAAAGGCCCTTTTCGGCCGGGTAAGGAGGCTTTGAAGAGGGCATGGCACGTTTACCCTCTAAGCTGTTGATCAGTGCCGTCTCTTCACCACATACAAACGCACGGGCTCCTTTTTTTACAGCNACATCAATGTTTACCCCGGATTCAAAGATATGATGCCCTATAATGCCCATTTCACGGGCCTGGCTGATGGCTTTTTCCAATCTGCTGATAGCGAGGCTGAATTCTTCCCGGATAAAGATATAGGCTTTACCTGCGCCTATGGCATAAGCTGCAATGAGCACAGCTTCGATAAGCCTGTGCGGATTGCTTTCTATGATAGCCCGGTTCATATAGCTGCCGGGATCGCTCTCAACGGCATTGCATACCAGGTATTTGTTGTCACTTACCGTGCTTAGGGCAGCGTTCCACTTTTTCCCTGCAGAGTAGCCTCCTCCTCCCCTTCCGGCGAGGCCACTTTTATCGATAATGTCACAAACCTGGGCGGGTGTTTTTGTGGAAATGGTATCGGTAAAGGACCAGTAACCGCCTTTAGCAATGTAGCTCTCGATAGAAACCGGATCAATTATTCCGCAATTGTCCATCAGCAACCTTTGCTGTCCGGCAAAAAAGACATGCTCCTCCATGAAAGGCACACCATCCCATTGCTGAAGAATTGGATTCTGATACTGGCCCAGGGGTTTCTGCTCAGGCAGGTTGTTGTTGAGTATATCATCCAGGAGGGGCTGTACCTTATCCGAAGTAACATTTCCGAAGGATATGCGCGCCTTTCCGGGAAGCTGCACATCCACAAGAGGTTCTTCCCTGCAAAACCCTACACATCCACCTTCTACAAGCGTAACATCAATATCATGATCCTGGAGATAGTTTTGAATGGCCAGAAAGGTTTTTTTTGCTCCGGCTACCTTGCCACAAGTTGCCATGCCGACATAGATCAAGGCTTTGTGTACCCGCTCCCCCGATATGTATGACAATGACTTGCGTACGCCAGCATCTTCATCGCGTCTGGGGTCCAGCAAGACTTTGTTGATCAAAAACTGACGATTCTCAAGTTTCGCATCCAGGCTCATAAGACATCATTTTCTTTTTCCCTGATCTTGTCCACCAGGGCTTTTAACGACTCAAGGGTAATATTTGTATAATACTCCTCATTGACCTCAATCAGAGGTGCCAGTCCGCAAGCGCCTATGCAACTAACAACCTCAAGGCTGAATAATCCATTTTTATCGGTCTCACCTGCATTGATCTTCAGTAACTTCTGCAACTCTTTCTGAAGTGTTGATGCACCGGCCACATGGCATGCGGTACCGTGACAAAGGCGAAAATGATACCTGCCAACAGGGCCAAAGCGAAAGTTATCATAAAAAGTGGCTACCCCATAGATCTTATTCACACTGATGCCAAGGTACTTACCCACTTCATGGATCACGTCCTCCGTAAGATAACCCTGCTCATCCTGGATAGCCTGAAGCATGGGAATGAGGTCTTCACGCTTGCTGTTGGGATAAACTTTAAAAATATGTTCCAGCTCAACTGTCATTGGCCTATCGTGTTGATATTTTGTTCACAATATAAAACAATTTCTTATAACAAAACTAAAGTGCTGTATGTCAAATGTTTGCAATACACCTAACCCTAGCAACAAAGATAAAGAAAAAAATAGTTTTGACATAACAAAGGGGCATAAAACGAAAAAAAGGCGGCATTAATGTTATTTAGATTAATTCTTAAATAAACTCTTGTATATAAGATGTGAAGGAATTAACTGGTTTTTCAGAAAGCTTTCCGTAATTTTGTATTTATTGATCGGAATAATATCTTTTATGGGACAAGAGCATTCAGAGATCGTCATTTGCATGGGAAGCAGTTGCTTTTCCAGGGGTAACAAGCAGGCCCTCGGAATTATAAAAAAATACCTGAAAGAGCGTGGGCTTGAAGATATAGTTCTTTTCAGGGGCTCACATTGTTTTGGGGAGTGCGAAAAGGGCCCCGTGCTCTTACTTAATGATCAGAAACATACGCAGGTAACGCCTGATAAGGTCACAGACCTTCTGGACGCGTATTTTTCCGGTTCTTAAAGGCCGATAAGAAATCAGCGCCCTTCATTTTGCTGTCTGCCTTTTGTCATCGATTTGAAAAACCGGTTCCGCCGGACAATCAACAGAGTATAATCGCAATCGCAGGGTATGAAAATCATAGAAATAGACCATAAGCGATGTACGCAATCTTATGCATGCATCAGGGCCTGTCCGGTAAAGGCCATAACAACCCGAAGCAAAGATGGCATGCCGGTTGTCAATCACAGCCGGTGTATCGGATGCGGAAGCTGCCTCTATGTTTGTGCTGCCGATGCAGTAAGTCATATTAGTGAACTGGAGGAGACTGTTGAGCTTCTGGAGTCAGATAACAAGACAGCTGCCATCGTAGACCCCACCATTAGCGGTGAATTTCCTGATATCACAGATTACCGCAAGTTTGTGGAAATGATCCGTAAACTAGGTTTCGACTATGTGAACGAGGTTTCCTTTGGCGTGGACCTGGTGGCCAGAAAATACCATGATTTACTGACAAATTTCAAGGGCAAGTATTATTTGATGGCCAACTGTCCCAGCCTTGTTTCCTATGTGGAAAAGTTTGCTCCGGAGCTTACGGATAACCTTGCCCCTATTGTGACGCCCATGACTGCGGCGGCCAAAACCGTGCGCAAAAACTATGGCAAAGACCTCAAAGTAGTTTTCATCGGCCCGTGCTTATCGGCCAAACATGAGGCACGCGCGCATGAAGGAGACGGATATGTGGACAGGGTGCTGACATTTAAAGAGCTGCGCGACCTTTTCAACAGATTTAAGATCAAGGAATCCAAGGTTGAGTATTCAGACTTTGATGCACCCATCGGCTACCACGGTTCACTGTATCCTATCAGCAAAGGCATAGTGGAAGCGTCGAAGGTGGATGATTCTTTGCTTGACGGCAAGGTGATCACCGTTGAAGAAAAGATGAACATGATGGATGCCGTGGACGAATTCAACGACCACACCGAATCACTGAAAAAACATTTCAACATCTTTTATCACTCGGGCTGTCTTATGGGGCCGGGAACTACCGACCAGTCCAACAAATATTTGCGACGTACCATGGTGGTGGATTACGTTCATAAACGTCTCAGGGATTTTGACAAAAAGCAGTGGGAAAAAGACATGGCCAAACATCTTGAGATAGATCTTGGCCGGGGTTTTGAACGCGACGATCAGCGTTTGCCCCAACCCAACAATGAGCAACTGGAAGAGATACTTAAAAGCCTGGGTAAGCGACTGGAAGAGAGTGCTGCATGCAACGCCTGCGGCTTCAGGAGCTGCCAGGATTTCGCAGCCAGCATCAGCCAGGGCCTTTCAAAGCCTGAAATGTGCCTTAATTATTCGATCAAAAACAAACAGGATTACATCAAGACGCTTAAAAACAATAATGACAAATTAAAACAACAACAGGAAAGCCTCATTGACAAGGAAAAATCCCTTCTTGAAGAGAATCAGAAACTCAAACAACGTACGGATACAACCTCTGCCCTGCTGAAAAACCTGCCATCAGCAGCTGTGATTGTTGACGACAAGCTCAAGGTAATTGAATCCAATGAAAGTTTCATCCGGGTACTGGGCGAAGATGCCGAAATGATCAACGAGGTGATACCCGGACTTGCCGGAGCTGACTTGAAAACATTACTGCCCTATAACCTCTACAATCTTTTTACCTACGTGCTTGAAAACGATGAGAACATCATAGGCAAAGATGTTCAGCATGACGACAGGCTGCTTAACGTAAGTATTTATTCGCTGAAACCCAACAAAATCGTGGGGGGTGTGTTCCGTGACATGTATGTGGCGGAAGTTCGGCAGGAAGAGATCATCAACAGGGTTAGCGAGGTCATTGATGAGAACCTGAAAATGGTTCAGAAGATCGCCTTTTCTCTGGGTGAAGGCGCCAGCACCACGGAAAAGATGCTCAACAGCATCATTGAAACGTACAGGAAAACAGGCAAGGATTAATCTATCGCAGGTAAGCTACCGGTATGGAAGATAGTTTTTATATAGAAGTGGGGTCATCGCAGCGCAATCATCTGGGAGAGCGTATATGCGGAGATATGTTTTTATCGGAGAAGGTCAGGGAGGAAGGCCGGACGGTGGTAGTGCTTTCCGATGGCATGGGACACGGTGTGAAAGCGAATTTGCTTGCCACGCTTACTGCCACCATGGCACTGAATTTCACCAAAGAACATAAGGATGCCCACAAGATCGCCGACATCATCATGAACACCCTTCCGGTTTGCAGTGAAAGGAAGATCAGTTATGCGACCTTTACCATTGTGGACATTGACAAGGAGGGCCAGTGTACCATTCTGAACTACGATAATCCCGATGCCCTGGTATTGCGCAAAGAAGATGTTTTAGATCCTGAATGGCAGTATATTACGCTTGAAGCCGATGACAAATCGCAAAAGGAGCTGAGGGCATGCACGTTCAAAGCACAAAAAGAGGATCGTATCCTTTTGATGACAGATGGCATCACCCAGTCAGGGCTTGGCAAGGGGAAATACCTTCTTGGCTGGGGATATGAGAACGTGCGCGAACATGTTCTGTCTCTGGTAAAAGACAAGCCCGGCATTGCTGCCGGAAAGCTGGCTGCATTGGTGGTGAACAAAGCGCATTCCAACGATGGCTACCAGGCCAAAGATGATACAAGTGCTGCTGTTATCTATTTTCGTGAACCCCGACATCTTCTTCTTTGCAGTGGCCCACCCTTTGAGAAGAAAAAGGATAAGGAACTTGCTGAACTGGTGAAAAACTTTAAAGGAAATAAAATCCTTAGTGGTGGCACAACCGCAGATATCGTGAGCCGTGAGCTGAATATTCCCATTGAAGACACCCTCGAACTTGATGATCCCGACCTTCCGCCTGTTTCTTTCATGCCCGGGGTGGATCTGGTAACCGAAGGCATTCTTACCCTTAGCAAAACTGCCGAAATCCTTGATAAATACAGCCCCCGTACAGAGCTGGGAAAGGGCCCGGCAGACCTTATCGTAAAGCAGATCCTGGAAAGTGATGCCATACATCTTGTGGCAGGAACGGCCGTCAATGTGGCACATCAGGACCCCAACCTGCCAGTGGAACTGGAGATCAGACGGTCGGTGATGAAAAAAATCGCACGAATGCTGGAAGAGAAATTTCTCAAAGAGGTTAGTTTGAAGTATATTTAGGATTGGCATTCGTGGTTTTTATTTAATTGCAAAACAGGTGTGACACATGAGTATAGATGAGTTATACATGCAGCGATGCGTGGATCTGGCCCGCGGGGGATTAGGCAAAGTGTCGCCTAACCCTATGGTGGGTGCGGTAGTAGTACACAACAAAAGGATTGTGGGCGAAGGTTACCACCACCGTTACGGGGAAGCACACGCTGAGGTACACGCAATACAGTCAGTGAAAGATATATGGAGGTTGCGGGAATCCACTTTATATGTTAGCCTGGAACCCTGCTGTCATCATGGTAAGACACCCCCCTGTACGGATCTGATCCTGGAGAATAAGATTCCCAGGGTAGTTATTGGTACAGCAGATCCTTTCGATGCGGTAGCGGGTAAGGGTATTGCGCGTTTGAGATCCCGTGGCTGTGAAGTGGTGGTAGGCGTGATGAAGGATGCATGCAGGGANCTCAATAAGCGATTTTTTACCTTTCACGAAAAGAAGCGACCCTACATTATCCTTAAATGGGCACAAACGGCTGATGGTTTTATTGATGCTGAACGGGTGCCCGGCGCAGTGAAGAGGCCAACATGGATCACCAGCGAAAAGTTGCGCATGCTGGTGCACAAATGGCGCACGCAGGAGCCGGTTATCATGGTAGGCACCCAGACTGCGATGAAAGACAACCCCCATCTGAATGTTCGCGACTGGCATGGTGAAAATCCGTTGCGTATTGTGCTTGACCAGGAGCTCGCACTCCCGGCGAATCTCAACTTGCTGGACAACAGCCAGCCAACCATCATTGTCAACGAAAAGATTGAGAAAACCGCTGGCAGCACACAATACTGGAAGATCCTGTTCGACGATTTATTGCTTGATCAGCTGATGGCCAGGCTCTACCGTGGAAATCACCAGTCGATGATCGTTGAAGGTGGCCGCCATCTTCTCCAAAGCCTGATTGATAAGAACCTGTGGGATGAAGCAAGGATTTTTACAGGAGCACATTTTTTTGGCAAAGGGGTGCCTGCTCCTGTATTGTGTGAGCCTGGCAACATGTCATATACTATCATTGGAAATGAGTGTTTCTATAGTTTTACAAATCCCGGTGCAGCATAAAAGTATGGGAAATAATCAATCAGACACGTACAAAACAATAACCAAAAAATCCACGGGTTTATTCAAGGATAAAGGCAGCAAATTTATTGCCCTGGCGTTCCCTGTGCAGGATGAAGATCAGATCAAAGAGATACTTGATGAAGTCAAAAAATCCTATCATGATGCCCGTCACCACTGTTATGCCTGGGTGTTGGGCTATAACCAGGAACAACATAAGTTCAATGATGACGGAGAGCCTTCCGGAACAGCAGGAAAACCCATCTGGGGACAACTCCGGTCATATGAATTATGCCATGCACTCATTGTGGTAATCAGGTATTTTGGTGGTACCAAACTGGGCGTGAGGGGCCTGATCAATGCTTACAAGGGTGCCGCCAGGGAAGCTATTGAAAACAATAAGATAGTAACCAAAACCATACGGGATTATTACAGTGTGTACTTTGAATATCCTGCAATGAACGATGTAATGCGCATCATGAAAGAGTTTGATCTGCCACAATCAGCACATGACTTTGGCATGTCGTGCCGCATTGATTTTTCCGTAAGACAAAAAGAAGCAGACAGGGTGGTGGAACAAATTAATTTACTCAGGGATGTTACCATAAAATTTTTGCGTACACGCTGATTGCTAAACCTTTGTTTAAAGAGACTTTTTATAATTAAATTTTTTCTTTTCCGGTCTGTTGTTTTTTTGAAGAATAAGTCTTAATATTGCTACTTATTGTTTCCACTAAACGTAGTAATAGCATGTTCAGGAACCGAAATTCCTTAATCGGTACAGGCTTTTTTTTACTCTTATTTTTTGCATCATGCGGGCAGCCGGAGGCTCCTGTTCACGTTGAAGGTGAACTCATTCCGATAGACAGCGAACATGTTCCGGAGAAGGACCATGCTGTTGATTCGATCATCTCTATATACAGGGAAAGCATGGAGGCGGAGATGGAGGTTGTCCTGGCGCATTCAAAACATCGCATGGAGCGTGGGACGCCTGAAGGGCTTCTTAACAACTTCGTAGCAGATCTGATCATGAAGAAGGGACGTGATCTTTATATGCCCGACGATGAGAAACCTATTGATTTTACTCTTTTGAACTATGGTGGTTTGCGTGCACCCTTGCCTGAAGGTCCTGTTACAAGGGCTAACATCTTTGAGCTGATGCCATTTGAAAATGAGATGATCGTACTCACCCTCACTCCTGAAAAAACCTGGGAGGCATTTGAATACCTGGCCGCGGCTGAAAGAGGCATGCCGGTTAGCGGTATTGAACTGACCGTGCGAGATCGTGAAGTAGAAGAAGTATACATACAGGGGGAGCCCTTCGATGACAGTCGCCATTACAAAATTCTGACTTCGGATTACCTGGCCGGTGGTGGTGATGACATGTGGTTTTTTCTCGACCCGGAGGATGAAGAGATGCTGGGAAAAAGAATCAGGGATGCGATTATCGCATATTGCATTGAGAAAGATGAACAGGGAGAACCCATAGGCAGTGAACTTGACGGACGCATTACCATTAAATAGTTATGCAAAAACTTAACCGAAGACGATTTCTGAAAACCCTGGGTGTCGCCGGGGCCGCCGCTCTGGCAGGCCTGCCGGCACTTTCCCTGCGCCATGCAGGACTCAATAAAATTACCATCATTCATACCAATGATACCCACAGCCGTCTGGATCCATATCCTGAAGGAGATCCTGATTATCCGGGAATGGGCGGCTATGCGCGCCGGGCAGCACTGATCAACCGGGAGCGGGAGAAAGATCCCAATCTGCTGCTGCTGGATGCGGGAGACGTATTTCAGGGTACTCCATACTTTAACATGTATGGCGGCAAACCCGAACTGAAGCTGATGAGCAAGATGGGATATGACGCGGTAGCTTTTGGCAATCATGAGTTTGATAATGGCATGGACGGTTTTCTGGAGGTGCTGCCATATGCTGATTTTCCATTTCTGGCTGCCAATTATGATTTCAGCGCCACCATATTAGCAGGCAAGGTCAAAGATTATCACGTAATCGAAAGAAACGGCCTGAAAATAGGCCTGTATGGACTGGGCATTGAGCTGGAAGGGCTGGTTAGCCGCAATCTTTATGAAGGCACCGTTTACCACGACCCTATTAAAATCGCCAGGGAAACCGAGCAAAAATTAAAAAATGATTATGGATGCGACCTTATCATTTGTCTTTCGCATCTCGGATATGATTATGAGGATGACAAAGTGAGCGACACAAAGGTAGCAGAGGCTACTGCGCTCACCCATGTCATCATTGGCGGGCACACGCACACGTTGCTCGACCCTCCGGCAAAAGTGACTAACCGCGCTGGTAAGGATGTCACCATTGCCCAGGCCGGATACGGCGGGTCATATGCCGGACGTCTGGAAGTATATTTTGACCATGACAGCAAAAATGATTTCGTCGAATCGCATACAATAAAAATATGACAAAAACAAGAGCTTAAACATTTTTTTATTAACTTTTTT